>Ga0049105_1001097_pt1 | contig 11275 bp, 7 predicted proteins | sample WorMetvaBAHAMAS1_FD_61260 | JGI IMG/M metagenome (GOLD analysis project Ga0049105, IMG submission 61260) | Worm MetaG Olavius vacuus BAHAMAS.1 | ecosystem: Host-associated > Annelida > Digestive system > Unclassified | place: Germany: Marburg | collected 2013-04-09 | reverse complement strand
GGGTTGTTCGGAGGAAGTGTTCAGCCGGCTCAGTACTGCCCCTGTGGACATTTCCACTCACGGAGTAAGCAGTGATCGTGTACGTGAGTTAGGATTAGGGTTGAGGCTAGGGTTAGGGTTCTCCTTACGTGCTGCTCGTTAATTATAAATACATTCACGCACATGCAAACGCCATGTAGAAAAAAGTTTTGACCGTGGGACAGTGGTGACACGTTCACAAATTTTCTCTCGGACAACTTCCTGCTTGTGATGTCGGCAGCCGGCCGCATCAGCAACAGTATCCGTCTCATCTCTGCATCGCAGGCATTTCTCTGTCTCTTCATCTCGCATCCTGTCTCTTGCTCCGCCGCTAATAAATCAAATCATCGAGCCAGCGTCGGCGACAGCCGTCTAACAATGCAGCGATCAATTCCAGTTCGTTTCTTACAGTGCGAGGCGTGTTGGCAGTGTCGGCAGGGACCAAACTGCGACGTTTTGGGACTCGGTAAGGTAAAGGTAAAAGGTAAACGTGTATTTGTATAGCGCCTTGTCGCGATCACACCTCTAAGGCGCTTAGGTATGGCACGCGTTCTCAAAGGATTTCTCGGTTTTATTTGCACACCCTGCGTTCATCCGCTAACGGAATGAACCGTACCTGTCTTTGCCTTCCCAACCGAAGCTGGTACTCATTTACCGATCCCGGAGGGATGGAAGGCTGAGTTGACCTTGGGTGCATTGGCTGGTTGGTTACATACCGAAATAAGTGTCCGACACTCGGATCTGAAGTCTGCGCGGTAAACGGCGCGGTGGAAGAATATACGGGCATATCATCCGGCTGTATCATTCGCGCCGACTAAGTAAGTAAGTAAGTAAGTAAGAATATTTATATAGCGCAGAGAATCATGCGTCACACTGCGAGTATTCTATTGTTCTGCGAACACTGGTCCACTTTCTGGGTACACAGAGCACACTGTGTTCACACAGGAGCTTGCGTGTCGCTGTGTGAGCTTTTTAAAGAAATGACATGTTTGGATAGCTCCAGTCAAGTTGTGCAAGTCATTGCTCGGCATGGGGTTTATTTTCGCCGAATGTTGTATCCTGCTGTTGGGCGTAATATGCAGCATTGTACTTCCATATTTTGTGTCGAGGTTAATAATATAGACGTGATTAACAGAAAGACGGCTTGATGTTCGCATAGTGGGTTATCAGATTCTGACTGCTGTAAAGTTAATATTATATCTGACATATTACGTGTGAAGTATCATTACGTTCATTTAGCCACGTTAAGTAGCGATGAGGTAGGTTCAGTGATTGAGACATTGTGTACTAGTTAGTTTTTTTTCTTTTTCTTCTCTTTTTGTGTGTATTCGTGTACGATTACTACATAAAATTGTTGAAAACTGGGATACCACATCTCCACTGCGATGCCGCATGGAAGAGAGTCCTTTAAAATTTGGGATAAGGTATGCATAAGGCCCAGGCGTCTGTTGAAGGCACATACATTCTGTTGATCGAGGCTGCGGCGGATAGATGCATTTTTGTTTCTACGCTCCGTGTATAAACTTACTTACTTATTTACTTACTGGAGTCATTTTACCATTTAAAATTCAAGGTACTTCCGGCAGCTGTGGCCAATTAGAGGTACACTTTTTTTCTACACGGCTTTTGTCTAGTTGCACAGATGAGTATGCGCACACGTACAACATTTCCACTTACTGAGTAAGCAGTGATCGTGTGAGTTAGGGTTAGGGTTAGAGTTAGGGTTAGGGTTAGGGTTCTCCTTAGGTGTTGCTCGTGTGCACACTCACCATTATACATTCACGCAAACGCCATGTAGAAAAAAGGGTTGACCCCAATTTGAAGCTGGAGCCGAGTCCGCTGTGCCTCTTTGAGTCTGCGACTGTTTGCCTGTCATGATCGGATAGAAATACCACATTGTTTCATGTCGGTTTTGCGCTTGCTGGCGGTCAGTGACGCCTTCTCTCTTTCCAGCAGCCCATGCGCCCATCATCTACAGTTAGACGATTGGTCAGCTGACGACTGTTGTAGCCTACAACGGTTTGGTGTTGATGTTCTGTACGTTGAGCAAGACGAGTTGGTACTCGACACGGAGTTAGCGAGTAGCTAGAATAACAGTAAAGTAAAGTAATTCTTTATTAGACAAATGACAAACGCACTTGCACACAATCAAACAAGCTGCCACGCAGGACAGCACAAGTACCGGCACGCAGGCCAGGTATAACAACAGGCAAGAAGCTGCCCACTACTTACTTATCGACTCCGAAAGGATGAAAGGCTGAGTTGGCCTAGTTGGCTGACCTGTAGCGGACGGTTTACCCATATAGTGGTCACCCGTCAGCTGCAGAATGTAGGATTCGTAATCTCGTAATCTTTATTCACCGATCACACGGTAGATGATACACAGCATGCAGATATGTACACAAGATAAAGAAAATATAAAAAAGAAAAAAAACATTCATACACACAACAGTCCAGCAGTGGCCAGGTGCCTCATTGCATCGATGTTGCAATAATTATTATGCAGAAAAATTTCTGTTTGTAGGATTACTGGCGTGTCAATCAATCAGTCCATTCGCCAATAGTATGGTTACACAAGTAAACTAAAAAGAAATATGGCAGCCTGCCAGAACAGGCAATAATAGCCCAACGAAGCTGGCCACCTTCGGAAAAAAAGACAGAAAGACAGACCATCACTCCTGTGACTGGTGTCTGGATCGAAAGGTCACGGGATCGGTTCCCGGCTAATGATGTTACCACTTAACGATTTTCGGCAAGTTGTTTGCATACGCCTGAAGTTATGACCATATGGGCCGCCAAACAAATAAAAAAACAGTTCTCCGCTATCTGGTTCCATAGTTGCCTGTCACTATCGGCCTTTCTGCTCCACAATGCTGTGAACAATTTCTCCGTACTATACAGAGTGGTCAGGAAATTTTTTTCGGGACCACTCTGTATAGTCCCATTTTGTGAAGACCTGTAACGAACTTGAATGTGACGCAAAACATAACTGAAATCCAACCGTTATGTACGAAGTAAATTTTTCAGAACCTAGAATGAAATTTGGGGTTGGCATCCGAACGCATATGATCTTTCGTTTGGGGCAGAAACGCACTGCACAGCCGATCCGCGGGAAACTACGTTCCTATACCAACGTATTTCCGCGACAAGTCAGCGTTTCAACGCAGTATGCCTTGCCAACACGTTCACAGTTTCCGAGTCCCCATCGTAACCATTCCGGACATACTTTTTCACAGTTGCTAATTTTTAAGGGAATGAAGTACCAGGGCATTAAAATAATAATAAAACGTCAATTTCTTAGGCGCCGTAACATGGAGTCCAATTCAAGGGCGGCCGCGTTCGAGATGAATGGAAAAGAAAGAACGGTCGGTCAGAAAAAGTGAGCTTTTAGTTGGGTCTTGAAACTGCTCTTGTCGCCACAAACTGCGTGTATAGGCGTAGATCTGACTGGAATTCTGGGGGATGCATGGCGGGACTTACTATAAAGGTCCTGCTGTAGAGGCAAAAACACATTTTCCTACACTGTAATGCAAGTAATCTGGCGCTTAAAATTTTTCATCATGACAACATATGGGGGGACAATCCCCCTAGCTCCAAATTCTGCGGGGACTTGTCTCCCGACCCCCCCCCCAATCTACGCCCATGACCGCGTGATCAGGTACGGGATTCAGAACGTCTCTGTGTCGCAACGACGGACGTCATCTCTGCACGTGAAACTGGCGACTGCGCCGTGCATGAAGTCTCTTTGACTGGCACTGCTGTCGCTCGACGGTTGATGGACACTCGCCGACGTTTTGCCGGTCGTATTTAACCACGCGGAACGGAGATAGGAGTATTGGGATGGAAAGAGGTAGAGATGGAGGTGGGCGGACGGGGAACGCGAGGTTGTCAGAAATGACGTGGGGCTGGCGGAACCTGTCAGACTCCCGACAAACTGTTAAGGAATAATCATTTTTATGATCTGTCTGTCGGCCGGCAGTCACCGTCGTCGCTTTCGTCGTCAATGGAGACGAGACGCCGCCGTCAAATATACTTGCGACGCTCAACACATTCGCACGTCGCATCCATGTCCCCATGTTCATTGCCATATGTGCTGGCTTCAAATATAAAAAACATACAGATTCCGAAGGTGCATGGTTATTAGCGAGTTGCAGTGCTCGGTATTCAAGAAATCAACTAGAAAAGGTGGCATCTGTGATGCATTACAACTTGAGGTCACCCTACGCCGCGTCAGTCGTTCCGGGGTTCTATTACGACACCAATAAGCCTACAAATTCAACAATTCTGCAAGTTATATTTCGACGAGCATTTGTTAGTGTTTTGGCCAAATTTTGTACATGCGCCGAAAATGCTATTTCTGAGGTTCGGGGAGAAGTGTTGTCATCGCTGTCAGATTTAGCGATCCGAGTTTCCTAAAGGAGAGCAAATAAGTCGACGATCAAACGACGTTTTCATGTAGTTTTTCATTGTACAGATCGGTGGGGGCATTTCCTAAGCTGCGCCAAATTGGTGAAGATATACAGGGTGGCTAAAAAAAGTAAGCTGTTGACACAGTACAACAGCTTACTTTTTTGAGCCACCCTGTAGATCATTAATCATCGCGCCCAACCGTGTAACAGATTTGCGATACTCACTTGCGTTTTAAAACCAGGGCCACTCAAAGACGAGCGGTATCGAAAATCGAGTACAACTTCACACTTTTTGCCCCCCTCCCCTGTAAAATTAGGGCGGAAGATGGGCGAGATGTCTGAGTTGTGAGATCAAGCTATAATGGGCGGAAACCTATAATGGGTGGCCGCCGACATTAGAGATACGGTAAAAAGTTCATCAGCAAAACGGAAGGTATTTCGAGTCCCGACATACGTCGGGCGACCTAATTATTTATAAAGCATACAATGTAGTTGCGGTAATACAGCTCAAAATTTCTAATGCGACAAACGATAGCCGGTTGTGACATTGACGTTCACCGACATCAGTTATACATAGGTAAGTGATCAGGGCCTCGTTAAGCTACTCAGCAAGAAGGTACGATTCAGTTGTTTGCAGCAGGAAAATGTTCACGTGACGCTTTCCTGAGTGAAGCGCTTTTAAAGCAGATAAAGCGCTTGAAAGTTCGCTGCAGCGCCGCGGGAGTGTGCGTGTTTACCAAGATGACGGACGGAGCAGACGGTGAATTGCAAATGTATGTTTTATTTTGTTATTTTGCGTAGTATGACTGAGTATTAACAGCCTCCATCTTTGTTTACGTCTACTTTGTAGACTGCTACATTGCTGCGAACCGTTAAGTAAGTAAGCAGCAAGACCGTGAAGCGCTAACTTGCAGCGATGAGAACTTTTTAACGCAGCCCACAAGCATGATCGTTTGACGTCACATTATTCGACAACCGAAAGCAGCCACGCTCGGCGAAGCCCCGCAGTTGTCAAAATCCTGAATCCGGTCGTCCCGTCGTGTACAGTGTACACGCAAACACTCCAGCGCAAGCAGCTATTTATGGCGGAGTTTCGTCTAAGTAAGTAACTGGGTGAGACATGACATGACGTGACATGACAGAATTACAGAAACGCCACAACGGCCCCGGATGGTGTTCGTCAGTCTCCGAAAAGATAAGTCTTCAGCTGCCGCCGCAGCTAGGTGCTGTTGTCGCGCAGACGTTACCTGTATTGCCCGCCATCTGTCTTGCTTGCGGCAGCGCTGGCCGGCAAAGACACTTCCTTGGAACAAATATGGCCGTCACTAACTTACGTTGAAGTGAAGTGCCATTTCACTGCTGAGACTGAGATTCGCGTGTGAAATAATTGATTCTCGAGAAGAGTTTCGATAATATTAAACATATTGAACGTTTCCCAGTTAAAATTAATTTGTTTTACTACGATACGACCCACATTAGATAGATTTATTTAAATCAGGCAACAAGGCCCATAAGCACACACACACACACAAACACATACAAAAAGTTAGAACTGTAGGGACATACTTATGAAACTAAAATTCTCCTGACACTGCTAAGAACTTACGTCCACGTACCTGTACAATAATACATCAACGCCGTTAAAGGAACTTGCCGCCGTTTTGAGAGGTAAGTTCATTGGCGGCTACGTGAAATACGATTAGAATAAGCGGTACAGTATCTAGATAAAAAAATAGTACAGACAGAGCTGTGGTCTTGCTGCAGCAGCCTGCTGATGAGGCTGATGACGATGACGACGACGACGATGACATCGCATGACTACTCCGAGTATATACGTGGACCGGCGTCATGGACTTACAAGCCGTACAAGACGACCACGGCGGACCTATTAGCGACTGTAATGACATCAGAGCATTCAGCGCCATCGCCTGCCTGCAGCATGTCGCACACAATTACAACGCCGTAGTTCAAATCTATAGATAGATTTGAACCGACGCACTTTCGGTTTATCCGGCAGCACTAAATTCCCGCCGGACTGGCATGGTAGTGGAGTGTTTCAATGTTTTCCGGATTTTTCTGCTTATTGACTTGTCTACTCTTTAGTTCTAATCTTTTGTTGGGGGTATTTTTTATTTTGGTGTCGTGTGGTGAACCAAGCAGGTGCATCGTTTCGCGTTGTAAGTAAGTAAGTAAGAAGATTTCTAGTCAGCGCCCTTAACGTACAGACACAGGTCGCCGCGACCCAACTAACCAAACATAATCGTTTGAGCTGTCCGAAGGTGATGTTCGGCTGCCGGTTGTATATTATTTTGACTGAATTTGCACATGGCACATCCATGATCCATTAGCGGCGAATGGGGCGCAAACCTAGCTCACTTTGATTAAGAAGTTAGACCGATTACATGAGTGGTTGCTAAGACGGGTGGCTAGACGGCGTCAACTCCCAGTTTTTCCAGGCCTCAGACTTCAGACCATAGATATATCCATGCTACTGTCACTGAGTGTTCGTGGCAGCTCTGAGCAAACAGTAATGTACACACAGAGCTTTATTTCACCAAATTGGCAGCCAAACACAGAAAACACAGAAAACTAACAAACAGTAAGACACAACAAAAATCAGAACAAACTAAATAGGGTCGTCCAAGACACGCGACCAGTACCAATTTGACGAGTTCGGTGCAAAACAACGACGTGCATGACAAAATGTGGCAATTTACAAACTCACCATTTATCAGTCTACTTCGGTAGCAGACTGCCATCGTTCCATCAGCTCGACCTCGCCCACTTCTGCTGTGACGTCACAGCTCCAGCCACGCCCACTCGGTAAACTTAAAGCGGCCGCTGAAGCTGGCGTTTGCAGGTTTTCCGCGCACGTATTCATACTGCGACGCAGACGGGCGGTCGAGGTAACGGATGCGTCGTCACGCTTCGATGAACGCTAATCACGACGTTACACACAATGATATATTTATCCACGCTACTGCCACTGAGAAACGGGGCAACGTCACACAGAACTAGAAATACGGGATGAAAATTGCTCCAACATTTTACCGTAGTTTTAATGCTACTACCTGGGTCTCATTCTAGTATCACATGATTGACGAGAAACAGAATAAGCTAAAGGTCTGTAGCATATCTAGTATGATAGCAAAGCCCCAAGGCATTTAGCTTAAGACCTAAAATATTCGGGAAATTCCAAATTTCATGAGAATTTGTCTTCAAAAACCTGTCTAGAATAATCACTGCTTCTACCACACCCCGTCTGACGTCAATTTGTTTCGCGCAAAATTCCCTTTTAAACGTGAGATATTCTGCGTGTTTTTGCCACGCACATTCTGACAAAGCATTTTTGTCGAAGCATGTTCCATTGTATTTGTACGTACATGTATGTTGATATGGTTTAATAATAATAATAATAATAACAGCATTTGTGTAGCGCCATAAAGTCCGAAGATACAGAGGCGCTGAAAGATACAGAGGCGTTTGTCAGACCTGAATAAAGAAACTACTTACTTACTTGCTTGCTTGCTTCAGTTTAGTCTGAAAATCGTACGATTGGGAACACGCCAGTGTTGCTTCTGCATCGTCGAATTAGTTCCACATCATCCCTGGAATCTGCAGCAGGATTACGCCCATTAACTGCTGCCCCCGCAACACGCCAGCTCGCGCTATAGGCCCTACATCTCGTTCGCTCACCTGTGTTTACTCTGTCTAGTGTCGCTTAATCACCGTTAACGTCATACTTTGAAGCACTCGACTGTCCCCTGCTACTGTTCTTTCTTCTGCTTTATTTCTTTTTTTCTGCCTTAGTGGCCAATAAACGTACATGTATATAAACCCCAAACCGCCGCAGAATTATTCAATCCCGAGTTTCGCGTAAATCCGGTGAAAATGGAACGTGCGATGTACGGTGGTGGGTGGTAGACGAGTAGATGTGATTGCAGGTAATCGTGGCCCACATTGACATTGATTTTTTACATCCACTATTACGATTAGTAGCGTTTCAAAAGAGGCTAGGGGTAGCTTCCTCATACAGAACTTTTCACCATCATCTCCATGAACTAAAGAGACGCTAGACAGGATGCTATGGGCATGTAATGAGAAAGACAGTCGTTTGGAGATGGCCATTACACAAGGATATGTCAGTAGAAGATCAGTCCGAATACCAAGACGACGGATTGAAGCTATCACGGAATCTGTCGGACTAAGATTAATGAGTCTGTACGAATTACTGAAGACAGACACCAATAGGTAAGCTTATTCATGTTCTGATCGCCGCCAGCCCTCGTTTAGGAGGGCACGACACCAGACGACGACAGATCATTGATCAGACTGAAGTGTGCTTGATGCTACGAATGTTTCACTCTGATCGTCAGATGTTTTGATCCAGCCCTTGTGACCTTCGCTCTCCACAGTAACACCGGTACTGTGTGTGGATGATGTATAAAGAGTGCGGTGTTTGTCGCTCGCAATACGTCGTGAAAATCTCGGCGGCAACCGCCGCGTTTGATCTCCCTCGATTTCTGACGCGCATGCGCAATCTACGCGTCCCTGCGTGACGTCACCACTAAGCGTCACGTCCGGTTTCGATCGGAGGTGTGTGGACGACGGATTCGCATCTGCCTGCGGAATAAGATCGAGAACGGACGGGCGCTGGCGATAGATCGTGGGTTCAACGTTTTCCGTTGGCTTAAGAAACCTTGCATTCATACTCGGCTAAAGTAAGTAAGTAAGTTTATTAGACACTCTTGCAGCTGTGAAGCTGAACACATTAATACATCAATACGTCAGTACGCACGTACAGTGATAAAACACAATGAAACACGGCCATCAACAGAGACTCCTTCAAGCGTTCACTGAAGACGTTTTTATTTTCAACTTACTCGTGTATATAGCACATTAGAGTTTTTTGGACGACGCGCTCTACAAATTTACTTTACTTACTTACTTACTTACTTACTTACTTACTAGATCAGAGCCTGTGGTGTACCAGTCGGTCATGATGGGTCACCAAACTCATATGAGTCATGCGTGTCACTGGTCAGTGGTCAATGGCTTGTATTGACCCGTTGACCAGAAACGTTGTATGATGAATACAACGTGTCCGGAAAAAAGGTGCCACTTTATTTTTTGCCATAACTTTGTCAAATCCTAACCGATCTTCAAAATTCTTCTACGTCACACTCAGCAGTAAATTTGCAATAAAGAAATTATTAAATATATAACCATTATTCACCCACGTCGCTACACTACCTTGTAAAACTGTTGTGCTCAAAAATCGTAAATTACATTGTAGGCCTATATTAAAAATGTTTAATGACAATAAACAATTACACAGTAAAATCATTTGTAGTGTTAATTCGCACATTTTAGCGTCAAATTAGTCAACAAGTCTGCATATGGACAATGGGTGATGTTCAAAATGTCCACCGCCAGCCTGCACACAAGCAGACAAACAACAACGCCACTGACGAATCGCTGCTATGACGTCACAATGATGTCATCATTGGGCACAGCATTGCCAAGTAAGCAAGCAAAATATTTACCCACCTGCATGCTTGGTCCATTGCGATGGAGCATGCCAAAATTTACGAAATCAGATGCAAAATTGTCTGAAATATACGAGCAAAACGAGTGGCACCTTTTTTTCCGGGCAATGTAATTTACGATTTTTGAGCACAGAAGTTTTGCACGGTAGTGTAGGGACGTGTGTAAATTACGGTAGGATATTTATTGACTTCTTTACTGCAAATTTACTGCAAAGCGTGAAGGTAAAAGAATTTTGAAAATCGGTTAGCATTTCGCGGAGTTACAGGCAAAAATAAAGTGGCACCTTTTTTCCGGACACGGTGTAGTAAATAAAACGTCATAGCAATACAGTGATCATGGACAGCCGTTGCGTATGGCCATCATACTGGCGATGCACTCATTATTCTTACAAGTGTGATTAGATCACACCTTTGTAGTATTAAAGATAGTTGAACGGTAAATGTTCACGAATCGAACCGTGTGTAGTGTCATCACCTAAAGTTACTTTTTGATAGGATTCGCCGCTAATCCGCTGTTACAACAGAGTAACATACAGTTTAATGAAAAATACGTTTTGCTGGAAAAAGCAGATTTTTGGAGTAAACTTTCGAGTTTCGACACGAAAATATGCGGATTTCTCTTTCTCTAAGCTTCCGATCAAAATTCTGACATCGCCACAAGATTTAGCGACCTCGATTTCCTAAAAAAGAACACTAATGTGGCGATCAGACGACATTTTTACGTAGTGACCTTGACCTTTGAGACCTTGATCATGAACGTTTGCAATGCATCGACTGTTACGTGTTTAACTCTGCACAAAATTCGAGTGAAATCGAATGAGTTATTGATGATTTACCGCATTTTCGCCGTCCAATTTTAAGGGGGGGGGGAGTGCACTTGCCTCCGGACGGTTTTCAAGGGTGTGTGGGCCGAAGTGTACAGTATCAACTTTGGAGAGTACATAAGGCCATCATCGACGCACGACGCTTACCGAATTTGTTATAGATTTCAGATATCTTGCTCCAATTCGAAACGCGGGCGACTCAAGGCGGGTGGTATCGGAAATTGAGGCCTAATTTCGCACTCCTGTCACTTTCCTGTAAAAAATTAGGGAAGGAGTGGGCGAAATATCTTAATGAAAAATGAATATATTAATGAAAAATGTAGTTTGGCCTATGGCCGAACACCTGAGGTATGTTTGATGGGGCGACTGAAAATGCGGGAGTGGAAAATGCGATACGGTCAAAATTGCAAGGGTGGAAAATGCAGGAGTGGAAAATGCAGGAGTAGATAACAGGGGTGGAAAATGCAGGAGTGGA
>Ga0049105_1001096_pt1 | contig 11276 bp, 9 predicted proteins | sample WorMetvaBAHAMAS1_FD_61260 | JGI IMG/M metagenome (GOLD analysis project Ga0049105, IMG submission 61260) | Worm MetaG Olavius vacuus BAHAMAS.1 | ecosystem: Host-associated > Annelida > Digestive system > Unclassified | place: Germany: Marburg | collected 2013-04-09 | reverse complement strand
TTGATCCAAAATTTCAGGTACAAGGGGTCGCCCCCACCAATCATTTTTGCACGGTTAGTTAGGCCAATGAATGCCTTACAACTTTGCCGCTGACAGTTTTCACACAAAGAAACTTTGTAGAAGACTTTCTTCAAGCGAAGTCCGATTTTTTACGGAAATCGGCCGTTTTGCGTTTTTGAGGCCCCCTTTGGGGGACTTAGGGGTAACATACGACGATCATCTTAGGCTCATTGGAAAGCGCGTAGTGGACTTCCAATTAGCATTAATTGAACTTTTTTCGCTAGGTGTTACAGCTGAGGCGCTACGAGCGATTATCGGTTCAAAATCGGCGATTTTGCTCCAACGGGGGCCGGTTGACACATAAATTTCAGGTAGAAGGGGTCGTCCTCCACCAACCATTCTTGTTCTCAGTAAACTAGGCTAAATTATCTTTCGTATGGTGTAAAATGTGGACAGATCTTTCTTCCGTTTTGTCACAATGCACGGACAGACGGACTGACAGAATTCTCATCGCTATACCGCGTCTGCATTACATGCAGCGCGGTAAAAATGAAGCACTTTCATCCTGTGAGTGACCAGATCGAATGCACAATCCACAATGTCGTCATGTCAAGCTAGTGTGCTGATTCCGGCCACGTGACATTTTGTTGCTTATCTTTGTTCATCAAAACTTTGACACACATCATTTACAGACTATTTTCATATTTATCTCGAAATTCAGTAACCACAATTCTTTTTTTGCTTGCTGAATTCTCCCCAGTTTAAGCAGTGTGTGAATGCGCATTATTTTTGTCATCCTGCCCATTTGACATACACAAATTGAGTTGTGGTTTCGTCGAATTATTAGAGAACAGTTCACAATAGGGATAACGCAAAATGGCGTTAGGCCTATAGACAGCTGGTACTTAACTGACTTGTAAAATTGTAGAAAACATAGATGTAATGCGGATAAATCCTTTGAATAACTGCAGAAAATTTTATTTCGTACGTCATTTCGCAGAATTGCAATTTTTGCTGTGGTATACATTTTTAGCCGCACCCCATATAGCGCTTGACGCTGGTAAATCGTAAGTCATTAAATTTCCTTAATTTTTGTTCCGTGACATGAAGTCTAAATGATAAATTTTATTCTCACAGCGGGCAGTCAGTCACACTGCATTGCAACTGGCGTGTCCTGCATAAAATAAGTTGGTATGTTGTTAATGCATAAAAATGATGCACAGCCAGCGAACGACGGGTGCAAATACATTGTGCCGCAGTGCAATGAGCAATATGCACTCGTAACGCGAACCAACCAACAAGAAGCATGCACGTCATGAAACACACTCGACAACACACATACAACGTGAATAGGACTATCAACAGTCCTTAGCTATGCGACGGCTAAACGTTAGGCCTATACCACGAATGAACAACACTGCGCAGTCGCAAAACATGCCCCAGGGAAAGCTAGCAGGTTGTACAGTCCTCCAAATTGATGTAACTCTTAACTATACAACCCACTACCTCAGCTGGGACATGTTGCCATCGTCAGTAGCTTGAAACACGACGTCTGCCATCTCTGCAACGGTTAGGCGAATGCTCCAGACACACGTTCTGTTAACTGCAGATTATTAGGCGCACTAGAATAACACGTACATGTATACAAACTTTCCTCGGTTTCTTTGATGGCATTATACCAGTTGCTTTCAAATTACCTGGGCTTCAGCTTTTTCGTTTCATGTAACATAACTTCTTTGATCTGATCCGATGCCAGTGGCGGTGAGAATAATGAACATAACATTAGCGGCACTGCGAGCATAGAGGATCACAGTGCTGGCGACAGAAACCGTAGACTGGCGTTGCACTCACTGAGCGTTGCATTATGAATCCGCGATGTTCAACGTGCCATCAAAACCTGTGACAAGTAGATTACCAGCGTAATTTGATTGAAAGAAATAAGGTAAGCTGAGGATTTGGTATTTTATCTGACATTCCGTCGCGCGACCTGCAGAGTGCAGACATGCAGTAAAATTCATTCTGAAAACTTGATATACAGAAAATTGCAGTTTACAGCAGCGAACAGTCGGTGAAAATATAGTGTCGGCCTAGCATAATACAGTCTGTAGTCGTCTGCTGTGTAATATACAAGTAATGTACAACATTCACACGCGGTGCACTATCACGTTAATTTGTGCGGCCCCGGCACCTTTCAGAGCCAAGCTTACAGTTTGGTATACTTTCATGAACGGTAACATTCTATGCTTGATAAGATTAGGCTAGTAAGTAGGCCTATAAAGACAAACATAAGATTTACAAGATTCAGTGAGCCTGTAGTGGCTAAGCAAATTTGGTAAGCATTTCATCATCATCATCACCATCGTTGTCAACAAAAACAACAACAACAACAACAACAACAGTTATCTTTAGACCAATCGTTTAAAACATTTTAAAAGCAGAAAATGTGTAACTTAATTTCTGACCTCATGTATGATGAATATCAGCTGACGGCTAATGACCTCATCAGTGTGTTTAAGGATGACATAGGCATTCATTTATCATTTTTCACGTGCACGCTCATCTGTTTCTATTTTGTTCTGAAGCATTAAATATTCTCACAATTTACTGACATCATGAACTCACAACTAAATTCTATAGAGTTTCTAAAGAATAGAAACTCTGTTATGCGTTGGAGGCTGTTAACAGGCAGAGGCTGAAACTAAACGCTGAAAAACTGAGCTGTTGTGCACGGTCGGCACCATGGCACAGTGTGGAGGAGTTCTCTTCCGACTCCGACGTCAGTGTCGCGAGTCTTCTGCGTATCCATGATGCGACTCTGATACTTGGAACGGACGCTGTGAAAGCCGCCGACGTAGTGCGTGTGCTTGGTGTTCGGACCTCGCACTTGATAGACATGTTACGACAGTCAGTGACAAGTGTTTTTTTCCAGTTGCGCCAATTACTGCGTCGCGTAAAACATTCGCTAGACCGTGAGAGTACAGCTACACTAGTCCATGCGTTCCATCAAAATCGGAAGTTTGATGAGGGTCTGACGCACATCCTTCACAATGAACTGCACTGGCTGGACGTCCCGCAACGCGTCATCTTCAAAACTGTACAAGTGTCTGCACGGTTTGGCGCCGCAGTACATCGCAGAACTCTGTGTGTCTGTCATGGACATACCAGGTCGTCGTCATCTCCGCTCTGCTTCCCGTGGTATTCTGAATTACCCTGGCTATAACATGTCAAACTACGCCGCACGCCGGCCCCTAAAATACTGGAACTTCCTTCCTTACGTGCGGGACTCGGTTTCCATCACTTCATTTAAACGCGCCTTAAAACATTCCTGTTCCGTTAGAATATGCATCCAGCGCATTAGAGACAATTTTATTGTTTGATTGGCTATATCAGTCTACCCGCCCTTGTAACGTTGATTTGAAATAAATAAACAATATAATAATAATAATAACAGGGAGCTAGGGCTGGCGACACAACATTTACCTATTCGTCAGGTGACGTTTTTAGCGTAATTTCGTTCCGAAGGTCCGTAATTTTGTGACTTTAGGTAAGATTAACGAATAAAGTAATCGACCGCTAATTAAGACCAATCTTCACATTGTGTTAAAGTTTAAATATTACACTTGCTTCCAGAGAGGAGAAGTGAGCGCAAAGTTCGCTGTTAGAAACATTAAGACAGTGTTTGCGTTTCCAAAGCAGTCAGAAATTATTATTAACCTGACAGTTATTGATTTTGGTTGTCTATCACATGTGAATGACTTGTGACCCAAGGAGCGGTTCAAAAACAGGAAATCCAAGGAACAGTCTGAAGCAACTATAGAACACGCCGTTCATACCCTGACATTGTCACTTAACTGCACCTGTGTGGACCTAGCAATAACTTCATTATTTAGGCCACTTTAAAAAATATTGATTGATGATGATGATGATATTCAAACGGTACGTCGTACGTCGCTCGTAGGCTACGGCATACATGTACGAACATGATACGACGTACGTGCCACTGTTTGGCATTATGAAGTACAAGCACAGCGACGTACGAATACGACGACGAAGTAGTATAATGTCGTACAAGGGATGTTAACAATGGCATGGACAAGTTTCAGAATCCTAAGCCGAAGGCCAAGTACACTGTTTTCTCGATGACTTTTCGAGGACTTCCGCCGACTCAATCATTACACTGTTATGTGTAGGACTAAATTAAGATGTACAAGTAGCACGCACCTTGCCGTATAATATTCAGGATTCGATTTGTCGAGGAGAGGGATTGGGGGGGTTTAACCCCCACTGGTTGAAGATGACCCCCACACTGGTAACTGAGAATTTTTGTCTGGGGGGGGGGTCGGCTTCGACCCCTCCAGTCCCGATATAGCAAGACGAGACCCAATGTCCAATGATAAACCACGCGTTTTACATTTCAGCACCATTTAAATACAATATCGTCAAAATCGTGGTGGATGGCATCATCATTCTTCAGTTTCTCCTACAGAAGACAGTTTAACACACACAACACAGTGTGCATTAGTGACGATCTAATGTCTAATGTAAGTTTAGTTACTGTCGTCTAACTGTCACATATGCCTAACTGTTCTGTTACACGTTTCACATAAGTATGTTGACTTGGCAAGAAGCTCATCAGCAGATGAGATAGCGAACGTGAACTGTTTTACGAAGACATCCGACACGTACTACAAAGTGCAATAGACTTGCGCAAATATTATGGCACAGACATAGGCCACACAGTGTTTACTATAGATCGGAAGCAACATGAAACCATCACAACGGTAAAGCGTAACTTAAACGATAAGTTACAAGTAAGTAACGGTGAAATTCACTTCACTCGCGAATACGTGAATTCTGGCACGATCTCCGTAAAATTTTCATAGAAAGGTCACAGATGGCCGAGGTACCAAAAGGCGTAGAAACATTGCCGAAAATTTCAATCACCTGGTAGGTGCACGAACGTTACAGACAGATAGACGAGAGACAGACGGACGGGCGATAGCAGTTCACGTTTGCTAAAAACTATTGTGATTGCCAAGACAAGAATATATTCGCATACGACAGATGTTCATTTTTTCTATCTCATTATCAGTTAGCCCTGAGAGTCACTCGCTCAAGCATTTCCGGCTCGGCTCGTATTATTTTTGGCTCGAGCCGAAAAATGCGGCTCACAGTGCGAAAATATTTCCCCAACTGTCATCTGTAGACTCTCTTTGTAGGTTTCTGTAGTTTTTGTGTTTGTGTATCTGTATATTTCAACTTGTGCTGCCATCGTACGTAATAAATAAATAAGTAATATATCAAACAGCAACAGTGTAGCTCTTCCGCCTATTAGTACTTTAATATTTATTCTACAACAGAATGTTCACAATCACAAAAGTCACGTTTAATACACAAATCCCCGTAGGCACTTCGCAGTTTACGGAATCACAGACATATCCGCAGCCAGTTAGTGTCAGTGATAAGCTTAAAATGCTGGGCCTACATCGCAAGAAAAATTTGTTATAGGCCTAATTGTCGTGCAAAAAGTACAGGCTATTGAGACGATGAGGCGCAATAGAAGAACGACGAGAGTTCTTTACAAAACCAGTCACTGAAAACAGTGTTCTCTACCTGCAGCCACGGATGACGAGCTCAAAGTTAGGTATACTTTTGCAACTTAAATGAGATGAGGATATGCATTACAGTTAATTATCCAGAAAAGCGAAGTCGACATTTTCGTCAGAACTGTGGGCTGCCACCTCCTGAAGAATACGAAACGATGCTTTGTCATCAGCACTGTCAGTCGCTATACGTCATCGCGATCATCATCACAGTATAGATTCTCCAGCAGTCTGTGCTTTTTTTACAGCGCGTCCACATTGCTGACAATGCAGAGCGCTGTAATAGCCAGAGGGATTCTGTCTGTCTGTCTGTCAGTTTGTCACGTTCCGCTATTGTGTCCAGACGAATGAAGATACGATCGTGTAGTTTTCAGCGTTTAGTAGGACAATCCTTCTAGTTTATCCAGACATTCGCAGGAGATCACCCGAGCGGCGGCGTTAAAGTGAGGCACTCCCATGTCGACAGCGAAAATTTGACGAATAATCGGCCCCATAACTTGGAAACGGTGCAAGATAGACGGAAAGTTAGTACTAATCACTACGAGCTTTCGATTGGTACCAAACCGGTGACCTTGAATGACACTGAACGGCGTAATGGCCGTGTAGTTTGCGTTATTTCGCCGAATTCGGTAGCTTTTTGCGCCTATTACGTAAAAGTGGTTGCAAATACACATACACCGATACATTCTGCGAGTGAAATGTTGCCCAAGGAATCTAGTTTTCAGCAGTATATCACTTACGGCGATATTCGCAGGGAATCATACCCCCCAGGGAAAGCGTTAAAGTAAAGCGACTCCATGTAGCTAGCGAAAATTTGACATATAATTAGCCATAACTTGGAAACAGTGCAAGATAGGAGGTAAGTTAGTATTAATCACTAACAGGAAGTCGCATATGGGCTTTCAATTGGTACCAAAATCGGTGACCTTGAATGAAACTGAACGGCGTAATGGCCATGTAGTTTGCGTTATTTCGCCGAATTCGGTAGCTTTTGGGACCCACTGCATAAAAGTGGTTGAAAATACACGGACATATTCAGCGAGTGAAATGTAGCTCAAAGAATCTAATTTTTAGCGGTATATCACTTATAAGGATATTCGCAGGGAATACCCCAGTGAGGGCGTTAAAGTGAACGACCACCTGTCGCTAGCGAAAATTGGACCAATAATCAGCTATAACTTGAAAACAATGCAAGATAGGAGGTAAGTTAGTATTAATCACTAATAGGAAGTTGTATATCGGCTTTTGATTTGGTACCAAATCGTACGTTGTCTCTAAGCCCCCCAAAGGGTGACTCAAAAACGCAAAGTGTCCAAAATTTGAACAATAATCTGCGATAACTTCGAAACGGTACGAGATAGGAATCAGTAATAGGAAGTCACATACGGGCTTTCGATTGGTACCGCCATCGGTGGTCCTTGGACGACGTAAATGCCCTTATTTTGCGTTATTTCACTGAATTCGATAACTTTGCAGGCCGATTACGCCACAATGTTGAAGACAGACCTATTATGTCCGCAAAATATAGTCTTTGGCCAAAACTGATGACCCACGCAGCAGTCGCACGTCCCGTTGCGACAGCTAAGTTTCTTGTCTACAATTATTACAGAAGTTACACAATAATCAGCAAAGGATTCCGGTATTGTGGCTCATCGTGAAGTTTGGCCGACATTTTTAAAGCGTTCCGTGGACGTTTACCACCTCAATTAAGTACGTACGCTTCGGAAATATCGATATTTTGACTGATCCCTAAAATATATTATCATTTTTTTTATAATTTACTTGTATTATTTATCTATTATTTTTACTATTTATTATTTAGTCACTTTTATTATTACTTATTATTCTCCTGACATCTATAACATTCAATAAAGCGACATATTTTGTGCAGCCGACTGGCAGCGGATATGTACGTATTTCTTACATGAAAACGCTGCAGCATTGCACTGTTAATGCACAATACTCAATGTATACTCACAGATACTCACATCATACTCAATAGTTACACTTTCTTCTATAAAATCGGACCTACATGTATTTGTATTTTTGCCATAACTTTCTATATGTCAGTCGATTCTAATGAAAGTTATATCACCGTGTTCGTTAGGTAATTTCCTTGCTTGTACCGTAATATGTTCCTCATTTGCACATTTTAAAATATTTACTGCATAGCGTAATATAATCGCATGTATAAATTGTAGCAGATAATCCACGTTTTACTCAACACAGCAACCAGCAGTATTCCAGACAGTTTAACCTCTAAAATTCAGTCATAGGACGTAAGAAATGAGAAGTTTCCACATATTGTGTTCAAAGTGTCCTCCCTTCGGATGCAGCCACACAAGCCCGAGATCTCTTTCGCTTCTGTCCCAGGCCTGCATGCGCGAGCGACCGCCGCTCGGCTCGAGGACGATCGTCGATCAACTTTTCCGGTACCATATTAATCTTACGGACCAGTTTCTTCAAGCCGCCTAACGACTGCTTATTCGGAAACCAATCAATCAAGCAGTAATTTTCAGAGCGGCTTAAGTAGCTACGGCACCGCTGAAACCACTAAGGGTGTCACAGATGAGATAATGTTCGAGTTGACGCCGAAAGGCAGACAGTGAATCAGCCAGCACGACGTCGTCAGGCAAGCTGTTGTTCCAGAGTTGTGCAGCGGTGACTGGGAACGCTCGACTGTCGACAGTAGACAGCTTGACTGGTGGCACTATAGGACGGTTGGAGCAAGCAGAACACAGCGCTCGTCAACCAAGTGGATCGAGGTAAGCTGGCGCGCCTCACATGTACTTTGTTTGGTAATATATCGAATAGTAAGCGTTCAGCACCATACTGTTTGGTTTGTCGCAACATTTTTACAGCTTGCGTGTCTTCAGTTGAAAACAGCATCTTTAATACCCGTGCATGGTAAAATTGTTCCACAGAGTTAAAAGCAGTGATGGGCATACATTAAAAGTAGTTATACACTACTACAGTTAACTATTAAGAAAAAAAGGAGTTTTTAATCACTTTTAACTACTTTTTCAAAGAGTAATTATTAGCTACTACTTAACTACTGCCTATAAAAGTAGTTAAATACTTTTTACTCACCTATTTACTGCGTTAGGCTTAATCAAGTTGTCAACAACAACACTTTAGCTACAAGTAATCTGGATCTTTTAACGCTAACTTTAACGGCATTCAAGTTAAATACCATTCAGATTTAGCACAAAACAAAGCACTTGGCAGTCGGCATAACATAAACTGTTTTAAAAGTTAAGCACGATATTAATTTTAGTTTACCAAATAAGTAAGCAAATAACACGTAGAGATTACAATAGAGTTGCCGAAATGTTAGTCATTTTCGTAACAAGTAGTTACGAAATGTATTAACTATTTGTATATAACTGCTTTGAAAAGTAGTTTAGTTAGTTGGCAACTAGTTTTTGAAAGTAGTTAATAACTACTTTTCAACTATACTGAACGTAGTTACACTAATAGTTAACTACTAATAGTGTTTACTGTTCAACGTTTTTTGTTATGTTTGCATTGTATTGTATTGTGTGTTTTCGTACGTTTTATAACTAATCAGCTTTTATTCGTAATGTTGGTTTTAACTACGTAGTCAATATAACAATACTCGAAGTTGTACTGTTACTCAGGACACCGGTAAGCGCACGCAGTTATCGTGCTTCGGTGTTCCTGCTTGACTGATTGTCTTATTTTTCTGTCAAGGGAATAAATTCATTCATTCATTCATTCATTCAGATACTGCCATTACTGTTGTGTTGTCGTTGGACGAATAAACGTGATCATAAGAATTCTGAAGAAATACATTAGTCAGCTTGTAACGAAAACCACACTCCACTAAGATCATTAATTTCTAGCCAACAAACTTATTTTATTTTGTATGACTTCTTTAACACTGGAACAGTAACTGCTGCTTGCTACTTGTCTGAAGACCACTAAAACAAAATCTTGATTCTGATTTTGAGACAACCAGTTGATCGCATGAAGTAGACAATTACAATCGCTTCGTGTGATATTGAGGCAGCAATTGGCCGCTCAATCACGGACGCTATACCAGACAGATCCACGAGTCCGAGGCGCTATCACCAGAACGTGACAAACGACATCCAACAATGCATGGTGTCTGAGCCGGTTGCCATCTGCTGACGGGTGTTGAGACTTGTGCTGGACCGTCGTTTGGCGTTCTGACAAGCACTTCTCGGCGACGGTGCGGTAGTGGGTTACATTCACACACACACACACACACTGCAGCATCTGTTCACACGACTTGGATCCGCCGGTTTTCTTCATCAACAATTCTTTTCAGACCATCGCTGTCTGATGCTTGAAGTGTTTACAGGAAGGAACGTGCAATGTTCGAATCAATAGTGGAAGTCAACATCTCTTTGCTTCAATCTTTACATACTCATGTTTGAGCTTTCATTCCGTACAACAATGTGTACAACAGTGAGAATATGTAACATCATTCAACTAATGGTGACGTGTATGTCGGCCTTCGAGCAGTACCACATTATTTCAAATGAATGCCGCAACCTTTCCAAACTTGGTTCTTAAACAGAAACAACGATAAGTGCTTAGAGAGGCAGGAATACTGACGGTAGGCCTAAAACGTTTTATTACACCAAGCCGAGATATAGGCCTAGTAAGTTCGAAGTAAACAATGCCGGCGCAAGCCTGAATGAGCCCCCCCCCCGAACGGCAGCCAACGAGGCCCCAAATTTTCCGTCAATGTTCCGACGACCTTTTCCTTTCTGTTTTTTTTTATCTTCCTCCCCAAAAACGAACTTTTTCAGTCCTCACACTCCAGCAAATTCAACTCTACGGGCCCCTTTACCTAGCCATTTCTAATATGGTCCTTCCTTTACACCGACAAAAAACTTTCACTACCAATCGGCCCTTTTAGGACCCTTTCAGGGCCCTTTTACCCGTGCCCCCCGGTCAGGAGGTTCGGGGGTAGTCTGCGCCGGCTCTGAGTCAACCATGTATACCGGTACGCTGATGACGTAACATATTCAGAAAGTGACCAACTGGTCAAAACAAAACACGCCAGTCCCACTGTAAGAGTGATGTTTGAACAACGAAATCGATGAACTGGTACATAAGAACGTCTGTGGACCGACATCAGATGACACTGCTGTGTTGCGGCTGCAGACCAGACACTGCCAGCAGCAGCACAGACGCCAACGGTCGGTTTCGATTCGGTCGGTACGACGCGGCGGCTACGGCTATAGTGAACGCACTGGCCCGGCGCCATGCATCAAACCGGACCATACATGCAGCTGGCTGGCAGGCTGCTGCTGCTGCATTGCGCGTTTATAGCAAGCACGGAAAACCAGCAAAAAATCATCCAACGCCGTGCGCACATACGATACGGCAGTGAGGAGGTTGACGGGAAGTGGGAGGCAACCGGCGGCAGCGTGGCCGGGCCGGGTAGAGTTGGGTCCGGTGTGCAGTGCAATTCTTCAGGCACGCAATCGATAGCTGTACGGCCTGATGCCGGCTGCAGGTCGCTATAACAGTCCAACGTCTGTCTGTCTGTCTGTCTGTGAGGTTGTCTGCATACGAATACATACATATCAATGCAACCGCAAAAATGCCACGGAGTCAGCGCGTGCTTGACGCTCAGTTACAGTCGGCGGCATGACTGCAGTGCACCGAGAATAT
>Ga0049105_1001095_pt1 | contig 11277 bp, 7 predicted proteins | sample WorMetvaBAHAMAS1_FD_61260 | JGI IMG/M metagenome (GOLD analysis project Ga0049105, IMG submission 61260) | Worm MetaG Olavius vacuus BAHAMAS.1 | ecosystem: Host-associated > Annelida > Digestive system > Unclassified | place: Germany: Marburg | collected 2013-04-09 | reverse complement strand
TGAAGATAGACCTATAATGTCCGTAAAATATTGTCTCCGAGTTCCAGGCTTCTACTTTTGGCGAAAACTATAACGCACGCTGCAGCGCGGTCTCTCTGCGATAGCTGAGCATCTTGTTCACATTTACGTAGCATCTGCTGAAAACCTAAAGGTTGTGTTTATCACACACTGCTGACACCTGACATTACCACACCTGCTCAGCAATGTCAGCATGTTCAGTGTAGGCCTATCAAGACGTCAAACGCCTGTGACGACTGTTAACAGAAGATATCGACAGGCGGCCTGTGCATAATCTAGTCCTATCCGCATGCTCCCTCCACCCAAGTGAGCAGGTCGCATTCAAATGCTGCCACTGTGCTGCATTAATGGTCAAACTCTGCCATGGGTTGTCTTGACGTGACATGCGACTAAACTGAGCGTAGCACACAGACATCTTGCTTGACGTGTTTCAGTAGAGGGTTTGTCGCTAATTCAATATCGACAACCGGTTATATGTTCCGAAAACCGGTTACCAGTTGGAAACCAGTTAACTGGCTTTCGAGTTTACTGTTTAACAACCCTAGGATCGCATCAACGTTTGTGAGAGGTTGAATCCTATGCTGAACTTAGATTGATGCGGTCACCTACTGCACAAGGTTGCGACATTTGTAAGCACTGATCTGTCGCAGTCAGGCCTATCAACAACTTCAATACGCTTAGTCACGGGTACTACAATACAACACAATACAATACAATACAATGCGTGGTTAGATAAGTGCCCAGCCTACAATGAAAACGGAACGGCTAGGCATTACAATGTTAATAAATGATAAAAGCCAGTTAAAACAAAATGTTGAACAGATAGCCTAGGTTTTCAGCTTGCGCTTAAAACTAGCAAAAGTCTCAGCTGATCTGACAGACTCAGGCAGACTGTTCCATACTGTCGGACCAGCAACAGAGAAGGCTCGGTCTCCAAACTTACTATACTAACACCACAAGTCTTCCTGTCCAATATGCGGTGATGGCCAGAGCATGTGAGTGGAGTGGAAAATGGAGCCGAGCGAGCCAAAAATTGGGTGGAGTGGAGCACAGCAATGAGCGTGCGTGGCAGAAAACGACGGAGCGAGAGTGGAGCAGGATGTCGCAGAGAGGGAATGTAGCAGGGAGTGGGCTGAATCGACTACTACTCACAACTAACCTAACATTTCACTGACTGTATAACACATAAAGCTTGCACCTGACTGTCTACTCTTCAGTCTTCACTTGTCTTGTCACTGTCTACAAGATGCTCAGCTATCACAGAGAGTGCATTAGTTTTGCCAAAAGTGGAACACCGGAACCGGGAGACAATATTTTACGGACACTATAGGTCTATCTTCAACTACTCTGACATAATCAGCCTGAACAGCCATCGAATTCCGTAAAAAAACGTAAACTAAGGGCTATTATGCCATTCAAGGTCATTCAAGATCATCGAGATCTGTACCACTCGAAAGCCTGTATGTGACTTCCTGTTAGTGATATATAGTAACTGACATCCTATCTCGCACCATTTCGGAGTTATCGCAGTTTACTGTTCAAATTTCAGACACTTTGAATTTTTCAGCCCCCCTATGGGGGCTTAGGGACAACGTATGATATTCATCTTGGGCTCACTGGAAAACGTGTAGCGGACTTCCTATGACTATTAATTGAACTTTTTTGGATAGGTGTTACGGGTGAAGCGCTATGGGCAAAAATAGACAGAAAATCGGCAATTTCGCACCAACGCTGTCACTTTAACCCAAAATTACATGTAGAAGGGGTCGCACCCCACCAGTCATTTTTGCACGATTAGTTAGGCCAATGAATGCCCTACAACTTTGTCACTGACAGTATTCACATAAAGAAACTTTGTAGCAGACTTTCTTCAAGTGAAGTGCGATTTAACCCGGATAACGGCCGTTTTGCATTTTTGAGCCCCTTTTGTGGGGCTTAGGGGCAATGTACGATGATCATCTTAGGCTCTTTGGAAAGCACGTAGTGGACTTCCTATTAGTGCTAATTGAACTTTTTTTGCTAGGTGTTATGGCTGAGGCACTATGAGCGAATATCGGTTGAAAATCAACTATTTCACTTCAACGGGGGCCGGTTGACCAAAAATTTCACGTAGGAGGGGTCGCTCCTCACCAACCATTCTTCTTGTCATAAAACTAGGCTAAATGATCTTTCGTATGGTATATAAATCTAGAGAGATCTTTCTTCCGTTTTTTCACAATCCACGCGTTAGACAGACAAACGGACAGAATTCTCATCATCTCAGGTTTAGCATTAGAGTTAGGGATAAGGACATGGCTAGTATTTGGTGGGAACTTCGGCCCTGCCTCGAGACCCGACTTTTACCTCGAGATATAGGGATTGAGAAAGCGTTCGGCAAATCTTCCGAATCGGTACAGCTCGCTATGCTGAAGGCCTGTGACGCATGCGCAGACATGGGCCAGTGATAGCGCACTGTACCAATTCGGAAGACTTTCCAAGCGTTCATCATCACGTGACCAAAAACCACACTAAGTCTACTATATTAACGACAACTGTCTAGTTATCTATCTGTGTAGATCACAAAAAAAGCAATCGCATACTACAGAGGTCCTCCGTATATACCAAACGCGTGTTATTACTGTCCAACAGATCACGACGAGATTGTATTACACAGTGATAATGGCCTATTACTAGTTAACCGAATTAACTTCAATATAGTAATCACAGCATTATAACAACGACGTACACGCCTTTAATGCATCTGAAATATGCGGTTGTGATATTTTACAGCGCAAATACTAATACACAACACAGAAAAATATCAAAAACAAGCACAACCACAACCCTACATATCTAAAATCAACACCAATACACACAGGGGGTATGAGTGAACGATGGAACTGCGTACCGTTAAGTTGGTACTCATTTGCTGTTTATACGGCGCGCAGAGGACCAGCTTATTTCGTAACACAATTCGATTAACGCGATTCACCGTAGAAGGAGGCTCTGTTCTACTGTCTACTCCACCAGGCGTCCTAAGAAAACTGTGAAATTGTGAATTAGTCGTATGTCGAAGTGCACATAGTATACCGCACTGTGGTGCTTTGGAATTCAGGTAAAGGTAGGGCCCTACAGCTGGTGAATGTGTTTTACTAATTCATATTTTGTTTCTGTGCGCTTTTCCTGTGTTGTGTAAGTTTTGTGGTGCACGGACACCGTATAGGTAAAGAGAGAGAGAGTTTATTTGCCACAAAATAATAATAAAAAAACATACAATATCATACTAAATATATCAACAGTGGCAGGCTACCAGATAGGTAAACCCATCAAGCTGGTCGCCTATAGTACTATTATATTAAGTACAACTAATCAAGAGACTATTTTGCGTGATAAACAGCCGAACTGTAAAAAATGCCACCCAGAATGCACCATAGCTTACCATTGTGAGCTCGATAAAAATTCTGGGGAAGGGGACACAGCCCTCTCCCCAGACTCTCCCTCCCCCATTGGGGAGGAGAACAGCCTCTCCCAACACCCCTCGGCGCCTTCGGCGCCTCAACCCTATGCATTAAGTGGCAATAACTGCTGTCTTTGCTTCACTCTATGGTTGTGTTATAGCCAAACCCCTGGAGGCCCTGCATGGAACCAGAGGCACGGATTCATGATGGCTGGATGGCACTGATATTTTGTGTCCAACTGTCCACAGCATCTGCTTCTAAGGGGAGTGAGGAGAGAGGAGAGGGAAGATGGAGGGGTAGGAGGGAGCAGAGGAAAGAGGAGGGGAGGAAAAGGGGAGGACAGGGAAGGGAGGGGAGGGGAAGTCCACCTCTCATTCCAAATTCCTGACATTGACAAAAATTTTAGTCCGGATTTGCCTTTATTGTTTAAAAAGTTTGGTCATTTGATTCTCCGGGAAATTATTAAAATTGTAGCCACCAGATGTCAGATTTTAAGGCTAAAATGCACCTAATTCGATTCCGGCTGGGGCTCCGCCCTATAGACCCTATAGAGCTTCAGCGCCCCCCCCATCTCTTCAGCTGGATTCACGGGCCTACTTAAGTTATAAGGGGAGTGAGGAGAGAGGAGAGGGAAGATGGAGGGGTAGGAGGGAGCAGAGGAAAGGGGAGGGGAGGAAAAGGGGAGGACAGGGAAGAGAGGGGAGGGGAAGTCCGCTTCTCATTCCAAATTCCTGGATCCGCCACTGTACTTCATATACTCTTTGAGAAACCGTGCGATATTTAGCGATATAAACACGCATACGAAGCCAAAGAAGTTGCCCAATTCTCTTTACAGTGTTGCCATTTTGACATTGTTATTTTAACAGTAGCAATCATAAGTAATGTTCAAAATGTCCGCCTTCAGCGTCGACACAGGCCGACAAACGACACCTTCACTCGTCGAATGGCGTGGTTCACAACAGACTGGTCCAGTTCACACCACACGGAGATCAGACACTCGCGCAGTTCGTCGACGTCCTTGACTCTGCTCTGGTACACACGCTGCTGCATAGCAGACCAGATTGAATAGTCGACTGGATCGAGGTCTCACCCCAAACTTTATTGAGTCACATACATTTGTTTTATATTATGTTATCAATATCTTGTCTTCTTTTGTTGACAATTTAATTTTTAACGTACTTTCGTCGTAAGCGAACAATGACACATTTATTACGTCATTAGCAGCATTTTCTTTAAGTAATAATAAACAAGTAAATGCATGCCCTGTTTCGTACATTTTTTCCGGTTTCGGCAGTGCAAAAATTATTGAAATCGGTTAAGATTTGACAGAGTTGCAGTCAAATGTACACTGTTACGTTTTATGAACCACGGCAAAAATGTAGGTAAGATGCGCACATAAAATCGGGTAATGTGGTAAATTTTATTATAGTCGCATGTAGAATTTCCTCACGATTAAAATGATGTAAATACTATAAAAATCGGTTTAAGATTAGCCAAACTTATAGTTAAAAATAAAATTTCACGTTTTTATGGTTCACTGTGTAGAAGCGGATTGCGGGAATTTCACGTTTTTTGTCCCCGTGTCCTTGACCTTGACCCAGTGACCCTCATATATGAACTTGGCCCGTAGTTCCAGGAGATATACCGGATAAGCGATAATGAACTTCCTAGATCAAGGCATTCGAAAGTTATTGTAGTACAGACATACAGACAGGCACAGGCAGACAGACACGACAGAAATTATATACTACGTCGCTTTGCAGGTGGTCAATCAAATTGCAGCATTGACTGGTTTATATAAGCTATTGATATAATAAATAATCAAAGAGTCATCAACTATTTAATCGTTATAAGCAACAATACTGCCTTCTAATCTAAGGCCACCACCCGCGAATGCGTGCATTTAGATGGTCACTTCTGGTCACATGACAAAGATGGTCACACCATTCGATCCGCTGTAGCCGAAAAACGTGCTGCACGCATATTTCATCGTCTATGTTCTGTAGAACCGGAGCCAATTGAAGTTATACATTGCGGAATAGCTATTTTGGACCATTTTTGCTCCAGTGACCTTGACCTTGACCAGATGACTTTCATGCATACGAATTTGACCAGTAGGCCTATTTCTTGGAAATACCGGACATGCAAATATAAACTTCCTGTCTTTCGAAAGTTATCGTCTGACGAACAGACAGACAGACAGACACGACCGAAATTTATTACCACGCCGCTTCGCGGGTGGTCAATGAAATTATACTATACCACACCGAAAAGATTACAATTCAACGTAAATTTACAGCATCATATTCATTGACATTTTAAAAGTAGAAATCCTGCACAAAAACTAGTCTACATAATCTACTCATTTTGACTTAAAATACACCAAAATGGTTCGGCGGACGAGTTCCGCCGGCACCCACGCAGTCACGCACGGGCACTCCAGCTCCGTTAGACTCGGGAGTTAAGGCGGTCGCTTTGCGGCAGAGAGAGGAAGAAGGAAAGGGGACGGGTCATGGAACGGTATGGAAAAGGGAAAGAATGGAGGGAGAGAAGGATCGAGAAAAAGAAAAAGAGGAAGGGGAACTTGCTCCATTACCTCTGGGGGATAGACGCCTATAGCTGTAGGGCGGTTGCCCGCAAATTTCGCAATAACGCAGCTATTGCTGAGATATGGCCGCGCAATGTTGTGCCATTTGATTTCGATCTTTCGCTGTCGAGTGCGAGGTACCTCTCTATGACGCACTTTTTGGCCGCCGACGTTAGTCGGGAAGGCCTTAAATTTCACCCATGAACTTTCTTCTTTTTTATCGATCCGCCGTGCTCAGCAGCCACCCAGAGGACGGACATCAAATGTATTTCGGAGGTTCGGTCGTAGGTAAAGCTTCAACAATTGGTATAGGGATCTCGCCCACCCCTCCCCTAATTTTCACAGGGGGTCAAAAAGTGCGTCGTTTAAAACGTCACTCAACTTTGAGCCGCCCGCATTTGAAAATGCAGCAAGATATCCGAATTCTGGAACAAAAGTGCAATGCTTGGATGATCGCCCTATGTCGACCAAATGTGGTGAAGTTGGGTCCACGCACCCCTGAGAAAGCTCTGTCAGTTCTGACCCACCACCTAACATTGCACGCGAAAACGCGCTAAATCGTCGATAACTCAGCCGTGGATTATTCGATTTCGCTCAAATTTTGTACAGCGTTTAAACGCATGACACCCGAAGTGTTGTAAAATTTCAAGGTCAAGAGGTCAAAGGTCAAGGTCATGGCGCGACATAACGTGCAAAATTTCGCCAAATTATCAATAATTCAGCCGGGGATTGCTCGATTTCGCTCAAATTTCGTACAGACTTTGATCACGTGACACTTAACGTATCGGTCAACAATCAAAGGTCAAGGTCACAGCTTGGCATAACGTACCAGCATCAAAGGAACGCTATAATTCAGGCACGGATAAGTTGTTGAAGGTCAAACTTAGCAGGCGCAATACTTAAAACATGTTCAAGATCATAATGTCAAACACTGAAATCGCAATAACTCCGCCGCGGATAGCTCGATTGCGTTCAAATTTGGTACAGAGTTTCATCACGTCATAGACGATACGTTGCAAGGTCAAAGGTCAAATGTCAAGGTCACGCCGTAAAGTAATGTATCAGCCGCAAAAACGCTAATACGGCAGTGGATTGGTTCAGCGACGTCAAACTTAAAGCGGGAAAGAGCTGGCGTGGCTCGGGCGGCCTCAAGTTGCAATTGCATTCACAATTGCCACGTTTTCTAGTGATCAGTAACCTCCGAGAATATCACTATAACTTATATATTTTTGAAAGTAGATTCTTTGAGCTACATTTTTGTCACAGACGTTTTGGTCTAATTTCATCCACCGTGCATGACGTACATGTATTTGTCCCTCGAATGTACCGAATTCGGTGAAATAACGCAAAAGAACGGCCATTACGTCGTTCAAGATCATTCAAGGTCACCAATTTAAATGGTTGTGATGAACCCCTATAGCCTATTCAGGATTGCGAAATTTCCCTCAAGAAACTAGAAACAGCCCTCTATCGTAGGTGTGAAAAGTATTTAGATATCTTGAACAGTTTAGACGTGAATCACAGTGTGACAGACGCACAGACTTCACGACAGCAAGCCGCGCTATATGTCACCGGCCAAAGAACAGAAGATTTGCTGATGGACCAACTGAACAGCCCACAAGAAGAAGCCGCTCTGCTCCACTTCCCATCTCTTCCCCTTCTCATTTCTCCTCTGGCTGTTGCTAAGGGTCCGGCCGGGGAGCGCCCCATGCAGCGGGTGCAGGCGGAGCCCGGTCGACAGACGCACTTTGATGCATTTAAGTTAGAAATTGTCGCATTTGGCGAAGCTTCAGCTGTTAATGATTCTGGTGGCATTTTATTAACTGACCCGCACAAGCGATTGATCCTTTATGTTTACGTCACCTGTGTTTAGGCTTTTTAGCAGCACGCACATCCAGTTTGGTATAAAACTACTGAAGCATGAAATTTGGAATAGCCTATTCCTTTCTCCCATTTCCCCGTTGTGAAGTTCCCTCTCCTGGCGCAAAAGGGACAATTTGCTTCCGGTTCCCCCTGTAGACGCCCCTGCTCAACACCTACATACGACTGTTTTAGCTTAGCTCGCTGAGCATAACTGGTCACGATAGAGCTGTCTGTCTTTGCATGTGTGTCTGTGTGTTAACCCTGTTAGCCCAACTCAACCGTTACACGTAGAGACTTGCAATCTTGCATGGGGATCTAGATATGTACCCCGGACAATTCCTCTGTGACATTCCCCCGTGCAAAATTACCCCCCCCCCCCGGGAAAAATTCCCCAGAACAAATAGCTCCCAGGAGGACATCCATCCTCCAAAAAATTCTCGACATTTCCCCGTATGCCAGTTGAGCGTCACAGCCTATGGGCTGCTTGTTTTGTATTCGGCGTTTGACTGTTGCTGCTTTTAATTAACTGAGTCTCAGACTCCGTAGCAGATACGTGTCGTAGCTGACTGTTGCAGCTCTACTGCAATGGACGTTGCTGTCTATCTGAAATGGTGTCTTGAATTCTCGGTGATTTTGGTTTTCGTATCCTTCCATTCCTTCAGCAGTGGGTGGGGGGTAGGTGCTGTAGGCATTTCATATATTTCAGTCTGTTGTACATGTATTTGGATGCAGCGCTGTTGGTTTTACTACAGCACGGCATGTAACCTCCGACAGCGCGTAATGCATCCGTTCAACATGACGTCATCACCATGGAGACAAGTCGACGATCTGTCGCGACGTCTATAAAGGCGGGCAAGACAGCAGCGGCAGGCGTGGTGGAACGCTGTCGCAGAAACTACGGGGGCACAAGAGTCGTGTGAGGAGCGTCAAGCAATCCCGGCGACCGTCATCGACACCTGCCAACAGCCGCCGCCACCACCGTGTTTTGTGTGCGGTCGACCGACGACGCCCTGCCCCTCCGCCGCTGTCTACACCGTCAGAATCATGGTTGACCCAGTAAGTTCACTGTCTACACTGCAACAGTTAAGCTAGTATGATGATGTTGTGCTGTCAAAACTCAGCAGCTGATAGACTCTGTTTAGTTGTTGAGACTGCATGCTGCGCTGCGGTGTTGTGTGCAGTCGATGGAAGAAGACGCGGCCCCGGCGCGCTCTCGCAGTCGTAGTCGTCACACTTGCGGTGCTAGCCGTCAACGACGGCAACGAAGTCGCTGTCCGCGCCCCAAGAAAATCAAATCGTGCAAGAAGAAGTGCGGCAAACGTCGAACCAAGTACTGGATCCTAGTCTAGCCATCGGCTTGCCCCAGGCACTTTGCCCGCTGCTTCGACTCGGTCGTAGATGTACGAACAATGTCATCGTCGTCTGCGGAACGGACAAAATGTTTCCGCGAAGCGCTAGTTGTGTACATGTATACGAATAAACGATAAACTGGATTCTGTATTTCCGTTGTTTGCGTTGTTATACATATGACTATGTAGGTTACAAAACAAAACAATATCAACAGATTCAGAATTAGAGACAGGTCGTTGTCCAGACCACATAAACATAAACCATTTACAAAGGTTTTATCAGTCGCTAACTCTTCAAATAACCGCCTAAATGGTAGTCTGGCGGATTAAACAGGGCGCTGTCCATCGATCAAGAGAACGCGCGCTGCCTCTCAAAGTGCACTGATGGGTTAAGAGATCGCGACGACCCGCTGCCTACAACTGCATGGTGGTGGTGAGATACCAGGCCACGATCCCGGCAAACGACTGAGGTCTTCCTGCTGTCATTCGGTGACGTCATTATTGCCATAGCGACTGGCTGCCTACAGCGGCCGCAACATCTAAGACATTTAGGCTTAAGACGCTTAATAATGTTATGTTGATGTTAAGATCAGGAGATACTCTGTAACCTATACTCAAAAATTTAACGAATACCTCAGTCAGCCAATCAAATAGAGTGGCCTAAGTAACTATTGCCACCGATACCACTAAGGGTGTCACAGTGGCACATTTGGACAAACAGTTAAAACAACCTATAATCATCCCAAACCATGGCTTGTACAGTACACACGAGACCACGACAGAATTTCACAGCATCGCATCGAGACGCGACATGATCTAAACTGTGTCTCAAAAAACGCGCCATCCTATTGTGACGATAATTTCGTAAAATCTTAACCTATTTTCAAAATTCTTTCACTGCTGAAAAGTCTGTTAAAGTAGCAACAAAACACTGTATAGCCACCACACCTAAAATATGGTACCGCACTACCTTGAGAAACTGTGGTATTAGAATTACGTAATTGCAAGGCCCAAAAAACAAGGTTTTTAACAACGAAGATAAGATTTTGATTTTAAAAAATCCTATCAGTTAAATGGATACAAAGCGACAGAGTTAATGAAAGAATTTCTAAATTTCCAAATTTCCAAACACATGTCACATGGTGGTCAAAAAGTAGCATTAGCAGACTGCGGAAAAGTTAAGAGACACCAGCACAGTCAACAGACTCACAGGGAGCGGCAGACCACCAAGTGCAGCATTGAAGAAACTGTTGAGCTGGTTAATAATCTGGTTCTGAGTCAAGAAGATACGTCGCAAACTCATAGAACGGTCCGTCAAATCTCACGCCTGCAGGACAGGCATTCGTTTAAGATGTTATGAAATTACCACCATGAGTTTGGTATCTGCCTGTTATTGGAACACAGTATAAGCAAAAATGCAACGAATTTGAGCTTTAAGTTTCTCGAGGGAGTGCGGCAACACGTTTTAGGTGTGGTGGGTAATACACACTAATATTATACACTGTTTTGTTGAAAATTTAACAGACTTTCAAGCGGTGAAAGAATTTAGTAAATCGGTCAAGATTTGACGCATTTATTGTCACAATCGGGTGGCGCATTTTTTTCTGAGACACCGTGTATACACCGTGTCCGGAAAAAATGTGCCACTTTTTTTGCCTCTAACTCTGCCAAATGCCAACCGATTTTCAAAATTCTTTTACCATCACACTCTGCAGTAAATTTGCAGTAAAGGAGTCAATAAATATCCTATCATAATTTACACGCGTCGCTACACTACCTTGTAAAAGACTTTGGTGCTGAAAAATCGTAAATTACATTGCTCGGAAAAAAGGTGCCACTCGTTATGTTCGTATATTTCAGATAATTTTGCATCAGATTTCGTAATTTTTGGCATGCTCCATCACAATGGACCAAGCATGCAGGTGGGTAATTAAATATTTTTCTTGCTTACTTGGCAATGCTGTGGTCCAACCTGGATCACGCAGTCGTCACAGCAGCGATTCGTCAGTGGCGTCGTCGTTTG
>Ga0049105_1001094_pt1 | contig 11278 bp, 6 predicted proteins | sample WorMetvaBAHAMAS1_FD_61260 | JGI IMG/M metagenome (GOLD analysis project Ga0049105, IMG submission 61260) | Worm MetaG Olavius vacuus BAHAMAS.1 | ecosystem: Host-associated > Annelida > Digestive system > Unclassified | place: Germany: Marburg | collected 2013-04-09 | reverse complement strand
TATATGTTGAGAACTTTCCATCCTATGTTCCATTGTATTTGTATGTATGTTGATGTCTGGTTTGCGTCTGTCAGACCTAAATAAAGAAACTACTTACTTACTTACTTACTGTCAACTTGTACAATAAAGAAATACAATACAATACAATACAATGATTACCAAATGTTTGTAACTTTGTCTGCTTTAGTGCGATTTTATGTCACCGCTGCTCTATACTTTATGTCTTATTCCACATTTACATATATACGTTGTAACGTTCGTCATATATGTTCAAGAATACTTATCATATACATTATAGTGCATGTAAAATATACACGAGATGTAGTATAACCGCATTGCATCGATGTTTTTCTCAGAAGAAAATGTTCTGGGAGGGGGTTCGTCGGGATAAAATGTCCGGCGATTTTGGATTTTGTTTTGGGAAAATTTTTATGAGGGTTAATTTTTCACGGTGGGGGAATATCCGCGGCAACACCTGGGGAAATTGTACAGGGTGAGAATTACAAGTCTCTACGTTTAGCGGTTATGATTTGGACCACCTTGGTTAACACACATATACACAGAGACAGCTTTCGACCGATTGTATAGCTTAACCAGCTAAGCTAACAAAATATGTAAGTAAAGCAGTAAAAATGAATCGAAATGTACATAGTTTACTACACGTCGCACAAAAAAACGCAACATACGCGATAACTAAAAAAGGCCCCAGACCTTTGGGCTTCCGGGCCTGGGCCCAATAGGCCCGCGCGGGATCTGTGTCTGACCTTTACGTTCGATAAGTGCATTAACGGTTAAATCGATGAGAAAGGCGCATGTCATCTACTTCAACGCAGGTAACACGAAGTATTAACGTAGCTAGCTACTGTTAGCGCTGCCGCCGCCTTTGACATTAAAGCGTTAGGCCTGCGTGCCTGCCCTCAGCTCATCCCTCCCCGCCTTTAATGTCTCTTCTCTTCTCCGTCGACTGATAGGAGCGAGAGAAGATTATAGACAAACGCATAGTCTTGCTTGCTTGCTTGCTTCCTTATTTAAGTACTCAGTTACTAGTACGAGACGGCGAATAGCATTGTCTTGGCTTTCGGTATTTTGAATATGCACAAATACAATAAAACTGCAAGAATAAAAATGTTTTTCGTGTACTGTAACCTCTTTTATTAATCACTTTGCTTTGTTGTAAAGAAACAGCTTTAGTACCGTAACGAGCAATCAAAGCAGTTTGTATGCTTCGACCTGGTTAGGTCAATCCTGGACTGTAGCAACGCAATTTGGCACCCCATCTTTGAAAAAAAACACATCGACGGCGTGCGGCAAATAAATAAATTCGAGAACAGCAAAGTTCCGCAGAGCAGTCTGTCAGCGATGTATGAGAATGCTGCAGTCGGTTAGCTCTTGAGCATCGTCGACAAAGACGGAAACTGGCCAGCGTATTCACCTCCCATCCCAATGGATTCACGCACCAGAAATATGGCACAAGTTCAACCGCATTTCGACACCTTCAGCTGGCTTACAGACATTTCGTACCCTATCCTTTTCGTACCCGGGCGTCTCGTACCCAGGCATCTCTAAGTCTGACCCTAACTGTGATTCTAATCCCAACCCTAACCCCTAACTCTAACACTGACACCTAATCTTAACACTAACTAGGGTTAGTTAGGGTTAGGGTTAGGGCTAAAGCGGGACTAATGCTCTGTGAAGGGCAGCCGGAACTGTACACAACTTTTTACCGCGTTTATCGTGAACTAATATCTGCGTTAATATGACGTCAGTGTGACAGTATTACGTTAGCATAATATCTTGACAGCGCGGGACCGAGGTAATTTTGCACTAATGAATTGTCCGGAATGAGTGATCGGATCTTCGTGCATTATTACAAGTCTCTACATTTAACGGTTGTGATTTCGCTGATCTTGGTTATTACACACACACGCAGACAGACAGACAGACAGACAGACAGACAAGTTTTGGTTGTAAGCTGAGCTAGAACCTGTGACCGGGGTCAGAAGAAACGACCACAACATCTCACTAAGAACTTTGACGAAACCAACCAAAGTCCGGATCGTGCCGTCTTGACCGGAGGAGAGGTGCGGTCTTCCATGCCATTATTCCATGTTTTGACGTACAGATGACGGTCGCGTCCCACGTCGTGAGTCCAACGCCGCCTCCGACCGTCCGTCAAAATAATTGGAAGCAACGCGCAGGGTGCTAATCTGCGCTTTTCCGGCGATATTGCTGTTTTGACGGCGAAGACGATGAGTGCATATGATATGACTGACATCGGTGTAGCCAGCTGTGCTAGAGGTGTATATGTAAATTTTCATCTGATTTTCTCACGGTAAAATATCACTTAAATTTCGTTTAAAAATAATTCAATGAAAATTTCGTAAAGTTTACATGTAGACACAGATACGAACAATACGTGCATGTAAAACACTTAAAATTATCCAATTATTACCCTACTAATTGACAATATTTGTGCTTAATTAGGCTCTAAAATTTATTTCAAATTGAACGGATAAATTAGTCACTTATATAACTGATAATGTACGTTGTTTAACTTTAACTGAAAATTTAAAAATGCTCTGAAATTTTTCAATAACTGCACTAATTTTTTTTAAACTTCAAAGTTGAAAATTTCATTGCGTATCTTTAGTTAGCGGCATAACACTCAATCAACATCAAAGATCATTTAATTATTTTTGATCTGTCCAAATTGTTCTCATTATTTACTGCAATGTTTTCTATGCCTATACAGGTTATTAGCCGCGGCAGGCATTATGTTCTCGGGCTGTCCGTGCGTCCGTGAAGTTTGTTATAGCATGACATCATAAACCGTTTGTTGGAATGTCACCACAGTTACAACTTGGGTACAAAGGTAAACTGGTTACATTTTGAAGTTGAAAGGTCAAAGGTCAAGTTCACCGTGAGAACAAATACACTTTTCCGGTCGAGGCATTCCGATCGAGCTGTTCGCCGTCGACAATTACGTACATTTTTGGTATTTTATTTATGCGATAACTGAAAGTGCGGCTTATCACTGCCAGGCTGCTCCTGTCTTAGGTGTACAATGTTACAGGATCTGCCACATTGTAATTATGATGATGATGATGATGATGATGACGAAAAATGACGGTGAGGAAAAATATTATCGAACATTTTAACCGTCGACGGCATAACTTACTGTAGTTAATAGAGAGTACTTATTCGCTATAATGGCAGTCTGTCAGAAAGGGACAATGTCCATCAATGCTGGCGACCATACAAAACAACACAAAATATAGAAGTACAAATGCAACAAAAATCTGCCAAATCCAGTCAGTACAGTTATAGACACTCATACTGTCATTTCACAATGCCTCTTCACTTTACAAGTGACGATAAAATGAAATAGGATTTAAAGGTTATTTAATAAGTAAAAAGTTAAAATATATTTTGGGACTGTATCTGCTTCAGTTCAATACCGGTATGCGGTTTATTTGCACACTTAAAATCCAAGCTAAATCGGGACTAATGCTCTGTGAAGAGCAGCCGGAACTGTACACAACTTTTTACCGCGTTTATCGTGAACTAATATCTGCGTTAATATGACGTCAGTGTGACAGTATTACGTTAGCATTATCTTATTAACAGCGCCGGACAGACTTGATCAGTACGTTATTGACACGGCCGTGAGGCAGTGGCGCATCCGTCTGCGTGCATGTGTCAAAGCGAAACACGGACACTTCGAACACAAACTTAGCGAGTAGTTTAGACCGTTGAAAACATTTATTCGGCTTAACGAATAACTTTTAACCCTTACCGGCGTGTATTACCGCATGCGGCGTGGTAATGCGTTCGGTCGTGTGTCAGACGTTTCGTACCCTAACCTTTTCGTAACCCGGCGTTTCCTTAAGCTGCGTATACACGATGCAACCGGTTGTACAACCGGTTGTACAACGGGTTGTATCGTGTATACGGGGTTTTAGAGGGTTAGGATTAGGTACCTGGGGTTAGGGTCAGGTTAGTGTTAGGGTTAAGTGTTATAGTGTTAGAGTAAAAGGGTAGAGGGTTAGAGTTAGGGTTATGATCAGGATTAGAGACGCCTAGGGTACGAAACGCCTGGGTACGAATAGGTTAGCGTACGAAATGTCTGGAAGCCGTTCGGTCGCATCTGTCTGCGTGTCTGTTTGTGGTGTTCTAACTTTTGAAATCCTTGACATAAAATGTTCTTTTTGGTACACTTTTTCAATCTTGAGGTCAAGTTTACATATCAAGGTCATCGAATCAAGGTCAAGGCTACAGAAGCTAAAATGCGTTCGCCGGTGGTTTGCCTTCGATTGAAAGGCAAGGCAATCTTTTTGCTGATTTTCATTGCAATATGAAATCATTCGTATCTGCGATCGAGTTGATTATCGATTTTCGAGTAAAATCAAAATCAAAATTAAATCAAACCTTATTTATAGTCACAACATACAACACCAAGAAAGAAACTTGTAGGCAAGATGTGACTAACAGGATGGCAAGGCGACAGTGATTGCCTTACTTACTGACACCCCACATCGAGTTGGTTTATGTACTAGGCATCTTAAAGGTGTGCTGCTAAACTTAGGGTAAGTTGTAAGTGAACCCCCACGGGCGAGAGTGCACCCCTTAGAAGGGCAAGAACTGGTATTTTTTATTGGGCGGGGAGGGTACTCGTTGAATTTAGGAGTTTTAGGGGGTATTTTGTATGGTGAGTTGTATTACGACTACATGAATACGAAAACGATTTACATGATTACGAATTCATAAATACTGAACGTAACAAATATAAAGAAGCGAAACGTGGTAATTAGGCGGGGGGGCATTTATGTACTTGCACAGAAATATAAAGTTAATGACTTATTCTTGATCTTTATCGCATGTATAACGCTGTTAGAGCGCGCTAATGTTAACGGCGGTTCTGTCCGTCCGTCCGTCTGTCACATTCGTAAGCCACGCCTACGGCGATGATATCGAAATACGTTAGCACCGCATGATAGAGTGATGTTTCTAGTTTATTGAAGAGAAATTTCAAAGTCTTGAGATCAGGGGTTTGCCCAGAACTAGTGTACAAGTACAAGTACAAGTACAAGTATTTATTGACACTCTTGCGGCACAAAGACCAAACAACTTGATAAAACAAGAAAAGGTTAAAAAACATGTAAACATCACAAAAAACCTACGAAATAAAGAGAAGGGTCTAGCCCACTAGCTGTTACAGGATGGAACCTGGTAATGATTTAAGGCGTACTTAATAAAGGAGCAATATTTTTGTATTAAAGTATTAAAGTATTAAAGTGTATTAAGGAGAGGTACCATCTGTCAAAAAAAACTTTGAACAATAATCCGCAATAACTTAGAAACGGTGCAAGGAAAGGCGTAAGCTAGTATTATTCATTTAGGAAGTCGCATACGAACTTTCGAATGACACCAAAAAAAGGTGACCTTGAATTACCTTGATCGGCGTAACGACCGCCGACGCGCGCTATCTCTGCAGTAGCTGAGCTTATTGTAACATACGCAGTTTAGTACGCTAGAACATGGGGTAGGCCACAGCGGCGGTCGAAGGCTACTTACAGCTAATGTACGAACCATAGATATAATTGTGCTGTTTCTGCTCCTGTCTGTTTTGTACTCCGTGTATGATATTAATAATAAATAAATACATAAATAAATAAATAAATAAATAAATAAATAAATAGAAAATCTTAAAGTAGCCAAAATAAACCAGGTTGCCACAACGTTCTTTATTTACTTTAAGTTTTTAAAAACCTGAAAAAAACTCGAAAGTTTAAATTTTAGTTTTTTTTTAAATTTCGAATCGCACGTTGGAGTTTTTAACAAAAGTGTTCCCAGTGTGGAAAATGCGCTTTACGAATTATTTGCTGGTGTTGCATGTTCGGTAATAAAGTTACTCAAGTCGAATGTTGCATGGTTAATTTATAGTTTAGTTTGTAATACGCGATGGCAGCACTGTTTTTCTTTCTACTGTTCCTCCTGTATCTACCGCAGCTGCATGTAAGCCGGATAAAGATTTTCACATACAACAATAATCTTTATAACTCTCTTAAAGTCCGTCAGCAGATGGAACTTGACAGGCGCCGTGGGAGGTGTCGATATGCGAACAATTCACGGTATTATTCTTACCGTGTATCAACCGAAAAAAACATCTTATCGCTATGCGTCAGCATCGTAGGGTTGAGTTGGTCGGTCCGTGCGGCTATTGAATTCAGGCGACGGTGGAGAGACGTCAACCGAGCTAGATCGATACGGTCTCATCTATACATTCGGTTGCTGTTGGTGAGCGTGGAGATGCGCGATATACCGACCTCATAAAAACCGCGGTTTACACGGTTTTACACGCGGTTCATACGGTACTTAGTTCGGTACCGTCAGCATAACTTCTTCGACCAACGATAACGACAAAGCATGCACACTAATATTAAAACTGCATGTCAATTGCGTAATGCTGTTTACATTAAATTTTTTGATAACTTTTAATCCTGGTTGTGCTGTGAAATTTGGGTACAATTCATGTTAGTCGAGTTTATTTGATTTTGTTTCCTGTGTTTTTTTTATTCTTTACTTTGCTACCAGTTCATTGGTGAATAAAAGATGTATATATTTCTCTACAGCTCGGCTACTGAGCGTGTTTACAAAACGAAAGAACTCAGGGGGTTCGAACCTCTACGAAACCGAAAAAAAGTTTTTCTATATCCCATCCTACGTTGTATGTTATAATGAAACTAATTTGGCCGGCAGGTTCAGCATGAGCTGAGTGCAGTTATTATCGTTAAATTTGTCATTTCTATTTAAAGTGTGATCTAGTTGTGCGTCGAGGAGCGAAGTTCGAGCACATAATTTTAAAACTATTCTGGTATCCACAACTACCGACTCTACCTTGTTTCGAGGCCTGTACCTATCAACCCAAAATTTTACAAAAGATTTAGCCGCAAGTTTTGCTAAAAGTCAGAGAAGCAAACATGAGCAAATACTGAGGAAAAAAACACGCAACGGCCTACATTCAGTCTATATATATTACAAACTGGCCTTTAAACTGTTTCACGTAGTAGATAAACAGCAAGCAAAGCAATTTTCGAAATATTTCTAGTAATTGTCAATAACCGATAAATAACAATAACAATAAAATATCATAATAATAATAATACTCAATACCATATGGCGCTGTTATCATGACAATGTCATTGTGAAAGTTTACCCGGTTCATAGATGAATGTAGATAGGACCCTCAGAGCAAGCCAATCAGCTTGAGTTGTGACAGAAACCGGATGTAGGCTGATAAAGTAAATAAATAAAGAAATTAAGAAAATTTATACATATCTCTTAAAAGCAAAATTCCACTACGCGATGCAGAGTCAGTCACACAAATTTGCCTTCAACAGACGCCTACAATGCGCACAGAGGGCTAAATTACAAAACACCACCGTGCCCGTTACCGTACCGGTATCGTATATGATCGTCGAACGGTTCGTCAAAACCGCGCATCACTAACGCGAGGGCGACGACGCCGTCGGTGGCCTGAAATGCCAGTCATGTCCGTCGGAGAACTACTCCACTCCGATGACACTGTCGAGTACCGCCAACCGAATCATGTTCGTCAAAATGCGCCCTGTTTTCCGGCCGCGCCTTTCCAGATAGATCCGGGCGGACGGTCCTTGCTTTTGGAAATCGGATCGACGACGGCGGTGAGGACGCCAGGGATGGCGTGGAGCTAGGTGTGCAAGCGAGAGCCTTGCCCTAATGACATTTATACACATCTTTATTCACCAGCAATGGTAGCATCGAAAAAAGAAATACAAAAACACAATAATCGAAAGCGAAAGCAAAAAAAACAAACAATATGCATTATAGGCTATTTTCATAACAGTCTGTAGCATTAGAGAAATGTTCAAAGTTATACTCATCTTTATTTGCCAACAAGCCAACAACACAAAGACCGCAAATAAATGCAAAAATACATACAACAGCAAATATTGGCAATATATAAGTTTGTTTATTTTGCCGAAGAAGAAAATAATTTCCGATTTATTTCGGCACTAATGTGACTTGCCCTAATGACATTTGCGACGCGTTGACTATTACGTGTCGTCCGGGGTGATGGTTAACGTCGCCGTATTTCGTCTTCATTCGCCATAAATCATAGCAATTAACGACCCACAACAGCCGAAAATAATCAGTGCAAGAAACTCACAAATCCTTGCATTTAATTAAGGAAAGACAAAATACGCACGTGACAATATCGCAATAAATTTATCATATTTTGTCGCCAACAGTGTACTATTATTAGCCAATTAACTGTTCACAGCCGAAAATTTGTTGAACATCAAAATACTGTCTCATTTCTATATTAGATGTCTTAAGTATCTTCATAATGTGTCTACTATTGTATTATCGCATGTGACAACATAGTGACATGTAGCCTATACTTGCTCGCTGTTTTTTTCTTTTGTTTTTGTTGCTTTTTCACCGTATTTATATGTTTGTATGTTTTCTTGTTCTTGCTACCACTAGTTGGTGAATAAAGATTTATATATAACAAGTTATTCAGCGTGAAATTGAGCGACTGCAGTGATAATAAACAATATGGAATGTCTATTATTGTTTTTGCAGAGATTTTGACACGCCACGTGAGCGGCTCAGCAGAAAAGCAGCCAGCCTAGCCCTTCCTACCAGTAGTCAGCCAGATAATTACACATGTATATATTCGTTTATTCGTGTACGCCGAAGCAGCTCATACAATATGCACAAATATACACATAAAACGACAAAGAACACTAAAATACACTAAAAGTAATACGTAATTAACAGTATAAGCCATTTCTTCTACGGTACAGTCCTTTATTATTATTAATAATAGTATTATCATCATCATCATCATCATCATCATCATCATCATCATCATCATCATCATCATCATCATCATCATCATCATCATCATCATCATCATTATAGTCAATTCAAAACATCAGTTTTGCATATAAGTGCAAAGCGCAACAAGGACAGGTTTCTTAGAGCAAAACTGTTATTACAGAATACAAACAGAAAATTGTAACATCAACGGCCAGTTTTGACTATGATAAAACATTTATTTTATATGATATTATTGCGTTGCCTTTCGGCTCGCCTAAAAGCAACGCAATGTAAGCTTACAGATGTTAAATTTACATGTCGACTTTTTTTCGCACAAGCGACCCTGCTGTAAAATATGTATACCCACTTGTTCTGGTGCTGAATCCCTGCTATGATAAATCCCGAGATCACTGATGTTTCAACACTTCAGCTATGCTTAGAACTGGGACAAGGCCATTCCAGGAATTGCCTGAGTGTCCAAAGTACAGAGATAAATATCGCAACGTCCGCTATCTCCCGAACTGTTTGATAATCTGCAGGGATCGGAATAATACCGCTGCGTTGAGGCATCTAAGCTACGCTGAGGAGGACTTTCGTCTACGGAGGCAAGCGCTAAAGGTCAGCGCGCACCTGTCTGTCTATCTGCGAGGCGATAAAAGGCTCTGAAGCAGGATGGCCTACTGTATACTGATGTCGGGGGACTCATGGCCCATCCAAAGATAGTAGATTCGGCGACAGTGCAATTGTATTATTCTATATTCCACACGTTAAAGGACTTCAGTCAGACAAATCAACCCGAGCCGTGGAGGATTATGATCAAACTGAGCGTGCAGCTTACAGGAAGATAGCGATGCACGTCAACGTACAGGTAAAGGTAAACGTGGATTTGTATAGCGCCTTGTCGTGAACACAGCTTTTAAGGCGCTCAGGTATGGCACGCGTTCTCAAGGGATCTCACAGTTTTACCTGCACACCCCGCGTTCATCCGCTAATAGAATAAACCATACCTGCCTTTGCCTTTCCAGCCGAAGCTGGTACTCATTTACCGACCCCGGAGGGATGGAAGGCTGAGTCGGCCTTGGGTGGCTGGTTGGTTACATACCGAAATAAATGTCCGGCACCGGGAATTGAACCCGGGCACGGTCGCCCATCTCAGTACTAACCGGGCCCGACGTAGATTAACTTCGTTGATCGAAGCCAACGCGCTAACCACTACGCCAGACCGCCAGCCTATTGTCATATGTCATATGTCAAATGAACTATTAACTGAATTGCGTGATCTGTTTACGAATTAACTCCGGCATTATTTCGCCAGAAACAGGCGGTCAAGAAACAGACCCAAAAATAAAACGAAAATAAATACACTGCAAGAGAGAGCGACACAATGCCAGAAGCGACATTAGGCCTACGCATACATGGAACAATAGGCATGATTTAGACAAACACAGAACTGTACCAGTGGCTACGGCGATACGGCTCCGGAGCAACGGCAACGTAATGGTGGAAACCAGGCATTGGAATCTACATGCATTTTATTGCTAATCGAACGTGCAATACGACGGTAACTGGGTCATGAAGTTAGGATGTTAAACTTAGCGAGCCATGGGTATTTGTCAATGGTAGCCTTGGTAAGCCTACTTTTTGGTTAATTATACATTTAACATCTCCATCTAGAAGTATTGTACAGTCATTATAAAAGTTGAACACAGAACTAGTTAGGTAGGTTTCCCTGTAAGACGCGCTATACAAGAATCCCTGGTTTTTAGCTTTTTAGCTTCAGAACAATTAAAACACAACTCCCTGCAAATCCGGTTCACCAACCCTTCACTAGTTGCTCCCCTAATGTCACATTTTCGGAAACAAACGTACGCCTGCAATATCACGATACAAGTGTGCACGGGACTGCCTGGAATCAAAACACCTGTGTCCACGATTTAAAGATCGTCTTAAGAGGCCCATAAAATAGGTTAACTCCACCTGACGCAGATTCCCGTTAATTTAGCCTTAAGTTAACGACCGCCATCGCAACGACTACGTTACGTTAATCGCTTTACTTACTGCATTATTGTGCAGTAAATTGTTAGAATCAATTTGCACCTGTTTTTCAAGTTTTCTTCGATAAGGTGATTTCGTTAAAATAGCCGTGCAGAATTTGATACGTACGCCCTAAAATAATAAGCGTCTTTATTTACCAAATGGCAGACAAAATAAACCATTTTTGTCAGCTGAAGCTGTTTAGTCACAAAACGCGATTGCGTTTCAACTAAACGACATAGACTTTGTAACTAAGACACTGCAGCTATCGATTAGCAAAATTTAATTTTAACAAATTTTAATAACTCAAACAAATTTTAATAAACGACGAAGTTCAGTTTCTATTTAGTTTTATAGTAACTGTTTTAGTTTTTTT
>Ga0049105_1001093_pt1 | contig 11278 bp, 9 predicted proteins | sample WorMetvaBAHAMAS1_FD_61260 | JGI IMG/M metagenome (GOLD analysis project Ga0049105, IMG submission 61260) | Worm MetaG Olavius vacuus BAHAMAS.1 | ecosystem: Host-associated > Annelida > Digestive system > Unclassified | place: Germany: Marburg | collected 2013-04-09 | reverse complement strand
GCGTTTACACTATCGCACATGTACGCCGTACATGTGCGTCGTTTTCAACATGTTTGAAACGGCGCACATGTACGCCGTACATGTGCGATGTTTGTTTACACGGGCGCACATGTACGCCACGGCGTACATGTACGCCGTACATGTGCGCCCGTGTAAACACCGCTTTAGTAATCCTATATCTGCCTTAAATGTACGTGAATCTTCAAGGAAATCGGGGTCGAGGAACACGATGGCGACGTCAGAGTTTAGACCGGAAGTGGAAGTACGGCCGATTCGTGCATGCGCAATGAAAAATACGCAATATAACCCTTATTAGGCCGAATCGCCGAAATTTCCACATCTTCAAGGAAATCGGGGTCGAGGAACAAGATGGTGACGTCAGATTTTAGATGGGAAGTGGAAATACGGCCGTTTCGTGCATGCGCAATGAAAAACGCAATAGAACCTTCATTTATGGCTGAATTGCCGAAATTTCCATGTTTTTAAGGAAATCGGGGTCGAGGAACACGATGGTAATGTCAGATTTTAGACCGGAAGTGGAAATACAGCCGTTTCGTGCATGTGCCATGCATTCGGCCAGAATTATAGGAACAGTTCGTTCATTGTGGACGTGGCTATGGAGCAGATACCACATTCCACATTTTTCTAGTATATATATATATATAGCTTTTTTGCAGTTACATGCAGCTGTGTTTAAAAGACAATACAGAAGTGCAGACATAAACATGCAAATTACAAAACTGTTGGCAATTAGTACTAGAACAACCAAGTGATTATTTACGGAAAAATGAGTTGACATTTTGGCATCAGCTGTTGCCTTTTTCGAACTGAAAAACGTCACTAATTTTTCCGTAAATAATCTTGGTCGTTTTTTAATTGTCAACAGTAATGTTTGGTCTCAGCCGATCAGTTTATTCAAGAACACAGATTACAAGTTTAGAACAATTTCTAAGCGTAGGCTTAAAGCAGATTACAATAATGCAAAGTGTTTTTACTCGTGGAAGGATGAAGTTCGAAATAAGAGGTTGTGAGCAGGTAGAATTACAAGAGTTGGAGCTTACTGTCAAGGATGTATTGGGTACATTCTGCAGACATTGCCAGACGTTGGACTGTGGAGCGCAGTAGACAACAAAGCAGGCTGAGTTGAATTGGGATCATTTTCCACTTGACATGTAGTAGGTCATTTTGGAGACGAGACTGAAGCAAGCTGCATACTGACAGGAGAGAGGTGGATGCTACACAGTGAAACATGGCAACAAAGAACTGCATCTAAAATGGCCTGCAGAACTTTAAAGATTAGAAGAAAACTTGTTTGACGTGCGAAGAAGTGCATCAGCTTTCTGTCAACAGAGAAGTGAGGCTCATTGTGTCTTGTCTCCAGTCAGGTCAGGTTTTTCTTAATTGCCAGTAATCACCCACACCCTTCAGCCGTCTTCAAGCAGACTGGCAGTACACTTCACAAAGTACCTCCACGACCCAGTACATAAATTGATTTGGTCACTGAAAAATTGGCTTTGAAAACTAAACAGAAATGTGACTGTTGCTTGTGATTGACAGACCACAAGGAGTATCTGACACTTGATGATGACACAAAAGATCTCCATTCAGTTTTGTGCTCTCTTGAAGACTTGCTGTTCTGTAGAGCTTATCAAACACATACATTGTGCCATTGTGCCTGTGTGATGGTTTAGGCTGTAAGGAGTGCTATGTGAACACAAGTCCACTTACTTGCTTACATACTTACACACTAATGCCACAAATCGTACAGTTTGCCATGAATGTTGTGTAGGGTGTCTCCACCTGGTGGTGATTTCTCTGACCCGGTAACATCAGCCACACTTGGCATAGTGCAGGTGTTCTGGGGTCTCGACAAGAAACTTGCTCAGCGTAAACACTTTCCGTCAGTGAACTGGTTGATCAGCTACAGCAAGTACATGAGAGCACTGGATGATTTCTATGAGAAGAACTACCCAGAGTTCTCGAGCTTCCGCACCAAGGTCTGCACTGATGAGTTTGTCTTTGTGTTGTATTTCATGTAACCGGCTGGAGAAACATGACTACAGTACTCACAAAATGAATGAATGAATTGAGGGAATGGATGAGTGAATTAATGAGTGAAAGAATGAATGAATGAATGAGTGGATGAAAGAGTCAGTAGCATGCATTGTGTTCACTGTGTTAAGCTCTCCTGTGGAGTAATGTAATTGCAGTGTTTACAATATGCTTTATCATCGTCCGTTGTTGGCAATATTTACAGATGTAAGAATTCTGCGATTGTGCACGCGCGAATTGGCCATCGTGCACAGAATTAACAAAGTGGCACAGAAATTGTATAATTTTTAGCAGATTTTATTCTGCAATATTTCTCTTAGTTCAGCACTGATGGCTGCCACAGCCAGCGCAAAACATTTTGGTGTAAAAGTAAAAGTGCAAAAATTGGCTTTAAAATATGCATAGAATTTGTGCAGAATTCACTAAAATGGTGCGCAGAATTTGTAAGTTATGCACGCAGAATTTGCAGTTTTTTTGGCGCAGAATTCTGACAACCCTAGCCGTATTCACTGAGAGCTGATATTGCAGGATATCAGTGTATAAGTTTGTGTGGAGGTGATTCAGCAGACACACTATGTGTTTTGTGATGTTTGATAACTGGCAGGTTTTGACATGATACAAAGCACAGTGTTTGCTGTTGATGTTTTGTCCATCTGTGCATCTGTTACATCTCTTAGAGAGTTTTTTCTGTTCACTGCACAAACCTCTTATTCTGTTTTCTACCTTAAGCTTACATGAGCTAATAATTTAGCGGCCCTGAAGTTTTGGTCAAGACTTGCGTTGCGATGAAATTCGTGGAAGAGGATGATGATGAGCAAGCATTTATAACTTACAGCCCAAATATTTGACTATTCTACTTGCCGTAGCATTTATTTGTTTGTTTTGTAAAAAAAATTACACAGCATTTCATTTGTGTTGCCTCGTCGTTGCTCTGCCAGGCTTCTGGTGGCTGGTCCTGGCACTGATGATAGCTTTTGATGATTTTGTTTGACTTTTATGACACAGAAACCTCTGATATTGTCATAAGTTGATACTCACTCTGATTGCTGAGCTGCTTTTGTTATTTGTTGACATATTTTGCTGGTAGTTTTTGTGATAATAATTCAGTCAGCTGACATCATGATTCTACAACAGTTTAGAACTGTTGTGTGAACACACTTGTACTTGCTTGCTTACTTATGGTGCAGGTGCGAGAGATTCTGCAAGAGGAAGAAGATTTATCTGAGATTGTGCAGCTCGTTGGCAAGGTAAACTGACTAACTGTTGTGTGGCTGTGCTGATGACGCAGTGATATTTTCATTTTGAAGATCATTTCTGTTTTAGTTTTAATATTTTGTTCATATTCTGTTTTAGTTCCCTATACATACATTCTTATTTCTGTTTTCTGGCTGCAAGTGCAACATAAATTTACAGTGTTACATGCAAACTGCAACCAGTGATAATTGAAAACTGAGTTTGCATTCCAAACTTATGCTTTGAATCCTAGTGACTGATTGACACAGCATGTGTAGGAATGATGAACGAATGGAAGAAAGTTTGCGTGATGAACAACATGCATCTACATCTTTGAGTCTATTACTCAGTTGTACCATAACTTTTGTGCTTATTTTTTTCTGTCCTATAGCTATAGCAGATTATAAAATCGGTTTGCGTTTTTCAGTGTATCTGTGTATCCATCTGCGAGCACTCTCACGGTCGCATTTCTTGATCGATTTTCAACAAAATTGGCACAGACGTAAGAACCCCAACAAGGAAAAACGAGTTTATTAGAGGTAAATATCGCACCAACCTTTCCCCCATTTTAGGCCAAGAGGTCCTGAAAATCCATGCAAATATTAAGTAATCCTTCTGTTGCCTTAAATGTACACAAATAGCCGAAATTTTCACGTATTTAAGGAAATCGGGGTTGAGGAACACGATGGTGACAGATTTTAGACCGGAAGTGGAAATACGGCTGTTTCATGCATGCACAATGAAAAATATGCAATATAACGCTTATTTATGGCAGAATTGCTAAAATTTTTGCATCTTAAAGGAAATCGGGGTTGAGGAACACGATGGTGACGTCAGATTTAAGAGCAGAAGTTGCGTCAATTAGTGACAAACTAAAATGGTGGCCATTACGCCTACATTTGGACGTTCAAAGGCGACGTTTGTATGTCGCTGACAATGAATGGAAGGACGGCAAGTGGACATCAGGACGTGTTGTAGTGTTTAGTGCCATTTTGTGCATGCACAGTGCATTCGGCCGTTATTATAGGAACAGTTCATTCATTGTGGACTTGGCTATGGTGCAGATACCACGTTACACAGACCGTATTTCTAGTTGATTCTATTTTCCAAATCCAGTTGTTATTGCTGTTCTGTTCTGGTTGTGCAAATAATTGTTGTTGTTAGTTTTGTCTCTTGCACAGAGTGAGTAATTCTTGTTTTTATTTCTATTCTCATTCATGAAATGTCTTTGCTGAGATGAAATGAATGGCCGGCTTGCAAGTGATGTAGATATTGCTGGTCTTTAGATGCTGTAATACTGTATCATTGTCATATGCTGCAGTTACATGTATAAAGATGTTAACAGCAAAACGAGTCATGAATAAGTCAGTTGCAGTGGAAGCTGTTTTGTGCAGGGCTCGTTGGCTGAAGGTGATAAGATTACGTTGGAAGTTGCAAAGTTGATCAAAGATGATTACCTGCAGCAGAACGGCTACACTCCATATGACAGGTTTCTGTCGCTGTAACTGTTGTGGATATGTTAGATTATTGGTTACTTAAGACATACGTGTAACTACTACCGGGCCTTGAATGTGTTGCCACCCTACCTCTGGAAGTTGAAAGATGCACTTTAAAATCATATTACATTTGACAAAAACTGAAGTGTTTCTTGTCATTGGCTGAATGGATGTTGACAGTGTGATTACTGATGATAGTTGCTCAAAGTGTCCTACTGTTTTCTGGCTGCAAGACCCACATCACTCATCACTTGCATTGTCACTGATCCATTCCTCCATGCAGTGCAAATGTGCAGCAAACACTTCTTCATTTTGTCAATGTTGTGCACTAGAGCTCTAACCTATTAGTCGATTAATTTTGTCCGACGATTAATTGATTAAAGATGCAATTAATCGTTCTCTGAGTTATTGTTTACTTTAGTAATTCTGAACATAGTAAGAAGCTAAGCCAAGTAGCTAACAACGGAGTCATGAATCACACAGTCGACAAATACGTCCATTATCAACATTCGAAAACGTCTGTTAGACACTGCACGATATGGATGACGGCACATGCAGATGACTGGAAACAGCAACAGCAACGTCACTGGTGAAATAAGACTTAAACTCACTTCATCGTCACTTGGGTTTGGTGATATGTCGATGCTTTATTTCACATCCTGTCATTTATGTTATAAACCAGTAATAAATTTGGCTAATCATCATTATAAAATTCGACTAATGAAGTATGAACCACAGACGATTAAACAACGATTAATCGATTAAGTGTGCCGACTGATCGTTGAAGAAATTTTGAATCGATTAAGAGCTCTATTGTGCCCCTGTGACTGGTAGACTTACTGCTGGATGATGCTCTATATCTTGCTGTCTGTCGTACTGAGGTTGGAGCTGTTTGGTGGCCACAGATTTTGTCAAATGAAAGTGGATGTTGCCTGCTTAAGAAGTAGAGTGTCATGTGCTTGTGTACCCGGTAATGATGCTGACCTGTTGGAAAATAAAGAACTGGCACGATACAACCTGTTTAAGCTGTGACGGGAATGGGTTATATTGGAAATTTGGTTCTGTTTCCAATGCTGAAAGAATTATGAAAATCAGTCAAGACTGACAAAGTTAACACATGAGTTTTGGTGGCTGCATTTGTATTGTTACACAGTGAAATACGTGACGTGCTGAAGGTGTGGTTGAGAATATCGTATGAGTTTTATTGGAAATTTAACAGTCTTTCTGGCGGTAAGAGAATTTTGAAAGTGCTTGAAATTTGACAACTTACTGACTGAATGTTTGACATTCAGCCTGTGTCCTTAACAGCTGATATAATTTGGCAGGGCTGCTTAGCATGCTTGAAGATTTGGAGTTGAGGAGTAAAAAACATCTAAACGCCTTCCTTCTTGCAGCTGTGATTGGGTAACGAAAGTTGTATCACATCGATGCAGGTGATGTCAGTAGTTCAAACTGGTGTCTGACATAAAACAGTAAGTAATGAGTTTCTGTGTAATTGGCATACATACTCAACATTTACTTACTTATTGCAGGCGGTGTCCGTTCTTCAAGTCCGTTGGCATGATGCGCAACATTATTGGGTTTTACGACATGGCACGCCACGCGGTGGAGTCCACAGCGCAGAGTGACAACAAGATCACGTGGGCAAACATCCGCGACCACATGGGTGACGTCATGTACAAGCTGAGCAGCATGAAGTTTAAGGTCAGCAATGTCATACTTTCTGCTGAGGCTTTGACATCAGTCATATGTATATGCTACTTATGTACACACTGTTAAGACACATGTAGCTTAACCGTTGTATGAGAAAAACCTTTTATATGATTTTTTAAAACATAGCAGTCAGGTTTGTGGTAGTGTAACACTTAAACGTTTGGTTTGTTTTATCGCAGAAATTGTCATACATATGACTTGACTAACGCGTTGTCTCTTCAACTGAAGCACACGCTACAGACACTTGTCTTCATCCAGTTCTGTGTTGTGCTGTTGCTGTACTTCAAGCCCATCGTTCATAATTCTTTCTCTAGATCTATTGTCTTACTGTTGCCTGGTTGACATTGTCCTCTGTGGCCCACTATAACACTTGCTTGTCAATGGTGCTCTCAGGCTGTCAGCCCGGTGGTCTGGCGTAATGGTTAGCACGTTGGCTTCGATCAACAAAGTTAATCTACTTAGGACCTGGTTAGTACTGAGATGGGTGACCATGTCGGGTTCAATTCCCGGTGCCTGACATTTATTTCCGTATGTAACCAACCAGCCACCCAAGGCCAACTCAGCTTTCCATCCCTCCTGGGTTGGTAAATGAGTACCAGCTTCGGCTGGGAAGGCAAAGGCAAGTATGGTTCGTTTCATTAGCGGATGAACGCGGGGTGTGCAGGCAAAACTGGGAGATCCCTTGAGAATGCGTGCCATACCTGAGCACCTTAGAGGTGTGTTCACGACGAGGCGCTATACAAATACACGTTTACCTTTACCTGTACCTTTCATCATGTGTTCTGACTGTGTGTCCAAGCCAATTCTGTTTGATTCTTCCTATTTCCTCTCACACTGACTCTTCACCAGTTTCCTTCCTCAGTTCTTTGTTGGCTGTTCTGTCTGGCCAGTCTATGTAGGTATTTAAAAATGCAAAAGTGTTTTCCATTCTAGTTTTTTTGAGGTTTGACTTCAAAATGCTGCTTTAGATAGGCTTCACTCACTGTCATGCATGTACTTGTGTAAATTCAAACAAACCAAAACGATGTGCACTGAATGTACAGGATCCAAACAAAGAGACGGAAGCAAAGATAAAAGCGGATTACGACGAACTCTATGAAGAAATGGCAGTAGCATTCCGTAACCTGGAGGACTAGATACCATCTGAATGACCCCAGTTGAACTGTCTTAGTGACTGAAACATAGGTGATTACTGTCTGGCTGTTAATACTAGAAACATAATATATAATAATGTGTAATTGTTTTTCCCGTTTGTGTCTATTAAATGGTTGATACCGTGATTGGCTTTTGAGTTGCAATAACTGTTGACAATGTCCTGTTAATGTCATTGTTGGGTCGTTAATTTAGCTGTGTAGTGCTGCACGGGTTGTGAAGCAGTAACCATTGCTGTCCTCATTTGCACACGTAATTTGTTTGCTCTGTGGAAATGACTCTTAGAGGTGGGCAAAATAATGATTAGTTGCATCACTAATAGTGACAAAAATAAAAATAAAAATGGTCACTGAGTTTTGATCAAGGTCACATCACTGACTGAAAACATTAGAGAGTAGATACATCACTCTGTTTCTGGTGAACATCTCTTTATCTCGGCAACAAACAATGATTATCTCTCTCTATGGAGACCATCAACCTTTCTGGATGAAAAAACTCGCTACTTGTGTCTTGTTGCGAGAGCTCTTAACTGATTAATGAAAACGGTTTTTGTTTATTGACTTGTTATGTTTGGTTTTTAGTCTGAAATAGTTGTTAATTAATTGTTATTTTTTTTCCAGTTAACAGTTAAATTACTTTGATCAACCACACAGGAAAAAGTAAACTGTAAAATAAGTAGAGACCATTAGATATGGCAACATGGACCAGCTGTTGCTCCAAAATTGTGTATTTCTGATAACAATATTATTAGTATTTATATTTTTACTTTGGCATTGTTACAACCACGTTTTGTATGTTTATCTCTTTTCTACTCAAGACGTACATAAATATTGGAATAATGTGGATTTTATGGATAAAAATGCAGGAAACAGTTGGTAATTTGCTCAAGCTGCTGAATGGGCTAGTCACGTCGTGTCATGTCACAAGTCATTTATATGTCACCTCACATGGTGTCATGTTATGTCATGTATTGTCATGACATAACATTATGCAGTGTCATTTCATGTCATGTCATGTAGTATCATGTCATGTTGTGTCCTTTAGGATAGGCCAACTCAGCCTTCCATCCTTCTGGGGTCAGTAAATGAGGATCGGCTTCAGCTGGGAGAGAAAAGGCAGGTATGGTTCATCTTGTTAGTTGACGAACGCGGGGTGTGCAGGTAAAACTGAGAACTGGGATCCCTTGAGAACGCGTGCCATACCTGAGCATGTTAGACTTGTGGTTCACGACGAGGCGCTATACAAATCCACGTTTACCTTTCCTTACGTTACCTTTCACATAGTGTGATGTCACACTGTCATGTCATGCCATGTCATGTAGTGTCATTTCATGTCATGTCATAGTGTCATGTCATGGTGTGTCATGTAGCATTGTGTCACAGCATGTGTCGTGTTGTCATGTCATGTTATGTCATGTCATGTCATGTAGCATTGTGTCACAGCATGTGTTGTGTTGTCACGTCATGTAGTGTCATGTCATGTCATGTCATGTCACATAGCATTGTGTCACAGCATGTGTTGTGTTGTCATGCCATGTAGTGTCATGTTATGTCATGTCATGTCATGTAGAATTGTGTCACAGCATGTGTTGTGTTGTCACGTCATGTAGTGCGTCTGGTAAGTAGTTTGTTGACATATACCGTAGTAGTTCTGTCACAGTGTAGGAGACAACTGCTTGTCTCTAGAGATGTGCGTCGCTGAAACTGTTATAGAGATGAAAAATTGTCAAGTAAGTGTTTAGTAAACTACGTGCGTGTTTGCTGTCTTCTAGTAGCTACATATGACATAACTCAGCATGGTTTTGTCATGTTTACTTGTTAGCATTCTGTGTGTTATTAGCCCTGTGGACTTCTTGTTCACATGAGCTTGGTAATTAACTGGTGCGTGCTGTCAGCAAGAAAATAATGCCGAAGGATTGTACAGGTGTTTATGAAATCAGCCACTAGTATGGAAGCATTGTAGTATGAGAGAATGTGTATACCCAGTAACATTGCTACAGTACGTGTTCAGTAAGACATTGTCTCATGCACTTCAAGATGAATGTTACGAACGCTGCAACTTGAAATGGTTCTATAAAGCTGCACAAGTGATTGTATAAGTGTCTGGAGAATAAGAGTGCAGCTATCAGAACTGTTGTATGTTGTATTGTGTACTGCGCTTGTGCACAACTATAAGCACTATATATGAGTAGTTCTTACAGCTGAACATTTGGTTGGGTTAGGCATATGCGTACGTTTACTTTTTTCTGTGTTTTTTCTTTTGTTTTAAGTTTAGTTGTGAGTACCAGCGTGATCAATTGCATGTAAATACTCGTGTCGAAAAGTTTTATGTCCAGAGGGATATGAAACTACTTTACTTTTTACTGTAATGTTAAATTCTACTCACACATTTGTAACAGAGCACTGACTGCGTTACAACATGATGGTCGTTGCATCACTAGTTGTAGATTAGCATGTGATGTGCTAGCTGTATTGTAATTGTTATGTAATGTTGTATACAGTAATTAGTATGACTCTTGTGTATGATGGAGGTAGACCTTTGGTATATCGTTAACTTTTGACATCTGGCGACTAAGTGACTCAATTAACTGCATGAATTTATGGGCGCCCCCAGGCATTGGCAGGGGGGCACTTGCCCCCTCCGGAAATGTTGTAAAGTGTTTTCGTGCATTTCAAAACGCTCAGTAGACGAATTATTTATGCATTATTTTCACAGACACCCAGCGAGGCTCCACTCCTGGACCCCTCTGGGGGACTAATCCCAAACCCCTAATTTGCCCACTACTGGAAAAAAATCCTGTGGGCGCCCATATCCATGTTATCTGATCTTAGTTTAGCTCCAGAAGCTACGATCTATGACCTATGAGACGACACTTATTCGTCCCTGAGGCTTTTTGAGGGTTTAACCTATAGGCCTAATTGACTAAAAAATTGAATGATTCTAAACTATTAGTTTTTTATCTTTCTGAAGCTGTGATTTTCTTAGCAGTGGAATAGCTGACATTGTTAGTGTCTATAGTATTTATTCTGTAGTTGCAATTAGTTATGCCTCTGCCATAGAAGAATTCGCAGTGGAGGCATCGTGCTTTCCGGTCGTCTGTCTGTCTGTTGTCCATTACTCTTATTTCACGTGATGCCATATCTCTTCATAATGGAGTGATTTGAAAGAAACTTGTCACAAATATTCGTCATGTGAGTGGGCCTTCCTGAAAACGTGTCCAGGGTCAGAGGTCATAGGTCAGGACCTGACCTAATGATACAGTGACAGAGGCATACATTTCAATGGCGTGGTGTCGAGGCCCAATGGTAATTTTCGAAGGTTAGATGAAGATGCTGTATAGTCAAATATCTGAATGGAAAAAAAGTCACGCTGTTAAGTCATCAAATTTTTAACAATTTCCACTTCCATCAACTTGAGCTCTCGAGGTGAAAGGTCAAGGTCAAATGTACCTACTTTCGTTCGACTTAAAACCAGTGTAAGATATGTAAAAGTGTTAAAAATGTGACCCATACTTTTGAAGTTATAGGCAATGTTCTGTCAAAGTCAGCTGTAACCCAAACGTAATCACTGATGATGAGGTTGACCCTGACACATTCCTATCCAGTTATGTCAATTTCTGACTGGTGTTTTTT
>Ga0049105_1001092_pt1 | contig 11278 bp, 8 predicted proteins | sample WorMetvaBAHAMAS1_FD_61260 | JGI IMG/M metagenome (GOLD analysis project Ga0049105, IMG submission 61260) | Worm MetaG Olavius vacuus BAHAMAS.1 | ecosystem: Host-associated > Annelida > Digestive system > Unclassified | place: Germany: Marburg | collected 2013-04-09 | reverse complement strand
TATATATGTATTACTATTGTATTGACATTATTCACAGTGTTAACATGTTTCATGGCATGCATTTCTGACTGTTGTGTGTCAGGTTGTTCACATACCCACCTGCTCCAGCCACTGGTGGAATAGCTGTGACAAATGAAGATTTTTACTGTCTGAATGATGGTGAATTTCTCAACGATGTCATCATTGACTTCTACTTGAAGTAAGCTTGTGCTGCTACTACTAATTTCCTGATATTACTACGTCATAACCACTGTAATGCGGTGTAACAAGATGCTCAGCTATTGCAGAAAGACTGTGCTGCAGGGTGCATTACTTATGGCCAAAAGTGGAAGACTGAAACTGGGAGACAATATTTTACGGACACTATAGGTCTGTCTTCAACCACAGTGACATAATTGGCCTGCAAAGCTATCGAATTTGGTGAAAAATGCAAAATAATGGCTATTGCGTCGTTCATGGTCATTCAAGGTCATCAAGGTCAGTACCAGTCAAAAGCCCATATGCGACTTCCTATTAGTAATCAATAGTAACTGACATCCTATGTCGTACTGTTTTGGAGTTATCACAGTTTATTGTTGAAATTTTGGACAATTTGTGTTTTTGAGCCCCTTTTGGGGGCTTAGGGACAACGTACGATGTTCATCTTGGGCTCATTGGAAAGCGCATAGTGGACTATTAGTGTTAATTGAACTCTTCTCGCTAAGTGTTACGGCTGAAGCACTACGAGCGGCAGTAGATGGAAAATCGGCGATTTCACTCCAACACGGTCAGTTTGACCCAAAATTTCAGGTAAAAGGGGTCCCTCACCAATCATTTTTGCACGAATAGTTAGGCCAATGAATGCCTTACAACTTTGTCGCTTACAGTCCTATCACTAAGCCACCACGACCTGTGGTGTCAATATTAGTGTGTTCAGCGCATTAGAGATGTTCTTACGACATTGCACTATGTAAGTCAACATTTTACTTACTTACCAAAGAGTACTGGCCAAAGGATGGTAATGTTCTGCAGCTGGACAGGTGAACACAAGGTGAAAAGTAATGGCAGCTTACTGGCGGGTTTGTGAGTAATAAGTCATCTGTGTGCTGACTGGCTTGAAACTAGGATCAGCTCTGAAGTATTCATATTAGAGAACGGACGATTATCGGATCGGAATCGTATCGCGGCCGATACGCGCATATCGAATCAAATCGAAATCGGCCGCAATAAATGACGCCAGTCCTCAATATAATAAAAAGCATGAATAGCCACACTTGCCGCCCATGTGGCGATCAGGGCAGATCACACTTCAAAGACTACAGTCCAGTATCAGCGATCTCCACAAGCAGGCGGCCGACATTTGATGCCGTGAATGTGCTGTAATTAACAGTAGGCATGTTGACCCCCCCCCCCACAGTCCGTGTCATTTTATCAGCTGCGCTTTGATACCTTATACCGCACAGATGAAGCGGTCCTGTGTCAAGGGGCGGCTGGAGGCGGGTGATCAGGCCAAACGTCCTGCGGGGACAAGGTGCTGTTATCCATATCTGTACATACGGCCGCAGAGCCGTCAAGGCTCTGTTTGCGACGTCGGTGCGGCAGCGGTTCGCCAGCTGCATAAAGAGCTCGTCGTGGCCGCCCTCCCGCCCACCGCGGTCTTTCTCAGTACCTCCCCGCGATCCTCCTTTTTGCGCACTCTCTCTTCTTTCTCTTGCGGCATTTGTTGCGGCGGTGTCTCGGCGTCAATTCTGTTCAGCGGTGACCACCGTCGTCGTCGTTACGTCTAACAAAGTAAGCAATTAAGTGAGCGAATCGTATCGGTATCGTATCGGTCAATATTTTTCTGCATGGAATCTGATCGTATCGGCTGCTAGGTGTATCGTCCGTTCCCTAATTCATATCGAGTACGAGAATACATTTATCTTTTTTAGTACAATTGAAACAGACCTAGCTGTGCAGTTGTTATTAGAAATAATATGGTGTGATGTTAGTGTGAACTTAAGATGTGTGTCTGCTGCTGATCTAGGTATTTGTACTTGGAAGTTCTCTCTGATGCTGACCGTGCTCGGACGCATATTTTTAGTTCGTTCTTTTATCGTCGTCTGACTCAGAAACAGCTGCGAGGTGTGACAGATGAGGACATGGCTAACAAGACGTGAGTGTTTTCTGAAATACTGTGTCATCTGCTTGTGTCCAAGATTAAAACGCAAGTTCAAGTTGCTCATTGAATCTCTTCACTGCTTGTTTTATTTGTTAATGTGATGTCACGTTTGATTGTGTGTTTTAGGCTGACTCTTATCGAGAATTGTGTATTCGTCTAATGTTATTATTTTTTGTAGTATGTGTTAGAGTAACAAGGTTGCTACTCAATCAATCAGTAATTTTTTTAGTGGCTTAAGTAGTTGCTACCATTGCTAGGACCACCAAGAGTGTCACAGTAACACAGTTGGGCAACAGTTACAGTACAACATCTGGGTAGGACTGCTGGAACAGATAATGTTTTATTTGGCACCGAAAGGTCGACAGCAAATCAGCCAGCACAGTGTCATCAGGCAAGCTGTTCCAGAGTTGGGCAGTGGCGACCGGGAAGGCTCAACTGCCGACTGTAGACAGTTTGACTGGTGGCATAAGACGGTTGCAGCCAGCAGAACAGAGTTGCAAATGATACCCAGTTGCAGATAATGCTAACACTTGAAATTAACTGGATTTTGTGATCTTTGAGCTTTGTTAATTTTGTAGCTTGTTATGTTGGTGAAGTGTTAGAATTTGCATTAGTGTTGGGCCAGTAGGTGCTTAAAAATATAGTCATACAGTGTGCTGTAACAGTTTTTGAGTAGTTATGTATCAAAATGAGCAGCAACCCTGATACATGTTAGACAGTTGCAGTATAGGATTGATATGTATTTATACTGACGACAGTAGATAATAACACATGGTGTCATTAGTATCATTATTATGATTTATCTTCCTTGCGTAAATTTTTTACGGTACAGTATTGTTTGTGTCTGTTCAGCCTAGCTCAGCGAAGACATTTGCGTGTCAAGACATGGACAAGACATGTCGACCTGTTTAATAAGGACTTTGTCCTTGTGCCTATCAATGAAAGGTAATTCATGTAGTCTGAAGGGCTTGCATATAATTGTAACACTCTGTTTATTAAGCAGTATTCATTAGAACAGTGGTTCGGTTCAGACATATAAAACAACTTTATATTACCAGCAGAAGCATTGAAAACATTGGTAGCGGATACAAGGAGCCATGAAAGACGAAGAAAAGCAGAAAACAGATGGATAGACAATGTAAAAGAAGATCTGCATCAAAGAGGAAGTGACGTGCAACAGGCAGCGGAATGTGCTGGAAGAAATTTGTCTGTGCAGCTGCATCATTGGCAGTCTATGGGCAAAGACGAATGGGTCAAAAACGAAGAAGAAAAAGATATATTAGGCTTTGACTGCATGACAAATAAACACACTTCGTGTTGGTACATTGACCAGTGGCCCTGTGGTCAAGTGGTCTAGGTCATGAACTGTTAGCTGCAGTTCATGCTGGGCCTGGCTGGCTGGCAGTCTCACACAAATACACAGTATACTGACAACAATCTGATCAAAATCAATGTCAATAATTAACTATCTTCATACGCTCTCTAAAGACATTTTTATTTCAGGAGATTACACATTCAGCACATTAGAGATGATTCATTTTTTGTTTAATGGGATATGTCTGTGTACTTCCTAATTTGAGTACCCTTCAGAAGTGTGCCCCGACTGACTAGAGCTGAAGAGTGAAGACATTGATATCTCTTTATTAGAACAAACCAATGTCAAGCGCAGATGTTAAGTGTAGTACAACAGCAGATACAGTAATATACTTTCTTGTGCGGATTGAGCTTCGATCATTGCTGACTCAGTTCTCTATATTGCCGTCTTAACATTATTATATCTGATACGTTATCACCTTGACTATGTACCTTGACGCTGCAGCATCTGTGCAATAGCATGACTCTGATAATCGGTGCATTTTTATTAATAATAAGATCGTTATTTTTGTTTGTAACATTTGTTGGTTGGCTTTTTGTTGTAAAGATCAGATAAAGTGTTCCAAATTAAGGGCGAGTTAATTTTCGTGATTTATTGCTGTGGTATAATCTTGTCACCACCAGTGTACCTGCAGTAGACAGTAATTTTGTCTTTGTGAAGAGTTATGTTTGTATTGTTGGCATAGTGCTCACTGGTACTTGGCGGTCATCTGCTTTGCCGGCCTCCGTGAACCAGTCACAAAAGAAGTGAAAATGGCAGAGAAGGATCCACAGTCAACTGCTGCTGCTGCTGCTGCTGCTGTATGTCATTACATTACACTCTTGATCAGTACTCAAGCTGTGTCATCAATGTGTAAAAATGTGAAATTGTAACCATCAGCAAAGCCTAATTCCTTACAGTACTAGCTGCAGGCTGTCGGATTAACAGACTGCTAAAACACTGATGACGTGAATGTGGTTTTTAGCAATTTTTGGGCTGTCACGTCATAATGTATCACAAACAGTGAAATATGTCGACTTTATTTAATGTTTTCTTTGTATATTCTTGCACTGTTGAATGATTACTACAGGTGACTGAGTATCCCACAGTTTGTTGCGTTTCACTCATTCAGTTTGCGTGAATTATTGTTGAAGTGGAAATACAATTCTGGAAATGGTGGAAGGGGAATTTGAAAGACGTGTTGTATTTTCACTGTTTGAGACAAATGCATTTGCACCACAATCCAGCTATTCTGAACATGGTAGTTAGTGTAATTTCCGGGATGGAGGTTTATTACTGTTAATATTGAGTGAATGTGTAACACTAGCAAAAAAGTGTTATTATTACAGGATAGTGAAGTTACCGAGGGCATCGATCACAGTGACCAGCCTGTGAAGATTGAACCAGTGGCTAATGTTGAAGATGCCAAGCCGTCCTTCAACCGGTTAGTTAATTCATACAGTATGTATGCTACATCATTATTTGTGTGTTATCTCTGTAGCTGAGATTTGTTGTATGTGTTCAAGGTATTGTGTGGATAATAGAAATCTCTCTTTCAGTTTGTTGAATGTCCAGTGTTCAGCGAGAACTGCAGCATACTGCAGACATCACTAGATGTAAATTTTCTGTGATTTTTCATTTTTTCTTATCTATGTGAAGCATTCTTGAATAAAGTAAAAAGGAGTATTGAAGAGTTTTTAGCATAGGATTCTCTAATATTTTGCAGTGTTGGTGGGTAGTCACTGAAGTGTGAATTATCTGCTGTAATTCTGCTCTCTTTTTTTTATAATTTGGCACGGATATTGCATATTATAAGTGGACTGATGTGTGTGTATATACAGCAATAACATAAATTGCTTTGAATGTGTCTGCAGGCCATGCATTCTCATCTTTGATTCTCTGATGATGAGTCCACATTATGGTGTTGTGCGTACATTACGAGAGTATGTATACATTTGGAATCTTTTAGTGGAAGAGTGTAGTTTGCATATTTTTATGCTTATGTACATTGGAACATGGGAGTCAATTTATGCGAGTGTTTGTTGGGTCGATGTTTATCATAAAAAAATCAGTAAAGATGCAACATGCCATTAACACGTTGCCTGCTGCTCATAGTGGATAAATGGATGTATACGTTTGCAAAAATTTGGTCCCAGATAGGCACCAATGGTCGTCACTTCTGGGATGTCAGATTGAAAACTTTGAAGGCAGCTGTGTGAAAATGGGGACTTAACCAAAACAGGGCTCCTTGAGGCCATAGAGACCAATATCACACAGTTTGAATTGCAACTTTGACGTGGAATATCACGTGACCTGGAAGTTATATTTTGCTCAAGTTTTGGCACAGTGTGCAACTAATGGACATCTGCCCATAGAGGAGCTTCATTGAAATTGAAAGAAAGAATGTGAATGAACGGATGGACTGACGTTTCTACCTGTTTTATTGCTTCATTACTCGGAAGAAGTGACAACCTAAAAGTGATAGTATTTACAATTTTACATTATAAAACCGTGAATATCCTTGGTAATTTCTGTAAAACATTTAGTGAACCATGTATAATGCTTTCTGCGCTATGCTCTGCACAGTGTTAATACAGTTGTTGTTGCATATTGGCAGTCTTTTGTCGTGTACATGATGTGTATCCAAGTGAAAGTGTTTTGCTGTCATTTGTAGATGCACTTTACAGCTTTTAAATGCATTATCTCGTAGACAGTTTTATGCCTGTTAAACAGCACCGTATATAGTTTTTGTGCTTCAGGTGGGGAAGTACCATGTTGTTGAGATGTCATCGGAGATGTGCATGCGTCAAAAACATTGGAACGTCCTGTACATTGACATAACTAGCTGTGGTGCTTCTTCAGGTATCTCCAGGAAGAGTGGAATGTACGCAAGCGCAGCAGTGATGGAGAGAGAGAGTTCAACAAGGACAACGTGAGAGGGCACTGTGTCAAGTGTCCTCAACAGTCAAACTTCAGCGACTGTGGTATCTACATTCTTCAGTATGCCGAGAGTTTCTTCACAGTACGTGTCTAGCCACTTCTGTTGTAAACTCAGAATTTTCACATCGTTTCACTGTATTTTATAGAGCATTGAAAACAAAACAACAGACAAAACCGTGTTATTTGTGGTCATTTAGAATATTCTGTCGACTACTTTTTACCCCTAAATCTAATTTAATCTAAGCTGGATGTTTTAAGCGTTGCCTAAATAGCAGTTACTACAGTGTATCTCAAGCTCCAGCAAAGTTTTACAACATATGGAAAATATGAAATAGAATGTCCAAGATGCATAGAGTGGTCAGTTCCCTCCATTGTTTTTTTTGTCTTTTGTCAACACTGGCAGATAGGGTGAGACGGTTTCATTGAACTGTTAGGAGGGGTGCAGAAACGAGCCAAACGTCTGTCGATGTCCTGTTTCAGCAGCTGCATCCAGTCAGTGTGAGCATGGGTAAGGTGGTGACCTGTCTTCTGTTGCCCTCAGAAGAGGACCAAGAGATCGCTGTCCTCTCAGAGATGTTAGTTGTCGTCATTCCCACACCAGCACAGTCGTCATTCGTACATGATGTCCTCTAACTTCAGTTGCTGTGTATTTTTGTGTACTTCCTAACCTGTTCACTGGAGATCTTGTCTTTCCAGGAGATGTATGGAATTTTTCTGAGCCATCTGTGATGTGATGCTTTGAGATTCTTTTTAGCGACGTTCTTTAATGATCATGTTTCAACACAGTAGAGAGGTACGGCGAGGACTAAAGATTCAAAAGCCTTCACTTCTGTAGTATATTGCTAGCACAAAGTCTGCTGTGACAGATTACACAGTGCAGTTAGTTATTGCGATTGTAATGCTGTCAAGTATTCATAAGTTTTGATATTTCTGGTATTCCTTGAACTGTTTTCTCTCGTATTATGCAGTTAAGATGTGCGTTTGTCTTGCAGACACCGATCACAAACTTTTCATTTCCGTTTGCACCACTGGTCGACTGGTTTCCCGAAGCCGATGTGCTGAAGAAACGTGACACATTACGCCAGCTGGTGCTCAGCCTACAGTCTCGGCTCAACCCGGGCCTGCAGTGTGACCTGCAGCAGGGCGCTGTACCAGCTGCTCCAGTGATACCTGAAACTTCAGTCAGTGACATGTCGGTTAGTGACATGTGCATCAACAGTGCTGAAGACGCTGCCGTGTTAAACGCTGTTGCAGCTACGTCAGATGCCAACAGTGACAGCTTATTACAGACTAATTCAGAGCAGTGTGACACTGATGAACATAAGTTGTTGGAGGTATCTGTGAATCATATATCTGTACCAGTGCTGCCTGTTCAAGATTGCTTCCCTAAAGACGATGTGAATGATAATGATAAATCTACACCTGCTATGGCTGATGATGCTGAAATGGCTGAATCAGTGACTGCACAGACTGTACCTGCCTCTACATCTGTTGTAGGTGATAATTCATTAGGTGTCAGTACATTAACATCATCTGAACTGCCTCTGTGCCTGACACTGAGTTCCAGAAACTCAGAAATGATAGAGGCGACAGTATCTGATGAAGTCTGTCACGGAGCGACCATCTCCACGTGCAGCTTTGCGGCGATGACTTTACAGGATAGAAGTGATCATTCCGTTGTTTTGCCTGTAACCAACTGTGGACATTTGGCTAGTGAGCAGACTGGCAGTCTACCGGTTGCTGAGGCTGAACCTATAGCATTATCGACTGAATTTACAGTTGCCACTGAGAAGCCCAGCACTGCTGTTGGCAGTGGCAATGGTGTGTGTCGAGTCTGTATTGTGTCACGTGTTAATGAGTCAGAGTTGCAGAACAGTTCTTGTGAAAGTGCAGACAGGTAGCACAAGGCTGTGCGGAATGTCATTTTGCACGTGCTGCTGCTTATTTATGAGATGTAGTTTTGGGTAATTTTATCGTATAATGTTTGTTATCATTTTTTTGCGATTTAGTATTATTGCAATTATTATTTTAGAGATGAAGTTAGAGCAGGGGGTCTTAAGCATGGGTGCCTGCACTGCCAGGAGTCCGGAGACTGTGGGAAGAAGTCACATGCAGTGCAAAACATCTTTCATAACATAACACAGTTTGTTGAAACTTCTGTAGTCAATTTTAGTATTGACATGGAGAAACTTTTTTCTCTAATTAAATTATTAAAGAGTACAGGACAGTAGCTGTTGTACTGATTATTTGAGACGTCACTGACAGTTAACTCACGATAATGCTGTTAGTTGCTTGACTTATTAATCGTCATGTAGCTCAGATATGGGTGCAGGAACCGAAAAAAAATTAAGAATCGATGAGTTAGTGTGACTGTGAACATTCATTGTGATATGTGTGGTTAACTTGTTAGAGAGTGAAACGTGTGGATCGGAATGTAATGCTGTAGGCAGCTCACAGACATACAATTCTGTGGTTATGACACGACTGCTGTAAACTGCATGCTTACTGCATGTCAGTGTTATTTTGTGTTGACATGATATTGTTCACTTTGTACGGCAGTGATTTTGTCATTGGGTGCATCGATGTAGTGTAATAATACCAAGATTCATCAAAATAAATTTTTTATACATGTCCTGCCCACATGATGTTATGAGCTAAGGTGAGAATTCTTTGTGCGATGCATTTAAATGTAGCAACTGCGAAACAAAGAGAATATTACGCAGACATATGTGACAATATGTACAGGTAATTAATGGCATTTTTTGTTAGTTTTTCGTACATTTTTAGGGGCAAAGTGCAGATTTTTAGTGTTGGTATACACTGCTGTAAATGAAAACGGATCTACATATTCATCTAGTTGTCTTTCTTGAGGTTTACCTGGGATGAGTCTGATAGTTTGTCACGGTGGTGGTTAAAAGTAAAAGCCAATTCTATATTCAGTTAATTTGCATATTTTGGTTTTGCACTTTGCAGCTTAAAATGGTGCATTTTTTATATCAGCAGGTTGCAACTGCAACTGGCGACCAGTTGTAAGATTATCAGTTACTCAAAAAACACTGCTACATCAGTAGCCATGTGTGTAGTTAGATTTTAAAAAGCACAAGGTGTTCTTTTTGCATTGTATTTTGAACTTGATACGTTACTAATATGTAGCGAAAAGGATGATTACATAGAAATTAAATCAAGGTAACACGGTAACGGTATGGATAAGTTTGCCAACTTGTTTTGCTGTTTTGTCATTTTGTCTTTTATGGCCTTGATCTGTACATGAAAATTTGTTGCATCTCTTGCGCTATAAAAACCAAATGCTGCTTTCGAGATATTGGTCTTTTGACTTTTTTGTAAATGCAACATTTGCATTTCGATCTTGGAAGGCCCTGGCACGGACTTAAAAACAGTTTCTTTCTCCGAGTAAGATATCCTGTTGTTAAAATTAAAATATAGTCTTGATTTTTATCGCACTGCATGGAATGCAGACGCAGTCTAGCGATGAGAAGTCCGTCTGTCTCTCAAATGCGTGATTTGTGACAAAACTAAAGAAAGTTGTGCTCGCATTCTTATACCACATGAAAGACCGTTTACCCTAGTTTTGTGACAAGAAGAATGGTTGGTGGGGGCGACCCCTTCTACCTGAAATTTTTGCTCAAACTGCGTGTGTGAGCGAAATCGCCGATTTTCAATCTATTTTCGCTCGTAGCGCTTCAGCCATAACACCTAGCGAAAAAAGTTCAATCAACACTCACAGGGAAGTCCACTACACGCTTTCCAATGAGCCCAAGGTGAACATTGTACGTTGTCCCTAAGCCGCCCAAAGGGTGGCTCAAAAACGCAGTGTCCAAAATTTGAACAATGAGCTGCAATAACTCCGAAACGGTACGAGATAGGATGTCAGTTACTAATCGCATACGGGCTTTTGATTGGTACGGACCTTAATGACCGTGAATGGCGTAATACCCTTCTGGATCTGGAACATAGTCGACAAACTCCCAATGTGGGGTATTACGTCGTCTTAATTTGCGTTTTTTTCGCTGAATTCGATAGCTTTGCACGCCGATTATGTCACTGTGGTTGAAGATAGACGTATATATGCCTAATTTCGATAAAATATTTCTCCCCGTTCCAGTCTTCCACTTTTGGCCAAAACTAATGCACCATGCACATGCAGCGCGGTCTCTGTGATAGCTGAGCATCTTCTTTAGTTATGCATAGGTGGAAATAGGCACAAGTGATAATTAAATTCGTATTCTTTAACACAGTACAAGCAATACAAGTAAATAATAGTGTTTAGAACAGCCTGTGACTTTTACATGTGACCTCTTGACTTTGAACTTCTACAGCACTTCGGGTGTCATGCGTTTAACTCTGTACAAAATTTGAGCGAAAACTGAACAATCCATGGCTGAATTATTGACGATTTAGCACGTTTCCGCATTAAAATTTTTGGAGGTGGGCAATGGGCATAACTGACAGCTTTCGCAGCGGTGCGTGGACCCAACTTCGCCAAACTTGGCGAGGACAGGGTGATCACAGTCACAGCAGCAATGCACTTTTGTTTCAGAGTTCGGACATCTTGCTGCATTTTCAAATGCAGGCGGCTCAAAGTTCAATGATGTTGAAAACAACGCCCAATCTCGCAGAAAGTTCATTAGTAAAACTTAAGGCCTTCGACATACTATGTCGTGCGGCCTAAAAACGAATAAGAAAATCCGACTTTCGTACAGGATTCGACCTCCAAAAGCCTGATAACTTTGTATCACCGGCGCTAGATTATTTGATTATATAACACGTGCTATATGCGGTTGCAATATCGACAAATGGAGTACAAAGTTGCAACTTGCAAGCCT
>Ga0049105_1001091_pt1 | contig 11279 bp, 7 predicted proteins | sample WorMetvaBAHAMAS1_FD_61260 | JGI IMG/M metagenome (GOLD analysis project Ga0049105, IMG submission 61260) | Worm MetaG Olavius vacuus BAHAMAS.1 | ecosystem: Host-associated > Annelida > Digestive system > Unclassified | place: Germany: Marburg | collected 2013-04-09 | reverse complement strand
TCAGTATCTTGGTTCAGCGGTTCAATTCGGTCCTCTTTCACGAATCTTTCCCGGCTGAGGACGACACCGACACGTAGCCACTCCAGCTTGTTTTTAGTCTTTGTTTTTAACCCCCGGGATTTTTACTACCGGGGGTACAAAAAAATAATAATAATAATAATAATCCGATTTGTAACGCGCCAGGTGCCAGTTTCAGAGATGCTGAGGTGCGCATGACGTTACGCAACAACGTCGGGTTGATCGTTAAAAGCAATGGTAACGATGGTGAACTTAGTAACCAGTGAATGATTGCTGTGCTGTGAATGATCACAGAGTACAAACGCAAGACAAGTAAGAAAACAAGTGAGTCTCGACGTCCCACCGATGAAATGCATGCCTCCGCCATTATACCATTGGGTCTGGCCATGACATTGACCTCTGACCTTTAGCCATGTGCACTTTTCAGACAGAGGGATAGCCATCAACTTACGGCCGGCCATCCGTCTGCTGTGCGTCCGGGTGGTGTGGCGTCGAGGCTGACGTGTTTGACAATGACTATTGAATACGCTTACAGTACATTATTATTATTATTATTATTATTATTATTATTATTATTATTACATGATTTATATAGCACAAATTGACCACTGAATGCGGCGAATACATGCGAACGTATTATTTCTCTTAAAATAACAACATGGATAGGATAAGTACCATCTCTTCTCTTCTTATTATGCACACCTATGAGCAAAACACTGAAGCGACTTGAACCCAGTTGTAAACTGAGTTGGCACACTATAAAATCGAACAGATCCGAATACTGTGTTGATTCGTGCAACTCTGCCAATGATCCGCAACTGGAAGAGCGAGCAATGCGCGTCCAGGACCTGCGCTCGCTAATCAGTTTTGGCGAATAATATATTGAATGAGTGGATGAGAGCGTGGCGGGGCGGGGCGGCGGGCGTGACAGTGACAGTAGCTTCAGTGCCAGGGCGCCAGTCATTACGTTAACTTACTGTGGCGGTCGGCGCCAGTAAACTAATATTCGCCGTGCGCCGCCCGGCGCCGAGCCACCGGACTGAAGCTGGTTCGAGTAGGCCGGCATTCGCATCACTTGTACAGACGACGACTTGACGACTGGTTTATGTCATCTCGCACACTCGCGCATTTACGTTTATTACTGCAACGTCGCGTCATTTAGCGAGTGATTATGTGCTGTAGGCAGTGAAAAATGTGCTCGCCGTGCCGGTGACACTAACAGGGACCTCAGCCGAGATTTGCGGTTGAAGACGACTGCAGGCAACAGCGAACGACATGAAAGTCGCAGAAATTTGCCATGATGCAGGCCTACTTGTGTGGTATTGTACGGCTGATTAATGAGTTCTGTGGAGAAATGCAACAACTTCAGAAAGTTTGGGGTGATTGCTTCCCACCGTGCCGCTGGCGCCGGCAAAGCCCGTGGGCACTAATAGCCTTAGTGGTCCTCGACCTTTTGTCGTTCGTGCAGCCCTTTAGTTGTTTCATGAAACCCTCGCACTATTGTCTTAATCACATGTGCACTGTTGACGAGTCGTCTGGACGAGCTGTGCTAACTGCATTTATCTGCTAGTGTTAATTTTAATTCTGAGCGGTATCCAGTATCCGGCGGCCGACGATGCGCTCCAGCGACGCTGGCATCTGCCAATCAAAACACGCGTCGTAGTTGTCTGCAGTCAATTGCTAATTATGCCTGAAACCGAATACTGCTCACCTGTCTCATACTGCGTAGTAGTTTAGATAAAAAAAATACTTTTCCTGTCGACCGTGAAAGTTTTAATAAATGCTCTTTACCTGAGACCCTTCACAATCCCTTTGACCTCTTCTTGTCCCCTCTTCCCCTCCTCGAAGGAATGCAGGCACTTCGATCAAGAAAACCCGAGCTTTTAACAAGATGCATATACGTCAATGCTATTCGTCGGCTGACATTGGCTGTTTTCTTAATTTGGTAGGAATTTTATTTTGTCGTTGTGAACTTGAACGTTTGTTTAAGGTTAAATTCAAGGTCGTATTTAAGGGGGCAGCGGGAAGGGGACCATGCCCCCCAGTGGCCACAAATAATGGTCACTTCATAATATTGCCTAATGGCCATACAATCATCGACCGGAAACATTTTACTTGATCTTACACTGGTCATTCACAACTTTATTATCTCCTACGATGCAGCTCATTGTCACAATATTAGGCTAAATGTCGCAACTTGCAATGTACTGAATTATTTATGCTGTGCTATTATACTACTTCGGTAGTAGTTCATTCCCAATAGTAATCGTAAATAGTAATCGATACTGATAGTTTTCACACAGAGTTGGATGGAAACTAATATCCAAAAAAGCCAGGGGTCGGTCGGGGGTTTGGCGTTTCAAATTTGTCGCCTTTGATCGGACGCCTGGTTGGCACCTCCAATAAAAAAAATTCTGCGTACTCCCCTGAAGATCATCGAGATAGTGTCGTCAGTTGTCACCAGTTATAGTTGCTGTAACTTCTAAGCGTATTTACTGTAAACCGATCTTGGTGTTACTTATTACGTAACTGTGTCTCAGTCTTAAACAACGATACTCGAGTTGTACCTAACGCTTAAGTTTTGCTCCGTTCAGTCACCTTCCTCAAATTTTACAGCAGGAAGAAAGGATAGTCGTATTCAGTTCGTCAGTTACATTATTTTATGCTTTATTAGGCCGCCCGACGTCAGTCGCGAAGGCCTTAAGTTTTACCCATGAACTTTTTTCTTTTTTCTTTCTTTTTTTATTAATCCACCTCGCTCAGCAGCCACACAGTGGACGGCCATCAAATGTATTTCAGAGGTTCGGTCATAGGTAAAGCTTCAACAATTGGCAGAGAGATCTCGCCCACCCCTCCCCTAATTTTCACAGGGGTCAAAAAGTGCGAAATTTGGCGTCGTTTTCAACATCACTCAACTTTGAGCTGCTCGCTTTGAAAATTCAGCAACATATCCGAACTCTGATACAAACTTCTTGTGCAGGAATGATCGCCCTGTGTTTTCGCCAAGTTTAGTGAATTTGCGTCCACGCACCCCTGAGAACCGTTTGTCAGTCGTGCCCCACCCCTAAAATTGCACGGAGAAAACGTGCTAAATCGTCAATAACGCAGCGGTGGATTATTCGATTTCGCTCAGGAAAAAATCCTGGCTGCGCCTATGGCGGAAACAGTGTAAACCTGACTCAGTGGAGTGCCCCAGCAGACTGTAGCGTCAATCTAATCCGTTCAGTTGCCAAGGAACCTGCTGCACAGACGGCAAATGTCGAGACAGCAAGCCAGTCGTTTGAGATGTGACAGTGGTCTGCAGCTGCGCTGATTCTGATGTGGAGGCTTCGGCTCGCGAGGCAGGCGCTGCAGCCGAGTTAGCAGCGACACGTACGGTAGAATGGCAAGGTATTCTGACTGGTCGGACCAGTACACCTTCTATCCCGTCGCAGTGGAGACGCTAGGTGCGTTTAACGAGACGGCATACGAACTGGTTAGCGATCTCAGCAGACGCATTGCAAGGCTATTTGGCGTTGACCGTGAGAGTTCTTTTTTTGTTCCAGCGTTTGGTGCAAGGCTTTAATTAAATTTTGTTGCGCGACTGTTTTTGGTTGTTGATCACTCGGATTGGGGGTCTCTCCAGCTTGACGCTCTTTTTTGTAATTTTTGAAATCCCGGGACTTACGTTCTTGGTTATAAAATAATAATAATGTTAACTTCTGTCATTAGCCCTTTGGCATTGTACCATGGGCATAAAAATAATACTAAACACTCGCGTGTAACTATGAGCGCTTGATTTATGACTCTGGAATGCGCAGTCGTGTTAATTATAGGCAGCCCATTAGCAATGTCTTTTTGTGTTTGTATTTGCAATCGTAATAATAATAACAACAATGATGATAACAATTTCCTTGACTTTGATGCGTGATAACGTGGTTCGAGAGGATCAGCATGGGTGTGATATTACTCAACTGTCTGACGCTCGGCATGTATCAGCCGTGTGTCGACGAGATCTGTTCGACGGCCCGCTGTCGCCTCCTGGCCGGCTGCGATCACCTCATCTTCGCCTTCTTTGCCACCGAGATGTGTGTGAAGATTCTGGCGATGGGACTCGTCGGCAAGAAGGCGTACCTCGACGAAACGTGGAACCGGCTGGACATGTTCATCGTCATCGCCGGGTCGGTGTTCTCACAATATTAACGTGATCACACTGCGACACGGTGTAGCGCAAAAAATAGCATGGAGGCACAGCTGCATTCTGGACCGTTCCGCTTCTAGCGATATTTTAGTTTCGTAATGTATTTTAGTTACAGGTCATTATTAGTTTTTCCCTGGCATTTTTAGTTATTATTAGTTATAATCAAATTAATTTTTACCAGTTTGAGTTATAGTTTTAGATGTACTTAATTACAACTAAAACGTTTTATGTGTTGTTCTGGAAGAATTACACTGTGTCCCCAAGAAACTCAACCTTTTTATTTTTCAAATAACTCTGTCAAAAATTAACCGATTTTAATGATTTTGGTGTGTTAAATCCTGAGAAAATTTGACATCAATAGTTGTACATTTGCCCACCTTACCGGTATACTGTAACCACTTTACCTTGGGAATCCAAAAAGTCATTTTTCAACAGTATTATTAATAAATAGGCCTACTTCAGATTATTTATGTTATCTCAGAAGAAAACAAACTATTACCCACCACACGTGAAAAATGTCACCACACTACCGTGTAAAATGCAAAAATTTTACATGTGACTGAAGGTAATGTTGCGTTCCTCCAAATGTTGGTGACTCTGAAAAGAGCCGGTTGTGGGTTGGCTCTGAAAATGACTGACCAAAAAGATAAAAAAAACTGACCATAGAATAGGGCTACGCAAATAATAGGAAGCAGTAAGCAACAGTAAGTAAACAGATAAGCTGCAGTACAACAGTTGCAGTTTGTTTCAATTCAAATCTGGCGAATTTGGAGGACACAGTTGAGGTTAGATAATTTTTTAAATTATTTACTATGATAACTCAGTGGTAGCACGTGCATGATGAGCATTTTAAGTTTCACAAGGTAGTGTAGAGACAATATTCAGGTGAGGTAGAAAATGTTTATACGATTTTGCAGCAAATTTATTTAGGAAACTACATATCAAATTCTATTAGAATCACTCTAGTTTTGTAGAAAATATTACAACAAACATTTTGGTCTCTTTTTTCCCGGATACAGTGTATGTGCAGTTAATGGAAACTTCTGAGGTTTAGCTTTCGTTTTCGTCAATAAAAACATCGCCATTTGCCTGACTTTACCTACTGCAAGCACTTGAATTTTAATGCAACTTCTCACGGTGTTAGCCTTAGTATGGGAGAATGGTTTACCTTTGAAGCAACACTGTATGTGATTTACGTTAGGAAAACGTTACTTGCTCTTTCTGTCAACTTTCGGTTCTGTTCAGCGTTTCGCCGTGCCTGGTGATCAATCATTGTCGAACAGCAGACTTTGAACAGTGCCTTTCATCCGCATATACTGGATAACGGACCGGAGACGGCTACAGGTGGCAAGAAGTGGTGAAATATGCCTAACCATTGCTGCTGGCGCCGGCTGTCTATTTCGGCTGCTGCTGCTGCTGCTGCTGCCACGTGTCGGTGCAGTAACCAGCGTCAGAGCAGGAAGTTCAGAGATGCTCCCACAGTAGTCTTACAACTAAATGACGCTGTGTACACGCATGCTAACTGCAACTGCAGTTGTTACCTTAAATCAGCCATATCGCTTTATTCGCGTCGGACGTAGATGACTATCTGTTTGCGTCGGATGTAACTTGACGGACGAAATTTCGTACCAGTGTCATAGCTGTTCTACGCCTTAGCGGCTAGCGGCATTAGTCTCTCATCATCATTTTTTACGCCAGTGAGGCAGCAACATACAAATCACACAAAACTGGACTACAACATTGCTAGTAAAATTATTTTTAAATACCTGGACTGAACTAAATTAGTCTTGATAAAACGTTGCCAAACGGCATATTGTACGGAGACTTTATGAGACTTACAGCCATACTTTTTAACGCCAGTGCAACTAACTTATTATAGTTTAGCGGTGACGAAGTAGGCAACATACATCGGCAGTTTAAGTAAGTAAGTAAGTAAGTAAGTAAGTACTTTAATAAACATATGACAAACGCACATATGACATTGAATGAAATGTTAACAAAGCAAATAAAATTGATTATATAAAAGACATCTGCAATGGAATAGAAAATGGAGGCGAAATAACAATTGGACATGAAAACTAAGTTAATAGATGTCTCTGAACAACATTCTATAGACAAAGTTTTGTTTAATAACAGCACTGTTGTCTGTAGGTAATGTGAGATCGTGTGTGCGTTGACGAAGGTTATAACCGGTGTTTTCAGGTTGGGGGAGGAGGCGGTAAAGAACGACGTTGGGGTTGCAATGTACCTGGATAAGGAAAACAGTTTTTTTGCCAGAGTCCTCTCTTAGTTCTTCCAGAATGCTGAAGGATCGGGGGAGATACTCGTACCGTATGGCCTTTTTAATAACCGACTGAAGCCGGTTCCTTTCATCAGCTTTGAGATATCCCCTTGAGTTTAAACTTATTTTAGTTGACAAATTAGAATTTTTTTTCACATTTTTACAACCTCATAGACACCCACACCTTGAAGATAACATAACAAAATCAAGTGTCGTTGCTTTGTCATCATCATTGGCCTTGAACACCACGTTCGTATAATTCAGTCAATCAGTCAATCAGTAAACCAATCAATAAGTCACAAGAAAGAGAAGAAAGATAGAAAGTTCATGGGTAAAACTTAAGGCCTTCGACATATTATGTCGTCGGGCGGCAGCATAAAAATGGGTTATTAACGTCAGGCCTATACGTCAATCATGGGCGGCTTGGTAATAGCAGAGTCAACAACATACGGTAATGTAAGCTTACACAGTCGTGATAAAAGTTTGCGATTTAAGAGGGCGTTCGACTATCGCGGTACAAACAGTCGACCTCAGTAACTTATGGAGAGAGTTACACAATAGAAAGAAAAGAAAGAAAAAAAGTTCATGGGTAAAACTTAAGGCCTTCGACGTGCTATGTCGGGCGGGCGGCCTAAAATGGGTTAGCGTCAGGCAGAATGCTGTCTCCCCAAACTTGGTAGGCCCACAGTGTAGTCAGCTGCCTACTGCCTATACGAAAACGTTCAGTCTGTACACGGTTGTGATGTACCGGTAACCGAAAACAGTATCGCACCAACCCGACCCACTGCCAAGTAAGAAATTACAATCCGAGTGCAGAAGTTCGAAATTACGATGACTTTTTTAAAGTTTAGCTTTTTTTCTTAAAAAATAATTAACAAATTACTTTCTCGATAGAAACAAGTTATATACTACATACATTTCCCGACATAATTCACAATTCTTCACATTATCAGTTCTGTAGTGTAACATCCTGCAATTATTGACTAATTCAGATATTGACCTGACCCCACCCACGAGACCAAAGAAAAATAATGGCCCGACCTGACCCAACCCACGGTTGAACCTGACCCATGTCCAACACACGAGTCTTAGCTGCTGTGGGATAATATGCGTCATTTTCAAGTAAATTAATGTCGGAAATCTTGTAATCGAAAAGTTAAATCTATAATTAGACATCAAATAAACAGGGAACGTCTCAGTTAGACGCAGTTCCAATAGAAAGTTATCATGATTACTATGTAACTGGCCTCGAAACCCTTTTAATCATATCACAGCTGCGTCATAATCAGCAAACGGCTAACAATTCATGCTACATCACAGTAAAAAGACGACGCCACTGCTAAAACAATGTTTGGTCCAGTACAGAGCATCTCACACCAGATCTATACAACATGCGAAAACTCATTCACCATCTTTTAGAAGACATTTCACGGAATATGCTAATACTATTTCTTGGCACACTGTAACTGCAATCGCTGATGCTGACTTGTCTGAAACAGTTTGTGTCAAGCTAGACTTTCGCTATGCACCCGTTTCTTTGCATACTTTTACGCCAGAAGTCTATACGTATTTGTTCGAACTGTCGTGAACGCATCTTCAAGGTAAATTATTTTACGCTATAGAAAGGGACGCGTCACTGTTATCAGGACTATTCCAAGCACTGTTCGGCCGGTGTTCTGGGTCATTCTAGGCCCCTAGCTGCCAGGGCTTGGCCTAGGCCTATATTGCGTTGCAGGTGCTTGTTGGTTTACTTTCTGCTGTTGACTACAAGCAGACGGCAATGTTTACGATGATTTACGACGGCGTAGCAGCGGCAGCAGCCGTCGAAGCGGTACATCCACGTGTCGTAAACAGCGATGCATCTACATCAGACCGTAGTCGTCGCTACGATCTGACAGATCGCATACAACTGTCGCTGCGCTCGTGCTGGTGCAGGCACGCTTATTCACTGCGTGTCTTTAATCTTGATCAACGCCGTGTTGTTCCTCTACACAGCGACTACACGCTGTGATCGCTGCATCTGTCGCTGCAATGGTCGCGGCGACCAATTGCATTAATAGTCGCGCCGTGTATGTAGCACCCACAGTCGCTGCAGCAAAGTGCCAGTTATGCAAATTTGAGTCGATTATAACCTTAGAGGTCTTATATGATGTTTGTAATTATTTATTTTTATTTATTCACACATTTTAATTCATTTTACTGATTTTTAACGTACCGCTTGAAAAGTCGCTTCAAGTAAATCCAACGTATTTGACGTTAACTAAATGTAACGACTTACGACAGATGAACGAAAGTGAAAAATAAAACTACACAGCGTGACAATAAAATACGTCAGAACATGCGTATTTAACGTTGCGTATAAAATACATATCGCACGGCTGGAACAACTGTAGATTTTGGGACTTCTAGCTGTAATATCGCTGACGGTATGGGAGTTTATGGCGCACGTTTAACTCGCGCCGACCACCTGCTGTGTTAGTGATTGTTCGCGTTTTTTGTCTCTGTGTCCTGCTTTGTGGTTTAATCCGGTTATAACGAAATCCTAACCCGAACCATGACGTCAACCGTAACCGTAACCCCTGCAGTCTTACTCTGCAAAGCACGAAAGGTAACTATCCCCCTGTCAGACTTCGACCATGGTTGATCTGTGGCCCGCGCAGACTCTTCTTTCTCCGAGCGTGTTTTAGTGTTTGACCGAAAATGTTTTTTGATGGAATTTCGTTGTGACCAGCAGCTCCTGGTGCACGGCGCGCACAGTTTGCACTGCTGGCATAGTTCTTTTTATCGCGCTGTATGGAATGCAGGCGCCGTCTAGCCATGAGAATTCTGTCTGTCCGTCCGTATGTCAAACGCGTGCTTTGCGACAAAACAAAATAAAGTTCTGCCCAGATTTTACACTACATGAAAGAACGTTATCCTAGTTTTTAGTATGAAGAACGGTTGGTGGATGACTACCCCTTGTACCTGAAATTTTGAGTCAAACATGACCCCGTTCGAGCAAAAACGCCGATTTTCAATCGATATTCGCTGTAGCGCCTCAGCCGTAACACCTAGCGAAAAAAGTTCAATTAACACTAATAGGAAGTCCACTACGCACTTTCCAATGAGCCTAAGATGAACATCGTGCGTTGCTCTCAAGCCCCCAAAGAGGGCTCAAAATACGCAAAACGGCCATTTTCCTCGTAAAATTACGCTTCACTTGAAGGAAGTCGGCTACAATGTTTCTATGTATGAATACTGTCAGCGACAAAGTTGTAAGGTATTCACTGGCCTATCTATCCGTGCAAAAATGGTTCGCGGGTGACGTCCCCTACTACGTGAAAATTTGGCCGAAACTCAACAACCCCCTTTATAAACGCCAATTTCCTATCAATATTCGCTATAGCGCCTCAGCCCTAACACCTAGCGTAAAAAGTTCAATTAACACTAATAGGAAGTCAACTACGCGCTTTCCAATGAGCTTAAGATGAACAGTGTACATTGCCCCTAATCACCCCTAAAGGGGTGGGTTGAGAAACGCAAATTGTCCAAAATTTGAACAGTAATCTGCGATAACTTTGAAACGGTACGAGATAGCATGTCAGTTAGTATTAATCACTTATAGGAAGTCGCACACGGGCTTTAGATTGGTACCGATATCGGTGACCTTGAATGACCTTGAACGGCGTAATAGCTCTTATTTGCGTTATTTCACTGAAATTGATAGCTTTGCTAACGTCACAGTGAAGATACTGAAGATATTGTCTGCAGAATATCGTCTTCCACTTTTGGCCAAAACTGACGCACCCTGCAGCGCGGTCTCTCTCAGATAGCTGAGCTGCTTGTGACTTGTTTCTACGATGTGTCATCCAGACCATGCAGCGGCAGCTTTCAACATCTCCCTGACTGTGCCAGTACAGCGCGCCGGTCTGTGCAAGTCAAGACTGCGGGTCTAACGTGTTTCTGTATGAGATGTTTTGCGTTGCAGAGTGGTGGAGTACGCTGTCGACACGCAGAATCTCAATCTCTCAGCGATTCGAACAATCCGAGTATTGCGTCCACTTAGAGCTATCAACCGCATCCCAAGTGAGTCGTCTCATGTACTCTGCTTCATGCGCTGCAACTGGTGCTGACGTTGATACTAGTGTGTATAGTTATACAGCAGAGTATATGCTTATCTTGATGCTATGTAGAAATATATAGTTTCTGGCTGGTTTAAAACATGTAAATATCTCTGTACTACAGCTCTTGTTAGATGTGATGATCTCAGTACGTTTTAGCGTGCAAAGTTTATTGCTATAGTTGTTAAACTGTGTTTACCTGCCGATGGTTTTTATTTTTTTTCTGCATTATTTACTGTTGTGTATCTGCGTAGTATTGTATCTGTCTCCTGCTGTCTCGTCCTGTCTCAACAGATTCTTAGTTTCCTACTGTTTCCTTGTTTTTCTTGTCGTCTCAGAGAGAACTCGTAGCACACTCGTACAATCACATGTCATACCGCGGCTATTATTATTATTATTTTTTAATCCTCGGAAAAAATTCCCGAGCGTGGTTAAAAAATTATGAATAGCTAAACAATCGTGGGTGCGATAATCAGTCCGTGCAGTCAACGGTCGGCAAGGAATCGTGCAACAAGACGGCATTAAAGCCTGAAATGCGCTGGTATAAGAAACTGGTCTCTCTTGATTCCCCGGTGTTCATAGAAATCTTCAAGCCAATCTCCTTCAACAGGCTATTGGCTGAGGTGTTGAAAACACCAAGGGTCTCAACTGCAATCGGCTCAAAAAGGTAACGGCTGTCGAGCTCTGCGTATTTCTCCTC
>Ga0049105_1001090_pt1 | contig 11280 bp, 9 predicted proteins | sample WorMetvaBAHAMAS1_FD_61260 | JGI IMG/M metagenome (GOLD analysis project Ga0049105, IMG submission 61260) | Worm MetaG Olavius vacuus BAHAMAS.1 | ecosystem: Host-associated > Annelida > Digestive system > Unclassified | place: Germany: Marburg | collected 2013-04-09 | reverse complement strand
ATTGCAGCTCACTACTCATTTATCGACCCCGAAAGGATGAAAGGCTGAGTAGGCCTAGTTGGCTGATCTTCAGCGGACGGTTTACCCACATAGTGGTCACCCGTCCTCTAAAGGTCGAGCGCAGAACAGTGTCAGTTCGCCGGCCAAAGACCGGCGTTCCGCCAACTGTGCTACGCAACCAACTATCCGCAGCCTGAGAAATTCCCAACCTTTTCCCTCAATCAGAGCCCGTACAAATAAGTTCTATAAATCTTTCCTGCCTTACTGTTTGAAAAACTTTACATAATCAGTCTCAGATCAGCTACATTACTGTATATTGTGAGTGACAGGTGTATTGTGCTTCTGTATATGTTCTTGTTTTAATGTTTTAATGTTTTAACGTCTCATGTACAATCCAGCATTGAGCTGCTATACGCAATAAACCATTTTTCATTCTTTCATTTTTTCATTGTACTTGTAGTTGCTGTCGAAGCACCAAGTTGAATGTTGTGTTTCACTGCTGCTATTACTGTCTTTGTTTCGGTATGCATCCTATACAGTACTGTTGTTGACGTGGTTGGCATAGTTACACAGATCACTCTTGTGGTGTCTTCTTACAGACTTCATTACAATGTTTTGGCCTGGACCGTGTCTGATGATTTTGCTTTGCTCTGCTCTGCTCGTTTCTCTGTATCATGCTTGGTTGGTTGTAGACACACAAGTAAAGGCGTGTTCCAGAGAAACCCACAGTCCTAGCCGGGCGTATAAAATATACAGATACAAGGCCTTTCAAATAATACACATACACACCACTGTTATCAACAGTGGTTGCGCACACACTACTCAACACCGCACACACTGTCAGCTCTGACTGCGGCTACAATCCTGGCTGATGCCGCAGTCACCTGCCGTCTCCGAAATGACCTAAAATGTGTCGAGTGGGACGTTAAATCTTGCTCAGTCCAATACAATCCTTTTTATTGTGAAGTGTTCTTGCAGTCCTAGGATTTTATGGCATTTTAATCATATTCGTTCATAATAATAATAATAATTACAACCTATTTAAGGTATTACTAATTGCTGGTATAGTGCTGTTTGATGCCGTGTGCAGCACGTATTGTTCAACAATTACGGCTTGTTTGGTGATGAACAAGAAGATGGACGTAGTGAAGGAGATAGCAGCGAAGTTGTGCGTTGATGTGAAGTCGTTGCTGATGAGCTGTCTGCCTCACATACTGGTTCACATTCTTCCTTTGTCAGCTGCTGATGCTGCAGACCAGCAAGCCAGGTTGACAAAAGTCGGCTTTGAGTGCTACAACATGCTGATAGCAGAGCTTGGCAAGCAGGTGAGGACAGTCACCACAACAGATGATGCCTTCTGTCTGCTGGTCATTTACATACTTGGTTGGTGGTCTGGCGTAGTGGTTACCACGTTGGCTTCGATCGACGAAGTTAATCTATGTAGGGCCCAGTTAGTACTGAGATGGGCGACCATGTCTGGGTTCATTTCCCGGTGCTGGACATTTATTTTGGTATGTAACCTACCGGCCACCCAAGGCCAACTCAGCCTTCTATCCCTCTGGGGTCGGTAAATGAGTATCAGCTTTGGCTGGGAAGGCAAAGGCAGGTATGGTTCATTCTGTCAGCTGATGTATGCGGGGTGTGCAGGTAAAACTGTGAGATCCCTTGAGAACACGTGACATACCTAAGGCGCTATACAAATCCACGTTTACCTTTACCTTTACATTTACTAGAAACGGTGTTGTATGATAACGTGCAGTAAACCTAAAGTGCTTACATACACACTGTCCCAAAAAAGTTCTCACTTTTAAACTCTCTGTAACTTTGTCATATCTTAACCGTTTTCAAAATTTTTGCACTGCTGGAAAGCATATGAAATTTGCTACAAAACCCATATGACATCAGCCACCTTACCTTAGGCATGTTGCTACACTACCTTGGGAAATTAAAAATTCAGAAATTTTGAAAATTGGTTAAGATTTGACAAAGTTACAGCGAATTTGAAGGTGGCTCATTATGCCATATTAGAAATATCCTATGGCGGTTTTTATGCACTCTTTAAAGTTCATGGGAACTTTATTGAGCCATTTTATGGATGTCAGTGAACTTCAACAAGCGTACACTTTTTGGAAGTTTGCCAGAACTTTAAAGAGATTTATCTAACCTTTCGGTTATCTGAGTGTTGCGCATTGGGCCGAAACTTACTATGGTCTTAGCACTGGACAGTATGCCGTCCTCTGGGAAGGTAAAGGTAAAGGTAAAGGTAGATGTTCTTCAGTGTGTGATTGAATCTGGAGTTATTGACTGGTGTTGCACTTTGATATACTGCAATCTGCAGTAGCAAGACCATGCTTCTGAGTGTGGAACCCAGTTGACAAGTAAGTAACAAAACATTAGTTGAATTCTAATGCAACAATAATTACTTAGAGAATAACAGAATTGTAACTGGTTCAGTAAATGATTGAATTCGTCATTTGCAGTCAGTTGTGATGTTGTGTGCTAAGGCGCTGGAGCGGTCGGTTGTTGAGCACCTTGAAGACATTGTGATTGGCGTCTTGCTTGCGCTGTTTGACACTGACGAAACTCAGAGTGGTTATGCTGAATTTATCACGTATGTCATAGATTTGCTTTTATTGTGTAAATTGACATTTTGTCTGTAGATGGAAGTCTGAAGTTATGATGTTTTACTTGTTTATTCGTTAAGTTCAGTCTAATTGAGAGTCCAGGTTGCTAGGATGTGAGTCCGTGTTGTCCAGGTCAGAGTACGACATAATACATGTTGTCCAGGTGGGAGTCCATGTTTATGTCCAGGTGAGACTCCGTGTTGTCCAGGTGAGAGTGGATGGTGTCGGTTCATGTGAAGCAGTTTTTACAATTGCATTGTGAATTGAAGTGAAGAAGTGTTCTAAAGAATTAGCATTACCGAGTTCTTTTGTCGCTGAAATATTTCAATATCATTAATTTGCTCTCCTGTCGTTAAAAGCAGTATGCATATTGTTGATTTCTGTGTGTATAGAAGAAGTATTTTTCGTTGCAGGAATTCAGATCCAGAGCCAAATCCTCCGTACTTTTCATCTCGTGTTGTGTCTGCGACATTTGAGTATCTGACTCAAAATCTCAGCACTCACGCAAGCTCTTGTGTCATGTTGTTGGCTAGAGCACAGGTCACACAGCTGCTTTTGACTTTTTTTGTCATTGCTCTTTTTTGGTGCTGATATAGATAAAAGTCGACATAAGGAGCCTTTAGTCGACGTTCAGGGGTCGAGTGCTGTTACCTAGGTATATGTCGATAAAAGTCGACACTCATTCGTAGCGTTATGCAGCAAAGGCCTGTATATCATATTCAGCACTGGGAACGAAATTTTTAAAAAATATTCAGCACCGAAAGAGTTAATATAAAAATGTGGTTTTTATAGATGTAAACGCAGTTCTGACACAGTGAAAAAGCAGCGATCGACCATTGATGTGATGGTATTTATGCTTATGTAGCCAGATTATTAGCATGGCTGTTTGCACAGCTTTAACATGTATGTAAATACAGTTTTTGCATTTTTTTGTTTTTGTTTTTGTAATAGACTAAATTAGCAACAAAGTCATCGTTTCTGAAATCCTGTAAAGGGTGGGATTTTTGGCTGTTGGAACAGGTGTTGTGCTGTGTTGGTTCTTTTTATATGCATACGCAAAATTTACCTGTTTCTGTTCTATGTTAGAAAGTACTGTCACCAGCACATTTCCTACATAAGAGACGATTTGGCAAGCATCCACTAGCCCCCTCTCTTGCTTTTCTGCCCATAGCCTAATATTGGCTGTATCTTATGTAGCCACTCTTAGTAGTTTGCCAGTTCTGCACTACCAAGCTTATTTAGCACTAGTTATGCATCATTAGTAGAGTTTATTGATATGGCAGCTTGTCTTTTTTGTGTTTAAACGTTCTTTGTTTGAGTGCTAATGTGTTCTTGTATAACAGGATGGCATACAGCGAGTGTTACTGGCATTGACATCAAACTTGTGTTCAAAGATGACAGCGCCTGATGTTTGCCGAGCGATGTCCATCTACTGCTTTTTCGTTAACCTTCTGCTGAAAGACTTCAAGACTGGTCTTGGTGGCGGAACACAGTTCATACTTCGAACTGTTATACACACTCTTTTGTCAACATTAGTCGGGCAAGTTTCCGCTTTTCACTGCGCTTTTGCTTTCATGTCAGCAACGTTTAATTAAGAGGTTGAATATTGGTTATGCCTGGTCACGGATTCACAGACATACAGATATGTCGGTAGACGTGGTTATAGGATTGTCTGTCTGTCTGTTGTGTGTGTGTGTGTGAAATAGCTGCAGTAGCCGTCCGCAAACCAGTCTCGTGCTGATGACTCTTGATCTACTCTTTGACGTTGTCGAGGTTGCAGTTGAACACAACACCACAGTAATCTTTGCTTGTCTGATTCATGTTGTCATAGTTGTTACATTACGTTATTTTCTGGCGTAAATTAAAACAAGAACTTGGCTGTTGCTGAGATAGCCGCACAGTGTTGCATAAGTCGAATTGTCACTCTCAGGTGGGAGGTAACTAGCTTTAACACACTCTTACTGTGTAATTTCTGAGAATATTGCCATAAATCATAAATTGCCAAAAACTAGATTCTTTGGCCTACATTCCTGTTGTAGACCATATGGGTGTAACTTACAACCACTTTGAGATAATTGGCCCCCAAAGTCACCGAATTTGGTAAAATAACACAAAATAAAGGCCATTACGCTATCGCCATTTTCAGTAGCAGTCGACAGCCTGTATGCGACTTTCCATTAATGAATAATATTAACTTACATTTTGCGTCATTTCCAAGATGTCACAGATTATTGGTCCAACTCTTGGTGTCAGTGGGGGTGCCTGTGTTAAATGCTGTCGCTGTCATTTAGGGTGAACCCATAAATTCAGGATTGCAAAATTTAGCCTCAAGTTACAGGTAACTTGAGACATCGTTCTGTGGCATGATGCAAAGCATATTTCGATATCTAAAACGATTTTGAGTGTGACAAACAGCCTACCTCTCCAGTTGTGGTCCAAATGAACAAGATCGATAGAACCAATGAGGAATATTATCAAGACATCGTTCTTTAGCACGATGCAAAGCATGTTTCGATATCTAAGACGATTTTGAGTGTGACTCGTGAGTGTGACAAACAGCCGGACAGACATTCTCTTTGCAAATGCTATGTTTAATGATGTTACATAGTCAGTTAGATCTTTTCTTCAGAAACCATGCTGTTTAGCTGTACAAATTGCATGATTCATTTCATTCTGTGAATGCTTTCATCTCTTCGCCAGATAACTGCATTGTCTTCTGCAGACTGTAGTTGTAGAAGGTCATCAGCAAGTTTACTCACAGTGTGGTTTGCCATGTGGTCTGATGAGGTAATTCACTCTCTGTTCATATTAGCAGCACACTGATCTTGTTCTGTCACTCTGGAAACAGTTCAGTATGGACCACAACTGGCGAGGTAGGCTGTTTGTTACACTCCCGAGTCACACTCAAAATCGTTTTAGATATCGAAACATGCTTTGCATCATGCCACAGAACGATGTCTCAAGTTTCTTGAGGCTAAATTTCGCAATCCTGAATTTATGGGTTCACCCTAAATGACAGAATTTAACACAGGCACCCCCGATTGACACCAAAAGTTGGACCGATAATCTGGTGTGTGGATAGCTGAGTCTGACTGTAATGTCTCATTGCTCATGGAGCTGACCACTGGGCATCTCTTTGTGGTCATCATTACATTGATGGGATCGTGTCAGAACCATACTGGTTCATGGGATTGAAGCCATGGAGAAGTACAGTTGAAGACATCGTTATATAGACTGACCATCATTTGTGGCTTTTCACTATGGGGAAGGTGGATGAGTGATATTAATAATAAATAATGATAATATGTCCATTAAGTCACAACAATTGCACCATACAGCATGCACTAGTCAAGCTACAAAATAAGACTGCAGTAACTAGTGATATTGAACAGCTAAGGAAGCTGGGTTGGCAGTTGGCAGTGTGGTGTAATAATTACATAACGAACACGTTTGTTCACCGCAAAAGGCAGACACAGAGAATAATGATAGAAATAATTAAACAGTTTATTGCACCTCCGATTCATGCTTAATGCTTGCCTATGTGCATGTTATAAATTTTTTTTCTTATTATTATTAAATAAAAATACTAGAAAAGAAATAATACAATAAAAATATAATCTTACGTTGGATAATGTGTCAGGTGCATCCAAATAATGATCTTCTGTTGTTGTGTATTCGATCACCACAGTAACTCGTTGAAGTGATGCTTTGCTCCTGTACTCATTGTGTTACAGACACTGTGCCAATACATTCCAGCTCTCATCAGTTCTTTGACGTCATTGCTAGCATCGAACAGCTCTGAAAACGTCTCCAGCAAAGTATGTCATTTGCGTTCTACTTATATGTGTATGTTTATTTATATAATTTACATTCCATTTTTACTTCCTTCAGCGAGGAGAGAGGCGTCAGCTAGACTTATTGCCTGTCTACTGCTGAGGCCTGTCGGTTAGTCTTTGTTTATGTGTTGCACTATCGTCTTAATTGCTACTGGCTTTCAATTGGATGATGTGTCTGTATGGTGTAAAATTTGTGTAGGGGCTTGTGTGAGGATGTGAGTGTCATTGATGGAGTATTAAAGATGCCCAATTCACACTGCAGTGACTGGGTTTGACAGTTGACCGTGTGTGTGTGTGTGTTGACTGGTGTGAAGGTTGAGAGGCTCATCAACTATGTTGTCGTGAAGCATGAAGAACAGCTCCGTTCCGTACTCGTTCTGCTGGAGCCACTTCCCGATGCTGCTGCTTTTGATGCAGCCCGTCGCGTCTGTCGGAGACTTCACAGTGTTAACGGTTCCCCGACATTACGCCAGGTGTGTTCACTGGTTTTTTGTGATATGTTTTGTACCGTTTGTGCACAGCATACCTCTGAATCGCAGTGACTTAAAATGTTCTCGCATTAGTGTTCTGATTACATTTATGACAACAGACTGAATCACTTTGTCTTTTCGTAACCAGTAAGAAATATAAAGTCAACTTTTTGATAGTTTGTTGGTTTATTCTTCATAATACATAATACACATAATGTTTAATGTTAAGTCGTATTTATAAAATGTTAATTTGTTAATGTTACTCATAGTTGTGCTCGGTTACCGCTGTCTGCACGGCTCAGCACCATCGTACCTCACTGAGGGTTTACGTTGCATGGCTGACGTTGACTCGCAATGACGTTTGCGGTCGGCATCGACGTTCTGCACTCATTGTTCCTACAACACATCTTGCCGTTGGTGAATGTGCCTTCTTTGTGGCTGCTGCAAGGACCTGGAACAGCCTGTCATTTGGTCTCATGCCGGCATCATCTTTGTCCACGATCAGGCGCCAGCTCAAGACATTACTTTTTACCAAAAGCTATCCCGACAGCTTCCACCACACACGACAAACCATTTTCATCCTGTACCGCAAATTCCGTCTTTTTATTTGACATTGTTAGGTGTCCTTACAGTCATTTTGACATTACGCCACCTAAATTTTTCATTGATGAATGAATGAACAGTTGACAATTACATTACATAGCATATCACATGTCAGGTAGTCAGTACACAGCACTACATACCTAACGTTATAACATAAAACGGAACATCAAGCATGTGAGGTGTATAGCATTATGATACATTCTACAGACAAGACTGAAACTGCACTGAAGATGGCAGTGACCAGGTCACCAGGAATGTTTACTCATACTTTGTATTTGCAGTTATTTGTTGATGTTGGGCTATGTTGTTCTTTAGCTATTCATTTTAGTCATTATCAACTCCTTGCAAGCCGCATATGCTAGTTACAACTTGAACTTCTTTTATGTAAAGTTTATATTTACGTAATTTTGTTGCAGCACCAGTTTTATTTCATAAAATTTTGAATGGAAAACATTTGGGTTATAGCGATATACATGGTCTTCCAGTGTCTGACTGGCCAGGCACCGGCGTATCTGGCAGACGACTGTCAGCTTACTTCTGACGTCAGCACGCACCGACTCCGATCGACCGACACAGCGATGTGCATTGTCCGACGTTCAAATAACAGTTTCGGTGACCGGTATTTTGCGGCTGCTGGACCACGCCTGTGGAACACGTTGCCAGTCCATCTACGGCAGTGCGACAGTCTCGGACAGTTTAAACGGTTCGGTGTTTGGGACTGCGGCACTTTGTGACGCCTTAGTTAGGAGCGCCGTTTAGAAATCATCTTACTTACTTACTTACTTACTTACTTACCGTCAGTTTGTTCTACAGGAGATCGAGTGGTTTCTGGCTTCAAGACGTCTGTGTCGGCTTCATGTTGGAAACGAAGTCTCACGACTGAGGCATCTGTGGAGTTTGCTAACGACATGCTCGGAGCTGAATGAGTTGATAGCTGAGTGTCAAGGTGTGTCTGTGCATTGTCAAACAGCTCTAATACTTTGCACAGATTATCACAGTGCGTGTAATTCTGCACAAAGTGATAGCACTGCTGTAGTATGTTAAGCCATTTTCTTGTAACGAGTTATTAAAAGTGCTCAGAAACAAAATTGCAAATTACAGTGGGACTAGTAAAGGCTTAAACAACTCAGATGAAGGACTACAGAGTGGCCCAAAATAAGTGAGAACATGCATAAGAACATGGTAATTTACGACTCCATGATTGTCAGTTTAATGCCTTAAAACTTATTATACTGTTGATGATGTTACAGGAAGTAATATTTATGTCGGAGTTTGTTTTGTTTAATAACATAGTAATATTTGTATTTTTTTTGGTAAAACAGCGAAACTTCTGCTCTCCATTATGATACGGGTCGAAGAAACAAAAGACAGTCTAACTCTAGTTATGAGTTTGCGCAAAGACAAAATGTGGTGTTAGATGATTCCGGAGTGAGATTAGTAATAAGCACTGGTATCTTTAGGTTGCTTAAACACATTGCTAATGATGAAATCTGAGACAGAAAATGTGGTATCAGACGTCGTAGCTCAGAACATCTGTACGCCGTCATCGAACAGGTAGAAGAAATGTTAAGGACGTCATACCACACAGTCATAAAAACCCTTGTAAAATTCATGCTTGTAAGCCTGTGTCTTGATGGACACGTTTGATGACATGTTCGAAACTTTATACAACTTTTCAGACTTCTTTACGAGTGCTTTCAATATATGGTTATGAATAAACAAAACGCTGAGTGTTCTCACTTTTTTGGGCCACTCAGTGATACATTCACTGCTGATAATCGTTATTATCATTTATTACACCCTGTAGGAAGCACATACATAATATACACAGCTTAAAACACACAGTACACAAACATGAAGACATACACTGCTTACAAAACATGTATGTTGATACATTAGCACCACAATGTTGTATAAATTGCATGACTTTGAATAATTTTAAATCTCGTATTCATAAGGTACTGGCACCAGATCATCGCAAGTCAACATGTTATGTGTTAGTTACCCAGAATTCTCAGCTGAATAATGCATAAATAATACACAGTGTACTGACTGTGATTTATTTACGTGGTGTAAGTTTTTTGTCCATCTTGTGTATACTTTGTGTGGATCTATTTGATGTGACAGTGCATTGATGTGACAGACATAGAATTTGGTATTGTTGTTGTACAGAGAAGCACTGCGGGTTGTTGTCGGACTTCCTACATCAGCTGGTTGAGTTGGCACAGACTGGAGATGATAACAGCTGCAGCGAGGTGGCAGTCGAGGCCGGACGCTGCTTGGGAGTAATTGGCATTGTTGACATCGGTCTGGTGTCACGTCGTGCTCCAGCTGTCAACCATGAGCTCGAGAGTGCACTGAGTGCGTTGCAGCACTCGGCAGAGATGCAGCAATATTGTCACATCTTCCATGCTCTCAGCGACTACCTCACAGACTCCCAGTTAGTAATGTGCCACTTTTCTGTGTACATTCAAATCAGTTTCACACAGACTTGTAGACGTTTGAAAGACAATACACCTGGGGACGCTTTTTCAGAGCATATTAATTGTCATTAACTCTTCTGCTGTGATTGGCTGCAATGAGTCATAATGTACTCCTATCTTCTAAAACACAGTGATTTTTACTGAGCTGCTTGGAATGCAGACTCTTTCTAGCGATGATAATTCTGGCTGTCTGTCTGTCCGTCTGTCAAACGTGTGCTTTGTGACAAAATGGAAGAAAGGTCGGTCCAGATTTTTATATCATACCAAAGATCATTTAGCCTAGTTTTCTGAGAAGAAGAATGGTTAGTGGGGGGCGACCCCTTCTACCTGAAATTTTGGGTCATCGGGCCCCCCTTGGAGCGAAATCGCCAATTTTCAACCGATATTCGCCCGTAGTTCCTCAGCCGTAACACCTAACGAAAAAAGTTTAATTAACACTAATAGGAAGTTTACTACGCGCTTTCCAATGAGCCTAAGATGATCGTTGTACGTTGCCACTAAGACCCCCAAAGGGGGTCCCAAAAACGCAAGATGGCCGATTTCCATAGAAAATCGCACTTGAGTACTGAGTTTTTATGATAACGTTTGTTGATTTCAGGATGAATGTTGTTCACGCTGCAAGCACAACATTGAAGAAGCTATTGTCAACGAAAGCTGGTTCTGCTTTTATTACAAATTACGCAAAATGTCAGAACGGAACACTTGTTGACTTGTTGCATCCATTCAAACACGATGCTAGGAAGAAGGTTTGCTTTATTTATTTTATACTGCAGTTTTAGTGGCGGTCTGGCATAGTGGTTAGCTCGTTGACTTCGATCAACGAAGTTAATCCACGTTGGGCCCGGTTAGTACTGAGATGGGTGACCGTGTCCAGGTTCAATATTTTGGTGTATAACCAGCCACCCAAGAACAACTCAGCCATCCATCACTCCAGGGTCGGTAAAATGATTACCAGCTTTGGCTGGGATAGCAAAGGCAGGTATGGTTCATTCGTTAGCGGATGAATGTGGGGTGTGCAGTTAAAACTGAGAGATCCCTTGAGAATGCGTGCCATACCTGAGCACCTTAGAGGTGTGTTCACACTGACGCGCTATACAAATCCACGTTTACCTTACCTTTACCTAGTCATTCCTTTACTGAACTGTGTTTTTAGTGTAGATTTCATGTTATAACTTTGTGCTTTTTGTATTTATGTGAATGTTACCAATTCTACAGAATATTGTGACAGCATCTGAGCTATGATGTTTGTCTGGAGGTAAGAGGG
>Ga0049105_1001089_pt1 | contig 11281 bp, 5 predicted proteins | sample WorMetvaBAHAMAS1_FD_61260 | JGI IMG/M metagenome (GOLD analysis project Ga0049105, IMG submission 61260) | Worm MetaG Olavius vacuus BAHAMAS.1 | ecosystem: Host-associated > Annelida > Digestive system > Unclassified | place: Germany: Marburg | collected 2013-04-09 | reverse complement strand
AGAATTTTGGGAACTCCTCCATATCTCGGGAACAGTTGAAGCTAGAAACTTCAAATTTGGCACACAGATTGGCCACGGGGTCCTAACAAAAAAAAATAAAAAATTAGGTCAAAAGGGGTCAAGTGACCTAATTTATGAAATTTTGGGACCTCTCTATATCTTGGGAACGTTTGAAGCTAGAAACCTCAAATTTGGCATGCGGATTGGCCACTGTGGGACCTAAACGACATAATGCAAAATTAGGTCAATAGGGGTCGTGATGGGGTCACGTGACCTACTTCTAGAATTTTGGGGTCCCCTCCATATTTCGAGAACGGTTGAAGCTAGAAATTTCAAATTTGGCACACGGATTGGCCACTGGGGGTCCTAAAGACAAATGCATAGATCAAAAGGGGTCGTGAAGGGGTGACGTGACCTACTTTTAGAATGTTAAGACCCCCTCCATATCTCGGGAACGGTTGATGCTAAAAACTTCAAATTTGGCACACAGATTGGCCACGGGGTCCTAATGAAGAAATGAAAAATTAGGTCAAAAGGGGTCGTGAATGGGTCACGTGACCTAATTTATGAAATTTTGGGACCCCCTCTATATCTCGGGAACGGTAGAAGCTAGAAACTTCAAATTTGGCATGCGGATTGGCCACTGTGGGACCTAAACGACATAATGCAAAATTAGGTCAAAAGGGGTCGTGATGGGGTCACGTGGCCTACTTCTATAATTTTGGGGTCCCCTCCATATTTCGAGAACGGCTGAAGCTAGAAACTTCAAATTTGGCACACAGATTGGCCACTGGGGGTCCTAACGAAAAAAAATGCAAAATAAGGTCAAAAGGGGTTGTGAATGGGTCACGTGACCTTCTTTTAAAATTTTTGGACCCTCTGCATATCTCGGGAACGGTTGAAGGTAGAAACTTCAAATTTAGCATACAAATTGGCCACTCGGGGATCTAACGAAAAAATGCAAAATTAGGTCAACATGGGCGTCAGCCGGGTCACGTGACCTACTTTTTGAAATTCTGGAACCTCTTACAGACGGTGATTCAAACGATTAGAAAACAGTAAACATTGCGTCCCTAATGTACAAAGGTAAGCAACAGCCGGTGTGAGAAAACCATTAACTGTTTGCACCGTTGAAACATAACAACCTGTTTAGCCATACGGAATGCAACGCATTGGGCAGATACACGTTCCATAGAACGTATATTATTTGTTATAAGAAAAATCTTGATATCTGTTTGTCATTATTTCAACGATCCCAAACCGTAACAATCACTTGGTGTGATTTGTTTTTTAACGAAAAATTCATGAATTTCGTAATAAACGAAATTGAATTCTTAAACTTTGTGGGTCTTACTAGTAAAAATGATACAATTCACACAAATATTCAGGTAAATGGACCAAAATTGGTGTACACATATGAATATGTTTAGCCAATAGCCACGGTAATTTTCAATTATACAGGTGCACCACAAGTGAAAAATCGCTAAAACGTTTTAGGGGGGGGGGCTACTTTTTTGACTCACACTGTACATGTAAGTTAATGTAAAATTGAGGGTTGCAATACCGGCTGCTGAGCAAAGTCTTGGCCCACGTTCGAGGCGCCAAACTGTAGAGAAGAATTTTGAGGACCAGCTTCATGAATATTCATGTCCATGTCGCTGGGGGAGGGGACGTCGTCCGTAATGCCGACTTCATCCACTCTCCATGGCTGCCGAGGTTGGCGGTGAATAACCACGTTGCTATGGCCATGACCATCGACCTCGGGTCCACACTGCATCACTACTGACTCGACATTGACCGGACGACTTGTTGGGAAACAGCCTTCGGCCGCTGGGTCCCTGGAATGCGGACTGGAATCACCTTCCTCCAGCTCCAACATTGGGGATATGTCGTGATCCGACCCAGATTTACAACCGGACGAAGACTGGAGAGCATGAGACAAACTCGAGGATCGTCCAGGGTCGGAAGGACGGTGGTGTCGACTTCCTGAACCGATTCCCAAGACCTCACGACTGACCTTGGGGTCGGCCGATTCTGTCTCAGCAGGCAGCTGGTGGTGGTTGTCAGGTGTGTGTGTGTGTGTGTGTGTGTGTGTGTGTGTGTGTGTGTTGACGTGTCTGTGTCTGAATGTCTTAGTGTTAATTGCTTGCTTGGTTCAGTATAACCGCCACCCAGTTTAGGTGACCTCCTATGTTTAGTTTTACACTTAGCTTTCATTCTTAGTTACGTATGACAGACTATGGTGAAGTTTTAAGCTTTCTTGAACCACAGAAACCAATCTTACATTCACAGCAAATGACAATAAAGTTCCAGACAATACTACTGACAAGGTTACAGTGTCAAATGAACACTCAAACAGCATGCAAATAAGTACAGCAGAGTTACTGGGTAAGAACGTCAGTTAGAGTGCTACTACAGAGTAGCAAAACTAGATTGCTTATCAAGTACAGCTTGTGTGGGATGACCTTGACCTCAAGTCAAAGGTGAAAACTAGTGCGAGGTACGGGAAAAACACAACTGACCACGATACAGCAACTAGCTGGGCGCCACCACGGTCGACTAGTCCGTGGATTATTCTTAAGACATGTACCTCACGCCTTAATAGTCTTATAATACTGACAGATTCATCAAAACTCTCTGACAAAGATACAGTACTGCAAGAAGTGAGCTTAGACTACAGACTATTTAGCCAAGAAGCAGAGATGCAGGCTCTCTGCGTAATTTAAGCAGCTTAGGAACAAGGATGTTCACTAAAGACAGTTAAATACAGAAATACACGACATTAAATGCACTATAACACAATGAAACAATACTGAAATCAGAAATATAGAATTACTAGTGACCAGAAACGACCAGAAATGACCAGAAATGATCACAGAATATTCTAGAAACCTTAAGACCAGATTAAATCTAATTCCAGAGAATTACGTGACCTTGACCATTGACCGGTTGACCTTAAGAAACCGTAAAATTAAATCAGAGTAATTTACCAATTATTCTGAAAAGTTCCAGGGATGATAGAATCGGAGCCCGGTATATGACCTGAGTTTAACGGTGGAAATAATCGCCTCAAACGACTATCAAACTAGCCAGATCCAGCCTTGGATCTGCTGTTAGACTATAACGATACGACAGACCTTAGCACGGCAAACTGGTGATCCTTCTGTGGACCCGAGTTGCTACACAAATGCTTACAAGCCTTCGACAAAAATTCGCTTAGTCATCACCGCTGACTGGCCGCTATACTCGCGATTCGATCCTAACAAACCGAAACCGTTTTAAGTTCCTTTCACTACATACTGACGGTCTAAAACCAGGCGTGAAAATAGCCGTGGCTATCTCAGATATATAGCGGAATCATATAGTCCTGAATACGGGCGGATCGCCCGGCTCATTATACAGTAGGAAGGACTCCTGGGCAAGATCCCAGTTTATGCAAATGAGGAAACCGACGGGATGCGCATCTGGCTGGCGCATCCTCATAGGGAAAATCTATGAATATGAATGACAGTGACGTAGTGATGACGTATGCATATCATTAACCACTAATTAGCGTAGGAAGACATGGCCGAATTCAAACTGGGGTGTTAGAATTCGATCCCATTACACGACGCGATACCAGGTAGACCTTACAAACCTCAAAACTAGAGTTACCACAGAGACCGGTACTATCTAAGATAGCGATCGTAAAGACCAAACATACCGATGACGATATACTGCCTAAGAACTATACAAACTTGACTATTATGATACGAATTTTGACAGCAAAACTCTAGTCATTCATAACTGAAACCGTGGGCGTAGCACGTGACGCTGTATAGGACTGCTGATTGGTCTAAAGTTGGCTGTTCTCAGAGGTGGGAGGATAATGTAGCAGCATCAGCATCCAAAACTGAGAATGGAGCGATTTCCTAGTGAAAGTTCTCCAAAATGCTATGGTGCCGGAATGAAGTTAATGGCGGAAACTGAGGACTGGATATCCTACTGACAATAGCATACCTGACAACACTGCGAGCTATTATGAATTTGGAGAAATTAGGCGTACTAGAATGTCCCATAAAGTTATGAACTAATGCTACCATGACAACCAATAATAAGTATGTAAGGCAATTGAGTCGATGGTGTTGACAAGTACAAATTCTCTACATCATCGGCCGGCCCGCGAACCGACGTCCTCGGCGGTTATCATCACCGACGAACGTTGCATATTACAAGTTACCATAACGTACCACTTTTAGGTTACACATCAGAGCACCATAACGTTTCACAAATTGAAAGACCATTCATCACCGAGACCGTACCGACAGACTGATCATACTGGGTGCATCACTGCAAATTCAATCATTACAAGCAAACCAACGAACCTTCTCAACCAGGAAGATTACTATTGTACCGCTGTGCAAGGGGCGGTCTTACCATGAAACTAGAACGATCGACACTCTGGGCGTCTAACGTAACACTAGTACAGAACAAAAAGAATGGGGTTAACCAGATGAAACCAGACACATCTGCTAAAAGTAAGAAATCTAAAGATTCACTAAGAATAAGAAATCGGCTAAAAAGACTGAACCAGGAAATCAAGAAACCACAAAGGCCTAGTTTACACCTGTACCGGCCACGTAGCTGAGCCGATGCTTGGAGCTAACTGGTTATGTAACAATCTCGCAACAAACGTTGCTCTGGGGGATCCAACATAGGTACCAATACGTGTTAAATGTTGTACTGCCACGAAAGAAGGCCGGAAGGACACGCCATGTTCCTCCATGCTAGACATAAAATCTGGTTACCATAAGCTCAAAATCTAGAATTTGAACTTTAAAACAGAAAATGTTTCAATACATTTCTACTGCAGTTCCAAAACTGTGTACAATAAAATTGATGGACTTCCTGCGTGGTACACAACGCTAGACATGACAGCCAGTTATCATGGCCAACCGTCACGTATTTTCTGAAACGGAAACTGAGCTAGGCCATTTTGTTACACGAATGCAGTATCACCACAAAACTAGGACTTAGACTAGGTGACATGAGTTGACAGTTTTTAACTGTCGCGTTAAACACTAGCAAAAATAGCACCTGTTTAAGGGCACACATTAAAACATATAAGTATCAAAAATTATCACTAAACTGTGAAAAATGTTCATTCTACTCAACTACACATTACACAGTTAGAAATGCCGTCATACAGTGAAAAACGATATAAAATGAAATGTTTCCAGCATAAAAGGATAGTCACTGATTACTGTTCTGTTCAGCACCGGATGTTCAGACTGGATCAGGAACGATGATGACGTGAGTTGTGACTCTCACGCCGGTGAAGTACGGACTGACGGGGACAACCGCGACGGCCACGAACGACTGTTCGTCTACTCTGGAACGGTGGAAAGTACGTCCATGGGCGACGTACTGGTGGGCGACGACTGGACGACGGGATACGTGCGACATCAGATCCGCTCGCGACTGAGTCGACGGTGGCAGGCGACTGGATGGACGGTGGGACTCGTGCGATACCAGATCCGCACGCGACTGGATCGACGAAAGTAGACGACTTGCTGGACGACGGGGACCGTGCGACGTCAGATCTGCACGCAACTGAGTCGACGGAGGACGATGGCGGGATTCGTGCGACCCTGGATCTGCACGCAACCGGGTCGACGGACCAGGCACATGACGACGAACACGCAGTGAGTTCCGCGAATGCTTGAGACGCGGTTGGGCGACTAGTACGCAAGGACGGCGTCACGTGGGTCGTTGACTGCACACTGACGGGGACTGGAACTGGATCACATGGTGGACGACGGGAGGAACTCTTGGACTGTGGCGTTAGGTCGCGGTATGACTGAATTGCCGATGTAGTCACGCGGACGGTTGATACGGGGCACACCGTTTGACGGTTCAGCGACACTGGAACTGGCGTCGGTTGACTGGACGCGAGTGACGCCGGCAGATCAACACGTGGCGGACTGTGCGGTTCTGTGGTCGCTCTGGCCTTGGACGCGCGTAAAGGCGGCGACGGGTCTACTGAATCAGCAACAACGGACGTCGATGGACTCATGGTGCTTTGTAGACCAACAGGACCATTGTGGAGGGGAACTTGACCGTTCGACCCTTCTAGCAGCTGGGCTTCCACGACGGACCGAAGTCGGCCGGAGCCATGCCAGTGAACTTGACCGTTCACCGGCGGGGGAGCGGGAGCGCTACCACCCCTTACCTGCTGGTGATGTAGTTGTTCCGGAACACTTGTGATGGTCAGACTGTGCTGACTGGAACTACATGGAAGGATTACCACTCCATTCGGCGGATGAAAATGACGTGGCGGAGCTTTCTGGCATAGTTGTAGCGGACTCGATTGTTCTCGACATAGTAGGTGACTGAGCCACCGGTGGAGTCTGTTGCACGACGGCGGGGAAATCACTCAATGCTTGCGGGGCACCGACGGGCAGACTCAGATTGTCGAGGCGGAATCGTTTATTCGATGGAGAAGATGGCGGAGAGATGGATTAGGGCCCTGTCATCGTCTCCGACATGTGCTGCATCAGAATGGTCGGGCGCGTACCTGCGCGTATACCGAGATTCCGGTTAAATGTGGCGAAATCCGCGTTGTAGTAGCGCGAACGAGCGCGCGGTGGCCAGAATTCTGCTCCCCATGGGAATGGTGACATTGACTCTCTGCGATATCTGGAAATCTCTCTGCTGACGTGGACGATAATGACTCTTGACTGCACTACACTGCAGGAGGACGGCTTGACTTGACACCATGCTGACACTGAGATGGCGTGACCTGTTGGAGCGTCTGACGCTCAATGGACAAAATGGACAAGGCACTGGCTCTGAACGATCCGACATGCTGGAATAAATCACACTTACAAACACTGGTAACTGGAAGAAACTGCTACTGTCGCTTCCTCCTCTACAAACAACAACTAACTATTTACAAGCTGCACCAGAGTCTAGCAGACATAGTCGTTCAGGTAGCGTGGTGGAGCTGGTACTCTGCGCTCACGCTTACTTAAGCTGCGTGTGTGTGTGAAATTTTGCTGCCTCGGTCGTCTTCTTGCGACACTGGGACTGCAGACTGCTGACCGGCTGGGAGGAGAAACAGTGACGTCATTTCCGTCTAACAATGAAGGCACTGGACGCGGCGGCGTCGGACTCTGGAAATCGACTGTCGAAGGTGTACTGGTGGCACACGGTTGGTTTCGACTCTCATCAACCTGGTCTCTGGTAGAATTCACACTTCTCCACGGTGGGGGAGTATCGCTGAAGCACATCTTCAATTTGTCTGCGTTGACGACTGGTGATTTGACAAATCTGGATATTTGCAAGACACGACTGGCTGGTGTGTCACACGCTGGTTGTTGCATATCACCAGCTGTGTTGGAGACTTGACCCAGCTCTTCGGCGTTCTGGACGAGAATTGCTGCTGCCTGGGGCGTATCGGCCGGCCCGCCGAAAGAGCGTAGATACGGGTTTTTGCAGATACACGTTGTCACCTTGTGCCAGGATTGGTTCAACTTGATGATGCCCTCGCAGACTTTCCATTCTGCGCGATTGGCACGCAACCAGGACAGTCCAAGTACTGGCTTGAGAATACGATCTGACACCACGGCGACAAGCGGTACTCTCCATTGACACGTCTCGATTTCACACTTCACCTCTCCAAGCAGCGGGATTGTTGTCCCATTCACAGCGCACAGAGTTTCTGATGTCGGTCTCAGCGTTCGGTCCTTCACCAGGTTATATGGAACGAGAGAGACCTCACTTCCTGTATCAAGAAGACATTCACACTCGTGCGAGTCGATTTTGGCCTGCAGATAGCCGGACGGTTCTGGTTTGATAGCCACATTCTTTTCAACATCACAGACGACCTGGACACGAGCCGGCTGACCTGATGCCTGCTGTAGATTTTGCTGCTGGTCTCTACCGAATGGACAAGCTCTTGCAAAATGCTTCGGGCTACCACAAGTCCAACAACATCTCGACTGGTCTGCAGAATTATAGAATTCACGCTGCACATCTGGTGTGGGCGGATTGTAATTCTGACTAAATTCTCCATAACTGCGACTTGGATTTCTGAAGTTTCCACCTCCATCCTGGTAGTAATTGCGGCTATCACTCGAGTACACTTGCTGGACTGCACGTTCACGTTCCCTCAGACGTGTTATTTCATTTGCCATGCCCTGCATCTGAGCTTGCATTGCTTCCACTTGCTGTACGCTGAGTGACACCGGTGGTCCTGGTACCTGCGGACGCGCTGTATCGTTGGTGGTGGTGGCACTGGTGGCGCGAGAAAATTTTCCGGAATTTCGTCGATTTCTGCGCGGGTTTCTGTTCTGCTGACCACGCGCTGATTGGTCCTTCTGACAGTTAGGCGATGTCTGCTGCGGCGTTGTCGTGGCGACAGGTGTCGTCGAACCGGAAGTAGACTGACCGGAAGTCCTTGCTTCCATGACACGTGCTACCACACGTTCTGCGACTGAAGTTGCTATTGCCTCGACGTCGGCCGGCGACGGAGCTTCAACTTTTCTGACGACTGTCGTTTCATCTGCCACATGACGGTTGACACGTGACTTTGCCGGACCGGAAGTGGCACCGACAACATCTCTGCAGATTTCTAATCGCTGTGCTATCTGAACTGCTGCATCAAGCGAGACCGGATTTTTCTCACGTACGTTCAATTCCAGATTCACATCATCGAGAGCTGTAAGGAACGCGTCACGAGCCAGGTGCTCGAAAATTCGGGATTGCTCCCCTGGATACGCCAATGCGAGTAGACGCCTGATATCCTGTGCAAGCTCTCTGATGGACTCGCCTCTTTTCCTGCGACGGCATCTGAGTTCAATCTGATATTGTTTTTCCATGCCTTTACTGCCATAGCGTTTTCTGAGTTTCTGCACCAGTTCCTTGTAAGAACATTTTTCAGTTCCCCAAAGTAACTGTGCGGCTTCACCTCGAAGTGACGCTCTGAAATGTGCAGCTTTGTCTCTTTCATTTCATCCATTGTAATCTGCACTATTTTCAAACAGGCACATGAAGGTCTGGAAGCATCCCGAACCATCAAAGTGATCAGGTTTGACTGACAATTGACGACCTTTGGCGGCGGTACCGGTACGACAACTTCTGGCTGGAGAACGACCGGTACCATCTGGACTTTTGCTGTGACGACGCAGTACCTTTCGACTGTCATCATTATCATCAGACGAACTGTCATCTCCAGGGTCATCGTTGTCATCTGGATCATCTCCATCATCATCACCACCATTGTTATGTTGGCGACTTGGACGGCAGCGTCGGTCTGTATGTGCGTCGTCGCGGTCACGTGACCGACTGTGACCGGAAGTGCTTCGCCTGGACGACTTGCTGGTCGAACGACCTCTTGACCTTGACCGACTGTCACCACCATCACCATGACGACTTGAATGGCGCCTTTCTGTACTCCTGGCAGAACGGCGGTTTTCACTTGGTAATTTCGGATCCGAGCCATTACTACGGCGTGGAGATCGGCTGCTTCCACTGCTGCGGCGCCGTGACGATCTGGAAATTTCCGCATCCACCAGATGAACAACTGGGCCAGGTTGACCGGCAGTAACGACGTTCACATTTCCTTGCTGACAAGGTAGTGGTGAACGGCTGCCAACTCTGACTTCAGTTGATACATCTGGCGTGCAAAAATTACGATCGTCCTCAAAACTCACACGTAGTTGATCAGTGTGTAGGCTTTGGCTGCGTCTGACCGGTTGCTGCCTCCTTATCTGATCTAGCTCAGATTTTTCCGTTGACGGATCACGTCTCGACTGGACTGAACAGGACTGACTGTACCGAAAACCGACGGTATTTTGACACGCGGTATTGTGACCATCACTGCCCGGTTTGGCAAAAGTTGCATCACTAGATACGGCTTGCTTGTTGGTAGCACCATCACCGCAGCGGAACAGACTGCAACTGCTGCAACTCTCGCTGACGCTTGTGGTGCTGACAGAATCGATACAGCTGGTACTGCCGTTAGCAAGAACTGGCATTTCTGACACCTGGATACTCGGCTGTCTCGAAACTGGGTCATTGCTGGTTGAACCGTGTATGGCTGTGGAAAGCACATTGACCAGAGCTTGTGAGCTGATCGGTGTTTCTCGAACCGGAAATGGACTTTCAGTCACTGCATGACTGTTTCCGACGTCATTGTCACCGACTGCTGACACGACTGGTCTGATTGCTGAAACCGGAAGTGGCGGTATTCCGTTATTCGGCTTGGATTGGCTGGACTCACGGCAAATTCGACCTAAATCGATTAATGCCTGAGCGATTTCAATATCTGACATGCCGGCCATGCATTCTAGCATGCTGGACATCACACTAGTTGGCGTGCTGCAATTACTGGCACGTTCTGGCACTGCATCGGCGAAGGCATCGTTACACCTGATGGATGCTTCACCAACATCCGGTTAGAGCAATGAACATCCGTCGGCGACCTTGTTCTGTTAAAACCGGTACCGATGGCACTTGGCGTTGGTGACTGGACTGGTGTCACAGTTTGCAGAGAGCATCTACTTCCTGTGTTGCTCTTCTCCAACGACATCATTCTGGCTTGTAATCTGTCCATGACGACACGTTGAGCCTCAAGCTTTTCAGCTTGTTCTCTGACGGTCGCTTGTAATTGTTGGTTGTGAGACTCCAAAGTTCTACCAGAACTTGAATCTATGACGTCACTCAGAACCGGAAGTTGGCCATTGGCTGCTGCCGCGGTTGGTTCACATCTCGCTGGACGGCTGCTGCTATAAGCATTTTGACCTGATTCTGCAGCATGATGTGGTGCTGGACTGGAACGGCGCAGTGTTTCCACTTCGTTTCTGAGTTCTTGCATTTGATCACCATGCGTCTTTAGTACCTCCATCTGAGCAACTTGCATCTCGATTGCCTGACGGAGAAGTTCTGTCTGTGACGCTGACATTAGTGCTGTTTCCTCTGACCATTGCTGTGCGTCGTCAGATTCAACATCGGACTCGTCTAGTCGGCTAGAAGTCTGAAAAGACTGCTGTGGCCGCTGACGTTGGTAAATGTCAGATTCCACGGTATTGGCGGTGAATTGTGTATTTTCCTGACAACCGGAACTGGATAGCTGCTGGGGCTGCCGAGAAAAATCATGCCCCACGTTGCGGGTGGCAAGTTGTAAAATTGAGGGTTGCAATACCGGCTGCTGAGCAAAGTCTTGGCCCACGTTCGAGGCGCCAAACTGTAGAGAAGAATTTTGAGGACCAGCTTCATGAATATTCATGTCCATGTCGCT
>Ga0049105_1001088_pt1 | contig 11281 bp, 5 predicted proteins | sample WorMetvaBAHAMAS1_FD_61260 | JGI IMG/M metagenome (GOLD analysis project Ga0049105, IMG submission 61260) | Worm MetaG Olavius vacuus BAHAMAS.1 | ecosystem: Host-associated > Annelida > Digestive system > Unclassified | place: Germany: Marburg | collected 2013-04-09 | reverse complement strand
ATAACTCCGAAACGGTACGAGATAGGATGTGAGTTACTATTAATCACTAATAGGAAATCGCATACGGGCTTTCGATTGGTACCGACCTCGATGACCTTGAATGACCTTGAACGCCGTAATGGCCCTTATTTTGCGTTTTTTTCGCGGAATTTGACAGATTTTCCGGCCGATTATATCACAGTGGTTGAAGATAGGCCTATACTGTCAGTAAAATATTGTCTCCCAGTTCCAGTCTTCTACTTTTGGCGAAAACTATAACGCACCCTGCAGCGCGGTCTCTCTGTGATAGCTGAGCATCTTGTTTAAACCGCTGACGGCGCTGAGTTACGTAGTGTCAAATATCAGTTTAAATGAATAAATGTGGCAAATATCGGTGTGTGAAACACTTCATTGTAGTTAATTTTTACTGCTTCTTGTTGTAATCAGTTGCAGGTGTGTCCAAGATACTGGTAAAAGTTACTTGTTCTGATTGGCACATTACACATACTGACAATAACAGTTATATATATTGTAAGGGATTACATGCAATAATGAACTGAGGTTTTGCTGATGTCCACAGGTCAGCTGTAATAGTATTTACTTTTCATTAATGTGTAGAACTTCCTGAAGGACAACCCAAGTTACGAGATGCAGTACCTTCGTGGCAAGATGATGGCAGTGACATCGGCAGCTCGAAGAGAACTGGAGGAGAGGCAAGGAATGGCAATGATGCAGCAGCAGCAGCAGCCGAACCGAGAGATGATGATGAAACAAAGTCAACTTGTCAGCAATTTGCAGAAGACGAAGATGACTGATGCAGAGGAAAACGGCGAAGTGAAACGAGTAAAGATCAATACAACTGAAACAAAGCTGCACACGGAGAACATCGTCGATGAAGAGTGGAAGAAAATTTCACTGGGAATTGAGAAGCAGGCAAGAGCAGTCCATTTGAAAACAACAGAGGTGACTGAAACGAAGGTCAGCGAGTTTGGCAGCGAGCTGAAACGTACGATTATCAACAACCCACCGTTGGATTTTAAGCCAACCACATATGGTTCCAAAACTGCAACTGAACCCAAACAGAAAAAGATCACATCGTCAGATGGCAGTTCTCGTTCCAGGCAAGATCAAGCACCGGAGAAGTCGCATAGTAAACGCCGTCGATGGGATGAGGATAAGTCTGACAAAGGCAGGAAATATGATGATGACCGAAGAGCACGCCAGAAGCAGTCACCATCATACAGGTCGACGAAGACACCACCGCGTTCCTACCGGAGCAAGGTGTCACCTCCACGGCTTTTGCCAGGAGGTCGAAATGTGTGGTCACTGAGAGATGACAACCCAACTGTGGGCAAGGATGTAGGCCGAAAAGCACCAAAACAATCCAAGGATGTGATAGTGATTGATGACGAACAGACAAAACGGGATGCTACTGCAAAAGGTGCGGAGAAAGCTCCGGAGGCAAAACCAAGCAGTGGTAGTAGTCAGTCGACAACAACTACAACAACAACGACGGCTGCGTCGAGTGCGTCGTCGTTCAAGTTTAGCTGGATGTCATCAAAAACTGCGAAACCTTCACTGCTAGGAAAGACTGGTGTTCAGTATGGACCGATGCCCGGTCGCAAGCTTCCTGCTAAAGGTATGAGACCATCTTTAGTAATAGTGTACACTATTCAGTTGTTTTACATTGCTTTTGCTACAGAAGATAGACGTAACGCAAAAGTGCTGTGTCTGTAGTTTCTCTGCTACTGTGGCTTGACTATGATTCATATGCAGACTCTTGTTTTGATTGTCATAGGAAAATTTGTAAGTAAATTTTTTAGTCACACTTTAATGAGTACCGTAATAATAACAGCAATATAAATAATGTTACTTGCATAGCCCTAATTCACATGAGTTGCAAATGCACTGCTAGCTATGTGTCCACGTCGTACAGATATTTCTGACCACCCGCAAAGCTGCATGGTATATAATTTTGGTCGCGTCTGTCTGTCTGTCTGTCTGTCTGTATGAATGTATGTATGTTAGACTATATTTTTTCGAAAGTCTTGACGTAGGAAGTTCATATTTGCACATCGGGTATGTCTGTAGAGAATACAGGTCAGGTTTGTATTTTAAGGTTATTGGGTCAAGGTCAAGGTCACAGGAGCAAAAAGTCCCGGCAGTGTAAAACTTTGATCGCCTATAACACCGGTTCTATAAAAGATAGAGCCATGATTTTTGCATGTACCATGGGGTTTTGGCTATGACGGATCTAATGATGTGGCCGCCATCTTTGTCATGTGACCAAAAGTGACCATGCATAACAAAATGCATATATATTTGCACTCTGTCATACAACAACATTCGAAAGACTTGTCGTAGGAAGTTAATTTTCACACATCTGGTATATCTCCACAGAATACGTGTCAAGTTCATATAGGAAGGTAATCGGGTCAGGTCACGGGAGTGAAAGTCGAAAGTGCGTATTTCCGCAGTGTAAAACTTTGATCGGCTATGAGTCCGGTTTCATAAAACAGAGCCATGAGTTTGCATATAGCATGGTGTTTTCGGCTATGGCGTATCAAATGGTGTGACCACCATTTTTGTCACATAACCGGAAGTGACCACGCATAACTAAATGCACGCGTTCATGGGTGGTCAGCTTTGGATTCGAAGGCAGTCTCATTTCTGTTTATTCCTGAAAGCTGTATGTAAACAGTTAATGAAGAACATAGTTACAGTAAGTGATAAGTAAGTAAGTAAATGATTTATATAGCGCCAAAGTCTTAGAAGAATCAGGGAGCGTGGACAAAGATATTCTCGGGAAGGTAGGCAGCTGAAAGGGGGTAGGACAGTCTTTAGATGACGTCTGAAAGTAAGAAATGACTGAGATTCATGGATACTGACAGGTAATTAATATGAATTCCAAACTCTTGGAGCAGAAAACCGAATAGCACGAGATGTAAACGTTAAGTTGTGACGGGGAATTGAAAGCTGATGAGAACTGGATGAGCTACAGGTTTTCTGTCACATTACAAACTAATGTGTCCTATTCATCGGCCAGAATTGCTTCATGTAAAATTCAGCAGAACTGAATAGCCCACATGTAACTGTCAGACGTGACAGTTAACTTAATATTTCACTTTTCACTGTTTAAGACCTTCATGTGACAGTTTGTTAGGACTCAACCAATATGGAACTCACAAACTCTGTAGACCGTTCCACAACTTCGGCTTAGTAACGACCAAGCGGAATAAATGGGAGAGTCCAGATCTTTGGCGAGTAATCTGTGCAAGAAATGATTGCAGTTATTTCAGTAGTGAGTTAATTATGAGCAAATGTGTTACTAAAGCCATATACCTGCGGGCTAACAATGCTGTCGAAATAGGTATTGTTTTACCAGCATCCGTCTGTGTGCACAAATACTGATAAACAAATGGTAGAAGTTGCATTATGTGGCCCCAAAAGTGATAGCATTTTTGTGACATTTGACTTTTTACCTTAAGAACTTAAATAGGTGGTAGCATGCAGTTTTGTGCTCGGCTGGGACACAGCGTAAATATTATTGTGATGCAAGAAAAAGATACTGTGATATCTTGTTGGAAATGTCATTGTGTATGGGCATGCATTGACTTTCTACTTGGAACAGAGATTAAATTTAGATATTTATGGCTCACTGTGTCTGGCAAGATGGTACTGCAGTGGACAAAGATGTGCGTGTTCGTTTGTTGGTTAGGGGGTGCTGAAATGAAGATCGACATTGGCGACATGGAAGTGTTCGATGAGTGTGATGAGGCGTGACAAACTGTCTTCAGTTGTTGCTGCGTGATCATATATCGATGTTGAGCTGTATCGTTTCGAAGACACTGGCTGTTGTGCATGCATGATGTGCATGTTCACAGCACACGATACTTCACAGTTTAGTTTCACATATTATGACTTATTGTCAAAACTGTGACAACTGTCCAGTTAGCACGACTGCGCGTCCAGTCGTTGTCTGTAGCAAGTCTGCAGGTACACAGCATTGCTTCGAGTCTGCTCTCTTCAGTTCGTGTAACACTGTGTAGTAGGTTGTAGTATGGGCTGTATCTGAAGAACCCTGTGTGACCTGCTCATAACGTAGAGATGTTAAGAACTTTTTCTTGTAACATCCGACAGTGGTCATTGTTTAGCTTAATAACGTGTGAAAGAGGATCTCCGACCCTCAGCTGTGAAGATGAAAACGAGCAAGGAAGCAGTGAAAGATACTCCATTATCACTGAGGCGGTCATTGTCTGTTAGCCATATAATGATAGCATGGTTAATTTAGACAGTTTCTCTCACAGTGATATGTGGCTTTAATACTGTAAACTGATTTTATTGTTTATTGTCATAACTTCATGACGCCAGATTGTAGAGGTTTCACTGGCTGCATTTATTGTTGGAATAACTTTTGTAGTGTACACCAGTTTTAACTCTTAATAACGATTTACAATCAGATAATCTCCTTAAATTTGTCCTCAATCTATTTTGCACTCAAATTAGTTGCTGCACTTCCCAGTTTACCTGTTGGCGTTGCATTGCAGCTGGAAAATGTGATTGTGACTGTTGTGCTTTGCCACACCGTCTGTAATCCACCAGGTTTGTGACATCTGGAGAGTCGAGATGTGAAGACTCTTCATAGTAAAACTTTACGTTGTATTAATATAGTGCAAAATTCTACACCTTTGACAAACTGTAACTGCAGTTTATTGATGTTTGATTTGTTCTTGAAAAACTGATGGATCACAAAGCTATTTACTGGAATAAAAAGGCTTATAAATTCAGTGTGAAAAATATTCATCGTTTACACAATTATGCATAAAACACTTCCTCCCTACCCTCCGCTAGACAACATCCGAGTTATGGTGATTGTCTGGAGGTTAAGAGGAATATCAGAACTGCTCCGTGCTGGGTTGTGTGACACAATGTTCACAGTCAGCAGCACACTCATGTGAGCAGTTCTTACAGGTCCAGCACAAGCAGGTTGTGTTTGCCACATTGGGACCCTTACGCCATGCATAGAGGCGGTTGCCTAGAGTTGTATTACTGTAACATGGTGGAGTGGTCCTGGTGGGATTCAAGCCTTATCTGCAAGACTAACTAGTTACCTTCAGTGCTGACACTGTTGGTTTGGTCATATGATCTGTAAAATTGTCCCAGATATGACCTATAATGTGTTTGGTGGGACGTTAAACCTTGCTCTATCTATCTATCTACCATAAAACACTTGTCATTTCGTGATTTGTTAGTAGTTACTGAAGTATTGTATCATTGTATCGTAGCTAAAATTGATGACTATTAATGATGCATGCATTTCTAGTAATGTTTGCGTTATGAGGTAAGAGCAGTGACCACTGACCGTGTGGTGGATTTCGTTCCGGATACTTAAATCCCTGCCACACTTGGCTGCCTTGCCATGGTCATGACCCTGTAAATACGTTGTCAAAGAATGCCCGTGACAATACGTCGGCATTGCAGAAATTACTTTTTACTGCTGCGGTCGTTGGTCATGACTGTCGATGCATGTCAGGTGAATGTATGACGGGCTTTCACGACAACATGCAGTTCCGGTAGCTGGCTGGTCAATGTTTGACATTTATTTATTTGATAATGTAACAATGACAAAGATGTTTGATTGTGGAATGAGTGGAAAAATGAATGGAAAGGCAAATGGCTAATTAGTTCGAGCTGGCTTGCAGTTCTCGGTTAGTGACATTCATCTTCCACTGCATTGGCGCAACAACCATTTATTGGTCCCCCAACTTCTTGGCCGTAGTTTTCAAAAAGCAAGAGATTTCACGTCCAAGGGAGCCCACCAATAAGCATTCCGGGGTGATACCCGGACCCTCACAGCGGGAGGGGCGACCCCTCCTGCACCCAACACTCAGCCAGGCCTTTGGCCGGGTGCGGGGCGCAAGCGCCCCGGTGTTGGGACCCAAACCTTGGTCCCCCTCAACTTTTCAGCTCTGGTTGTGCCCCTGCGCCACTGTGTAGTGTTCAGAAAGGCCACTCTGCATTTTCCAATAAAATTACACAGAGACATTCCAGTTGATTGGCAACCCTTGGGGATTAAGACTCACGGAGAGATTTACTGCTTAATCGTACACTTGTTCGATTTGGTCTACTGTTACTGTACTTAGTTGTAATATGTAGAAATGGCTCAGTTTCTTTGTGTGTAGCTGTTTATTATTATTATTAAAAAACTACATTTGACATTCGCACGTGCTTGCAAGTATAGACACCGTACGTTTGGGGGATACAGAGAACAATATTTACAACATGAAGCGTAAGAAAAATTTTTGTTACAAACATGCTTTACGTGATATTTACGTGCAGACATTTGATCCATAGTGGATCTAGATTTTATTTTAAATGTTAATTTACAGTCGTGTTTATCTGTCACTGTGCTGTATTTGGTCAAACCTGTTTTGCTTTGCTTAGTTGGTCATTGCCATCAAGACAGCATTACAGAGCAGTTCAACTGCAGTAAATGTAATTGCACTTTGTTGTCATCTTGTACTGCCATGTCACCTGGAGCGTGCTGAAAGTAGTAGAATGGAAACTTAACACACTTATTTTTATCGAGTCTTGAGGAGGACGAGTACTATAAACTAAGTGCATTTTTGGTATCGTGTAGATGTCGATTAAGCACTTAAGGTTGTTTTTGTTCAGGTGCAAACAGACTGCAAAAATTTAATAAAATGAAACACCGTTGAAATGTTTTATGATTTCACAGAGGCTAAGAATGCAAAGCGCAGTTGTCAGTATTTGTGTAACACGTTCCAGTACATTCCTGTAACGCAGTAAAAATTGAAAGTTTAAACGAAATATTAGCAGTAATTCCCTACTTACTTATGAATTGAGTTCTAAATCACACGTGCATTTATCCAGATAACTGATTTCCGGTTTCAGTGCTGGTGTACAAACTGTCGAAATATTTATCGGAAATTAATCAATATTAGTTAAAATAGAGGTACTAAAGTATACATCTACGCCTTTGTATATATCTGTCTGTCGTACTGTTTCATCTATATGTCAATGCGAAGGATGCTTGTGAAGCTTTCTGTGGTGTACGGTCCACTGAACATTCTTAGAGATGACATATTTTAGTTATTGGGTGATTTGTCATAATTACCGTAAAACTTCTAATAAACGCCGGGTCTCGAATAATCGTCGGCCTGCAATAAATGCTGGGTCTCCAATAGACGCCCAGACGGTCAGAACACAGGCCTTTAGGCCTAACGTCCATACATACCTACGCACAAAACTATGACGATACGGAGATGTTGAGGTTTGGTGTGGAATGTGTGGTATTACTCCGGATTTTTTGTGACCATGTGCTGAGGAAAATCAGCTGCTGCAATACCCCACGGTTCAGTTAGTGAATGCTCAGTTCTGCCTACAACTTTTATCTATTATAGTTTATTAGTCCACCTGCAACCACTAACAACAGTGTTGAATAGCAGACCATGAAGTAAAACAAAGCTGGGTAATTAACTGGTATCCCACCATTGCCAAGTTATGACTTCCCCATATTCTACTGCCATCCAGGATGAAAGAAACTGAGCATGACGCAAATGTACCGGGCGGCATCCAGCCTAGATAGCTCAGTTGAGAGAATGTTAAACTGTACTGGATGGGTCACTTCACAGCAAACCGTCCATGTTTATCACGTTTCACTTCACCAGCCGGCTTTCCAGGACTTGCCATGATACGGCATATGACATCGCATAATCTGATTATCGGTAAATAACCAGTTTCCACAAAACGATTGTCGGTTTTGTTTTAAAAATGGTTTAAACATCTTTACTAGATAACTACCATTGCCATTAGGCTTTGATCTGTCAAGCTTCTCAGTCTTTCTCACACTGTCCAGTCCATAATCCCTCACATTGTACCATGCTGGTTTTAGTTGTGAAATACACTCCCAATTCGCCTATTCTGCAGTGGCACAAGAATGCATTGGCATGGCTGCAGTGCAGTGTGGGGAATCTCTGAGCTTGGCTAATGACGTCTCTGTTGCACAAGCCAAGGTAATTGGAACACTGTATTCATTCATGAATCATGATTCATTCATTAATTACAACTGGTGTAATTTACACAAGGCAGCATAAAAGATGTGGCCAAACTAATGGCTAAGCAGACAATTATGCAACTACTCCACTCTACAAGTTATGCCAAGTCTTACATTTGATAATTGATGCATAATTGGAGAAGATACCATGCATGCAAAAGGCATCCAGATCCAAGAATGCAGTAATACTAGTTCTACAGCAGGCTGCCAAAGAAAGAATGAAGCACTTTATGATCACAGGCTGTTAAGTTTTCTGTAATCAGGTACTCCTGGATGAATCAGGTAAGAAACATTGGATATACGTTGGATAGCCATTTGCAATAAAATTGTATCAATTTGAGTTTAACACTTGATGTCCACTGTCCAGCACGTATTAAAGTATACATTTAGCTAAGAAAACTTCGAAAGTGCCGTCTGCTACTTGATGGTATGCTGTTGTAACTAGAATGTCACTGATTTTATAGTTAATAAATATAATCTGTATATTCTGCACTTTTGTGCACAGTGATACTAGAACGGTCATGCCCTTCTTGTGACGTGGCATGTACTGGACATTACACTACAGAACTAGAGTTCTTAAGCGGTAAACCAGAAAGCCAGTAAACAGGTTTCAAACTGGTGAACGATTTTCAGAACGTATATCCAGTTATCGAATTTATCGTGTATCTAGTCAAAATGACCCAGGCAAACAGACAGTGGAGTTTTGACAGTTGCTTACATTGCTGCAAGTGGCATCAACAGCCTCTGAACGTATGCGTACAATCATAAGTCTTATATACCACAGTTGACTGTGGTATAGATCATACTCAGGCTGCCTGTCACCATCTCCCATCAACAACCATCACAGGCGTTTGATGCATAGATAGGCCTAATAAAAGGCACACATGTGCATTTGTACAGTAGTTTGACACTTAGTTTGACACTGTCAAAGGCCTACCTGTAGGTATTAAGCAACAGTTAGACTATCCACGAGTGTAAGTGAAAGGCAGATAAAGTCTGTTGACACGCACAATCCAGGGTGCATGGTCCAGGGATACTTAGTGTATGGTAATTGCTGTGGATGATGGGCATACTAGGGTGAGAGCTACCGCTGGTCATGTATATATGTATGTATGTATGTATGTATGAGAAAATTTATAACGTGCGAGTTCTTACAGCCTAAGCAGTCACGAGTGCGCGCCCGTAGGCCATACTAAAAAGATGTGTGTCTTCAGCCTGCTACAGAATGATGTCAGTGTGAGTGTTGGATCCCGAAGTGACAACAGTAAAGAGTTCCACAGTTTTGGGGCACAGACAGCGAAGCTGCGTGGTCCAAAAGTGGAAGTGCGGCAGGCTAGCACTTGCAAATCGCCACGAGTGGCAGAGCGTAAGTGGCAACGACTTGTACTGGCTGTTACAGTAACACACAGCTCCTGGAGGTACTATGGTGCGGTTTGATGGTGATACTTGAAGGTGATCAAACTGAGCTTGAAAAATCCTCTCTGAAACTGGCAGTCAGTGAAGATCATCATGAAGTGTCGGTGTTATGCTTCAGTGGACACGCCGTCTCCACTCTCCACACACTGCTGTTAGCCTTGTTTACTCCTCACACTTTGTTGCCGTTTGGGGATCAAAGAAATTGGGCAACATGCAGTTGTACAAGGCGGGTCACATCACACAGACTATCGATCATTGTAATAGTGATTACACAACCGCATTTCACCTCGCGGGCCGTGTGATGCATCCAATTGCCATTAAACAACCAGTTTCCAAAAAACAGTTAACGGTTTTGTCAGATAAGTGGTTTTAACATCCCTATACAGAACTGTTGTGTAACTGTATAAATAAAATCTAGAAATGTGATACAATGGCTGAACTTGATGTGCTGTTATAGGTAGCCGTGTAATGCCGATCTGTTCATAGAAGCTGCTTAGTATGGGGAAAACATCTAAGCGTGAGCTGAATGCCTGCAAGTACAACAAGTATGCTGGCAACAAAAGTGAAGGTATTGTTATTGCCCTGCATCAGAGCATTCACTGTCAACTTTGTTCTGTTATGCAGTTGTCTGTAATTGAGTAATCTAGCATCTTAAGTTATCTAATTCACTACTTTACTTTCAACGGCATATATAATAAATTAAACAGTACATTTGTAAGATGAGGCTTTTGAAGGCAGCTTCTTAAGCCAAGACAGATTAAAACATTTGTCACTGTGATGTAATTGCATGAGTGTAATTTGGTTAATAAAGAACACACTGATGAAAGGCAGTGATTTCCGTTTATTGAAACTCATATGTAGATACCGTAGGCAGTTTGATGCAGTGAAAAGGTTACGTAACTTGAAATTTGGGTGCTTGTTCCGTGACAGCTTACATGTATTTCTGGTAAATTAGCTGAAATGGTTTGTAGGGCGTGGCTTTGCCGATGTGCGCAAGAAACACGTTGTGTCCAAATACCACAGAATAGTCGCAAAAGAGAAGAGAGATCTGGGAGCGTGGAGCGCAAAACTGAAGAAAATATATGCAGAAACTGAGAACGCAGCAGACGAAGATCCGTTAGAAAGATTCGGTGCAAAGAAGAAGAAGAGGAAGAAGAACAGAACCAAGGATGTAAATAGTATTGCTGAACAGAAGACGTGTGAGAAGGAAACAGGTTCAGCAGATGTTCGGAGTAATGAATTGTTGTCACAGAGGTCTGGAGCCAACAGATCCAGCGAGACATCGCCAACCACTTCCAGTAATTTAAGGTTGGTACATGCATGCTGTAGTTATCATCTGTTTTTTTTTTAAATGGATAACTATTCAGGTGATCAGATTCAGTTCATGCCAAGTTATTGATGGTATCAGGGAGATCAGTTGTTCAACATTGCTCCTGTTTTCTGGAAAAAAATGTTCCACTTTACCGATAAGCATCTGTCTTGCAGTCACTGTCAGTTCACTGTTTTCTCAAGACGTATTTCTGTTTCATGTAGTACCGGTAATAAGGTAATTGACTCATATTCATCGTTGCTCTCGGCCAGCTCTGTAACACACAGGTATGTTGTTTATCTCTGGTTTTTGTTCTAGAGCTTACCTGTAGTGTCACAGATAGTAGACCACACCTCTTCCATGACCTTTCCTGTTTTTATGCGGATGAACGCGGGGTGTGCAGGTAAAACTGTGAGATCCCTTGAGAACGCGTGCCATACCTGAGCACCTTAGAGGTGTGTTCACGACGAGGCGCTATACAAATCCACGTTTACCTTTAC
>Ga0049105_1001087_pt1 | contig 11289 bp, 7 predicted proteins | sample WorMetvaBAHAMAS1_FD_61260 | JGI IMG/M metagenome (GOLD analysis project Ga0049105, IMG submission 61260) | Worm MetaG Olavius vacuus BAHAMAS.1 | ecosystem: Host-associated > Annelida > Digestive system > Unclassified | place: Germany: Marburg | collected 2013-04-09 | reverse complement strand
ACACAACAGATATACACAATTTACAAAACCAAAGTAACGAAAACATTCATATTATGTGTAACGGGTAGTACCCAAGGAGCTTAGTGCTCCGCTTATATGGGCTACCCATGTACTAGAATCCATGTACAGAATCCGTAGAAAGAGGAACGTTCAGCCGACCTACGGTTACACATACGAGTAGACGTGACAGAATGTGTCCTTATCTCACTCCAGTCATCACAGTGAACCATTCCTCAACTGCTGCATTCGACTTGACTGAGCTTGTACATTCTACAAGCTCTTAATGATTGCGATATCCTATAATGTGGTATGGTATACCATATCTCTCCAAAATGCACCACATGACGGTCAATTGCATTTTAACGTCCAGAAAATTTGTTATCACTGGTCTCCGTGGTGCTGTAACTTTAGCTGTTATTTGTCGCAGAACAAATATCTGATCGTTGAACGCAATATCTGATCTGATCTCTCACGTCTAAAGCCAGCTTCTTCTTGTCGCAGCTGGCTGTCAGCTGCATCCTGTATTTTCCGAGCAAAATGCTGGAGAAGACTTTGCCCGGTACTGGCAGCAATGTAATGGGCTACACGCCAATATTATTGCAGCCGGTCAGATCACCTTTCTTTGGGAATGAAATAATGATCCCATTTCTTCAGTCAGATGATATATTTTGCTTTTTCTTTTTGGCCAAGGCATGGCAAGGTAAAGAAAAAAAGCAGTTTGGATACGTCAGGCCAAATAGACGTAGAAGTAGGCGTAAACGCAGCTGTTGTTGTATAATGATAACACCAATTAATGACATCAATATTAATGACATTTTGACTGTGACGTAGTTTCACTGTATTGCTATGGTATTGCAGTTGTTCATTGTTTGTTTACTGTAAAACCTGTGCGATTGTCATAGGTTAATTAAAGGCTACTTACTTGCTTACTTACTTATCTTATTTTTTTGCAATCACCCCATATCGTAACATCACAGCTAACGCCAAGTTCGTCACATTGGGGGTATAATAGCCATGTACTAGTCGAACCCATGCAATGACACGTCACATAAAACACAGCACGGCCCATTATTGATTGTGCATTAGTCGCGGTATACGATATGAAGATACAATGTTATCGGTAATAGCTCTATATCAACGTTAGGAGAAGGCAGGCTTAAAAATTTGATACAATTACATCATTGCTATTCCGCCACCCGACAGTAGTCGGAGGCCTTATGTTTTGCTGATGTACTGTTTTACTTTTTCTTTTTAGACACCTTATGGCAGAGCTGCTATCCTATATCAGATGTTGGGATCTAGACTGATTGGCTGAACTTGAACAATTATTCACTCATACATTTGACCCATTTCTCCCTTAAACTATACAGTGGTCACACATTTTCGACCCCCGTCGTTTTTGCGTCGAATTGCAGCAATTTATCTAAAATCTATAAGTTTGTTACATAACGATGATTGTCTTTCTCAAATTATGGTTGCGTATATTCACTCTGCCAAAATACATCAACAGTCACACAATATTATTCTACGTTCAATTTCAGTCTTTTCCAAGGCGATGCCCCGGAACCCTAATACTAAAGAGGGAGCAGTGGTTAAAGTGTAATGGGACGCAAGGGAACGCCGTTCTCCCACCTCCAATTTATGGCTCAAAGCGTTCCCCCACCTCAGATTGTTATAATGCTAGGGAAAGGCATTGTCAGGAGCCCAAATCTGAATGTAGCGTTCCCCCACCTCTAATTTTACACTTTAATCACTGAGGGAGAGGGACACGTCGCAAGACAGCCTCTCCACAGACTCCACCCAACTCCCACTCTAATTAAACCCTGATGGTTTTTTTTCTCTGGGTGTCTATTTGTGTCTGCTTGTATCTGTGTTTGTTTAGCCTTGCATGTTCTGTCAGTGAGAATTCTACCTCTAGGGTTAAGCAGGTACACTGAGCTGAGCTGTATTACATTATTATGTCGCAAGGAAGCTGAAATGAGCATACTTTACGAAAAAAACGTCGTGATATAAACTGGACATTTCGGGGAAAATGTTCATCGTAAAATATTTCAACTGCGTGTCTACGCGCCGGCTAAACTGTCAGTACTGTTTTCTTCACGGTAAATTCTCCCTGATCTATAGCTAATAGGCCTGTTACATGAAAACTAAACTCCTCAGTCGAATTTTTTTTTTACAAATTTGGCTGGCTGAGAAAAATTTCCGGCTGATATCTGGCTTAGCCGAATTTTATGAAACAAACAAAATTCGTCTGAACCAGCAAACTATATTCACCTTTCCACCATAAATTTGGTTGACAATGAAATTGAAAATGCCTCTTGAAATATTAGTAGGCCCTATATGATATTAAATGTGAGATGTATAGCGGGTTATAGCTACATAGCTTAACAACTTTATGGATCTTTTTATCGAGTGCTTGAGTTCATTATAAACTGCAAATTTTTGACGCGCCATTTTTTCGGCGGATTTCTGCGGACAAATATTCGGTGGAGAATCGGGCGAATGGCGGCGGCTGAGGGGTCTAATGAAAACCAGATGAACTTTTGCGTCCGATATTGGGATGAATAGTTAGGATACTTGAACCTAGTCGTGCTTGCATGTTTTATTGTTTTACCACACCAGTCTGGGCTATATAATTTTAATTTTGTAAGCTGTGATGTTGTGATAATCGTAGCGAAGTTCGCAATCGATCTGGCATAAATTGTATTTGTATACGATATTTGATCAAGGCCGTTGCCAGAAATCTATGTCGGTCTCCCTCCCTCCCTCCCCTTCATTTTCTTCTTTCCCTCTTCCCTTCCCAATTAGTCCCCTTCCCTTCGCCGCGAAACCGTCCCCTCAACTCCAGCTATGGAGTCTACGGGAGCGCTATAAGCTCCCCACCTGGGTTTTGAACAGAACACCAACTACAAACGCATTTTTTGGTGTATTTAGAACCCGTAGAATGCGTCTGGTTGTTGCATGCATGTGTGTCTGCTGAGCAAAATCCGAAAATTGAAGCAAATAGGCCTGCTGTGGCCACCAGCCCACCACTGTTAGCTGGTGCTCGAAAGTAACCTACAGGAGAGTGCCCCAGCGTCATATTGTGGTTACTCATAACGATATTTGTCAAGAAAGTCACTTTTCACAGTTAATTCCTACGTAGTAATTTTAGAAAATTCCATTTCAGTCTCAAAGCTGTTTCAACACTTTGTATTTGCTTATTTTTCTGTGCTGCCTGTACTTGTGTATTCTCTTCATATTCTGGCTTTATGGCGACATAAAGCGCATACATAAAGCAACGTGGGTGGCCGGCTTGGCGTCGCTTTTGTTGCCGGCGTCTTATCAAGAGCGTCGTTTGACATGTACCCGTCCAACGATCAGGCCGTATTGATTACCGTAGGTCTAGTTCGAATTTGACGTCAGCTGTTCCACTCATCTTCCGTCACTCCCTCCGCCTCGAATTCATCAGTCATTCTCATTCAGTTCTCATTCAGTCCCATTACAGTCCACTTCACTGTCCTCCGGTAGCCACTTTCTCCGAGTAGAGGTGTGCGGTAGCACGAAATATCGACGATTGTATATACCGTTAGCTACAGCAGTGTGAAATACAGCGTCATTTTTTGGGTCACATTTAAAAGTCTACAGTAATTTGTTGTGCGGTATAATACGGTATGAACGAAGAATATGAAAGGAGCTAGATATGATATTGCAGTCAGAAAGAGTGCCGTTAATTGTCAACCCCAGTTTTTGGCAGGTCAAAGAAACATTTAATCAAATCACACTTTCTGGTTCGGCCTACTTTTCAGCGTTCATTCAAGATATTTCTGTTTTTTAAGTATTATCTTGCACGTGCTTTATGCCTCATACTACAATTACCACTACTTTCATCATTATGATTATCAAACCAACAACAGCAACAACAATAACATGAGCAGGGCTGTAGAAATGGGTCTCAAAACCGTAGGTTTTTTTAGTATTTTTACATAAAAACTAAACACCTTAAAAGTCCAAATTTTAGTTGTTTAGGTTTTTAAGAAAAACTTTTTTAAAATCCAGATTTTATACTCACAGTGAATGCATCATTTGCAGCGGCGTATTCAGGATTTCGTAAAGGGAGAGGCATCTCGAGATGCCGAAGGCATTCAGGGCGAGACGCCAAAGGCGTCAAGGGGTGTGCGCGTGGGGAGGGTGTCCCGTTTTCACACAGGTGCAGGGCTTAGGAGGGAGCTGTGCCCCCTCCCCAGACAATTTTGAAATTTTATTCCTTAAAATGGTACATTCTGGTGCATTTTTATACGCTTTAGAAGTAATGAAGCTGGAAGGTTTTCAATAACATTTTTTGTTGAAATTGTGCATTGTCACATGGGCTACTTCCCATTTTGTTTTGGTAATCATTTCTGTTGCAACATTCTAAAAACCGTCGCACAGTTGCGACGAAAACAGAATGAGTATGTGACCAAGAATGAAGCAATCTAAACTGCACTGCAAAATACCGGCGTCTTTCAAAACAAATATAGCCCTAAGCTTAGGTCTAACATACATGTATATACACACTGCATTAATAGTCAACGCAATTTCAGGAGACGGTTGGACTTACTGAAAATGTCTATTAGTTTGTCGTAGGACAGTTTAATGTCTTTGTTTATGTACAAATCAGCCAATCCATTGAGGCGGTCTTCTGTTACGATTGAACGGAGGTAGGACTTTATGTATTTGACGGCGCTGAAAGTGCGTTCGCCTGAGGCTGCGGTAACCGGAAGGCAGTAAAACAATCGCAGCAGAATGACGATTCACGGGTATGTGGTTGCGAGACTAGATCTCAAATTTTTTTCTGGACCGCGAGAGACCTGTGCCCCCCTCTCTTAAATACGCCACTGATCATTTGCAAAGATGCTTTACATCAGTCGACCGTTTACGGGTTTACACTTGATCACAATGCAGCATGTAACACCGTCGGTTATGATACCGCGGTATTTCGTGCATCACTAAACACGATATTTATTTTGACAGTTCGCGCGAATGACGGATAAATCATTGGGTCGCCCGAGACGCCGACGTGTAGTTGTCGGCGTTAGTCGCTCGCGCCTCGTTTTAAACACATAATATCACGTGGGAATCACGGCTGCAGAGGCTGGTGCTCGTTATCAGTAGGCCTATCGACTCCTTTCGCCTCCTCCTCCTCCTGCTCCGCCTCCTCCTATCATCATCATCATCATTATCGTCATCATCATTATCATCATTATGAACATTCACGTAACACAAATGTTTGAAATAGAATTTTTCAGACAAAAGTGTACGAATACATTAAGTCTGTAATCTTTGATTTTGAACGTAAGTGTATTGATGTTCTGAGGGATAAGGTTTTTGTGTGGGGACAGTTTTTACTGCTTACCAGTTACAGGAAAAATGAGAACGCTGCAAGTAAGTAAGTAAGTAAGTAAGTACATTCATAAGGTGCTGTAAAAGGAAGAGTCACTAGGCGCCGAGGTCCTCAACAAAACCTTATCTTAAGTCTTATCTGGCAGAATTCTCAGAAAACAAGTTCAGAAACACGTAGCCTTGGTGGAGAAGTAAGTAAGTAAGTAAGTAAGTAAGTAAGTACGTAAGAACAGCGATCAATGTGTCCGTAATGACGAGTGTCACTTCGCAGGCACAACAATATAGTCAACGAAAACTGCGGCTGAAGAGATGAGTCTTCAGACTACTGCAGAAAACAGGCAGTGACTGTGCAGACGTGACGTGATGTGGCAGACTGTTCCAGACTCGCCAGGCGGCAACCGGGAAAGCTCGGTCGCCGTACGTCGACAGCCGCGTACGGCGCACAACCAGAGACGGTGACGAGGCCGAACGCAGACGATGTCGAGCCTCGACGTCTGCTGTCCGGCAGAGGTCGTCGGCGAGGTACGACGGCGCTACACCTTGCAGACACTTGTAAACGAGAAGGGCAAGCTTACAGTCAATCTGCTCCGGTACTTTGAGCCAGTGCAACTGGCGGAGGAGCGGGTTGATGTGGTCGAACCTCGACGAGGAAAACACCATCCGGGTATGCTGTTGTAGAGACGCAGTATAGCAACACGGCGAGAGAGATCCGATCATCCTCACTCACGCGAGTTGTTGGAACCTCGCTCGCACGTACCGGCGTTGGACGATCGAAGTCGTCCGCGTCCAGTAGTAGTGGTAAGCCGGCAGTCATCCGCCAGAATGCAGATACTACGTACAGAAAGGCCATTCAGCGTCTGGTAAACAAGAACGGCCAGTTCAAAAACTCAAATTCAATACGCTGTCGCACTGGTAGGCTGGTAGCCAACGAAGTTGCCTCAAGACGGACGTGATCGATGTGCTCACGACGTCGAGTACCGGTAACAAAGCGCGCTGAGGCTTTTTGTACAGGCTAAAGACGTCGAAGAATACATTCAGAGATGCCTGAACGAACAGCGAGTTACAGTAGTCCAGGCGTGAATAGATAAACGCATGGACGATTGTCTTCGCGACTGATAACGCTCGTGTAATACGTCGAAACTGTCAATAGGATACTGAGCCATATGCTGATCGACACAGTATGGCGTGTGCCGTCACGGTCAGCTGGCTCTCAATAATGAGGCAAAAATGTTCACAAAATTTTCTCAAATTTTACTGAAAACTTCGTGAAATTTGTGCATATATTTCACAATATTATCAGTGTATCTAGTATATGAATATGTACAGGTTTATTTGTTTGGTTTTCTCGTTTCAGTATGTGTTCCTAACTTATTGCATTTGTACTGTTGCTGTTGCTTTTTAGTTGTATCATGTATTTCTTTATCTGTTCTTTACTTTATTTTTTCTCCGCAATTTTGTATTAAAGTTACACACACCTTTGCACTTAGTTTACTGTATTTTTGCTATAGTCATTGTGTGTCATTTTGTGTGCTTCTTGATGGCGTTTGACTGTCAAGAAATAAAGGAATTTACTTACTTACTTACTTACTTGATTGTATTTCAAGTTAAATAAATAAATCAGTCAGCTATAATTCACCTATAACGTAAGTTGTTAAGTTCACTGAAAATATGTAAAACGCCTCTCAAACTTTAAAAAAGCTTCATGAAATTTATGACAATTTCAACGTCAAAATTTAGTGTACATCGTGTATCTCCAGCGGTCAAGGATCACACTGAGGTCTGCCGATGACAACAGAACGCTAATATCGCGGACGGTGACCTTGAGCCAAGCCAGATGGCCAGTCTCTCAGCGACTGGCAAGGTCCTAGGAAGAGCTGGAATCCGGTTCGCCTGAAGGTTTTCGTGCATTCCAGTTACTCCAGATAGTATTCACTGTCATAGCAGTGGTCTCTAAAAGAAGGAAGTGACGCTCTCGCTGTGGTATTAGTATGCACAAAAATGACTCCTTGCTGAATTTTGGATACTGACTCCCGACACCATGCGGATGTTCACACTCATATACGTGTTCAGTTTGTGCGAACCATGCAAATTATTCGCAGTGTAGCTTCTAGTTCTAGCATTGAGTTTCAGAAAATATCTACGCGATTCAAACAAGAAGAGTAACTTATTCAACACTCGGCTGGTAAATACAAGAAGAAATATAATCGTATAAAAATACAAAAAAAAATAAAACACACAGGCCTATAAAAGTCATACAAGATATCAAACAGAATAAAACAAGATAAAAAAATGTGGGTTATTAATGTTAATTAGGGCTTATTTATCATTTTTGGCCTGTATTGGAGCTTTTCATTTATTACCTCGAGTACTCCTGCTGTGACTGTGAGCCGAGTATTCGACAAAAAGTTCAACGGAGTACTCCAGCGTTAAAAAGCTCGATTCGCACAGCCCTACTGGCTTATAGTGTGAGCAATTTTAATATTCTTGGTTGTGGGCGTGTTTGTTGATATAAAGATTAAAACTATTACTATAGTTACTGTATGTAACTAAATTAAATGCAAATGTATAGCTATCTGACAGATGCCAATGACGTATTTCGAGACATAAATATCGCGGAATTAGATAAGGATACCGATCAATCGCGGAGACTTTTAAAAAGGGCAAGTGTAGACTACTATACGGACTTCTCCGTAATCGGATTTTTGAGTCATGATAAAATATGCGGTCAAGGCGTTTGGTGAGAGCAGTACCAACGCCCACGAAACAGTAGTAGGAAAGTCTTCCGAATCGGTACAGTGCGCTATCACTGGCCCATGTCTGCGCATGCGTCACAGGCCTTCAGCATAGCGAGCTGTACCGATTCGGAAGATTTGCCCAGTAGTATGTGAACACGTAGCTACGATGACGTATGCGTTACCGACACAACGACAACGTCTGGTTTCTGAAAGGTTCAGACACGACAGACCTGTTCTCAATGTTTTGTAACACAACGACAACGTCTGGTTTCTGAAAGGTTCACACACGACGATCCTGTTCTCAATGTTTTGTAACCGTATTATGTACACGTACGTCAGTACTAGAAAGAAAGTATGTGTTTGAAATAGACAGATGGAATTCTCCACCACAATGCTGTATTAACTGTATGACACTGACATTGATAATTTTAAATCACATAAGGTAATTGCTGTTAAATTGTCAGATTAGTAGTTAATGAATTATTTTAACCAAATTATTGACATTTAGACTTAAGTTATTTCTTTACTCCGACTTGTAGTTAAGAAAATCAATTATTGTACGTGAGTATAGTCGCTAGTCCTCGGCGGTTTATTCTTTTGTAAACCAGTGGTCCTCTTTAATAATAATAACCACTAAAATTTTACCTTTCTTCTGTATCGCCTATTGTAGCAAAAATGTTTGCTGGAGGTCGAGACAGTTAGGTACCAGTGTCGACGTGTCGACGTGTCTGTGAGACACTTCGACACTGGTGCCAAACTGTCCGGACATTTCGATACCAGTCTGATGGTGGCAAAGTGTCCTGGGTCCGAAGTGTCTCGTCACCTTGTTTTGCATTGGAGCCCAACATTAATTCACTTACAGCTGTGAGGCAGAGCAAGCAAAGCGTAATAGGCTAGCTGTTGTTTGACGTGAAATGTCATGATAAGCCCAATTGGAATGCACCATTTCTAAGATGAAATAGCTGGGGACAGGAACATTTAAATGCCACCTGCATGCCCACCAGGAAACTGTTAATGATGCACTGACACCACTGCGTAGAAGTTAAGCAAGAGACTGCATCATGGGAAGCGTGAATGATGACATTATTACTCTGTTGAATATTATTATTACTTCCGATCTGACCGTATCAATTTTCTTGGGGTTTCAGTCTGATCACTGATATGACTATATAATTGTCGATCTCATATTAAATATGAATTAGATGCAGAAATCGAGTATAAAAGTAGTAATTCAGATAGTGGACATCATATGGCAAAAGCTTGTGCTTACTCATTGCATAAATGTTTCGTTGATGACTTCTGTAAAAATGTAATATTATTTTGCTAATTTTAAGACTGACATGCTGTGGTAGATTATCAGCTTCGCAACCAGTAACTGAAGCTTGTTATCACTTAGCCTGCTGCAAATATTCTTATGTTAGTATGTATGTATTTATTTATGTGTTCCTCTGCAGTGTGCTTTGTTTTGTTGACTTTTGTAATTATTGCCACAATGGTCTGACTTGATGTAGGCCTGGCACTATCTAGTTTTGGACTTACTGATTGATTGATTGATTGAATGATTAATTGATCAATTGCTTGATTGTAGGCACTGTCAGCTTCTGCTGGTACGAACCTTACATCACAACTGCTGCCAAATGCGGCTAAGTTACTGGCATCGACGGATTTGGTCACAAAGAAACTTGCCAGTTGGTATGTCGCCCGTCATAGCAGTGCAAATACTGACGTTTCTGTTCTGGCTGTCAACACCTTGGTCACGGACATGCATGACCCAAATCCAGTTGTACGTAGGCTTGCAGTACGTACCCTGGCTGGAATACATCTTCCAGAGCTTGCCGAGCATGGCACTAATGCTGTGAATTCTGGATTAAAAGACACAGATGCCGCTGTGCGACGAGCTGCTGTTATGGCATGTGTCTCTGTTTTCCGAACAACACCGTCATCTGTCTTAGACGGAGGACTGGTAGATCGCTTATATACAATGATTCGTGACCCGGATCCAGTCGTCGTAGTAAACTGTCTCGATGCACTGCAGGAGGTACTTGCTGATGAAGGAGGTGTGGTTATCAGTCGAAACATGGCTCGATATTTGCTACAGCGGCTAGATTCATTTCCCGAGCCTCAGTGTGCAATTGTGCTTAAGTACCTCATGAAATACCATCCACGAGATGAGGCAGAAGCCCTCGATTTCATGAACACTGCAGATGTACTTCTGGATAGCTCAAGTGCCGTTATTGTTATCTCGACATTGCGGTACTTCCTGAGCTTAGTATCGCACGGCGGACTTCCACATTTACGAACTGATGTTGTGTCAAGAGCTGAAAACTCACTGTTCCCACTCGTCTCCACCGATGCTCATGAAATCGTCTATGCCGTCATCCAGTTTATGAGGCACGAGCTGGTCAGCGAATTTACGGAAAGTCTTTCTCGTCACTATGCCGCCATTCTGTGTCACAGTAACGATCCAGCTTATTTAAAGGTGGTTAAGATACAGCTGCTTGCTGACCTTGCCGACAGTTCATCAGTTCGAGCTGTACTGGAAGAACTGAGTACACAGGCGCGCAACAAGTCACCAAAAGTAATTGCACCTTGCTTGATTACTGTTGTTGCTGTCTGTGTGTCTTTATTCACCGTTAAAGCATTTATTGCTAATCCAACGTGCAATACGACAGTAACTGGGTCATGCCGTATTCGCTACCAGCAAATACGGAATGATCCAGTAATATTTACTGTGATTGGTGCATCAGTCTTAAGTGCAACCAATCAGAATGCTTGAGTCAAGACCCAGTAGGCCAACTCAAGCCCATCTGATTGTATTGTTGCACATTACAAAATAGTTCCAATTAAAATTGCCGATAAATTAGCAATAAAAATAATGTGATAAAAAATGGCGTGTATATTTTATTTTGCTCATTGTATAAACATCGTATTTAACTTGCTGCTGGCACAGCTTGTTTAATATGATCTTCAACAACTCACAAAATAAAAGTTCATACACACCGTTTTTTATCACATATTTATTTTATTTACCTCTCAGTCACATATCCACTGAAATTGACTTGAGTCGGTGATCGTTCATAGTATGTTTGTCCAGTAGAATATTCTTCAGAAGTAGTGGCATGTTGTTACTTCACTAGCCAATCTCGAAAGTCCAAAATGACCTACAGTGTGAGTCAAAAAAGTAGCCCCCCCC
>Ga0049105_1001086_pt1 | contig 11293 bp, 6 predicted proteins | sample WorMetvaBAHAMAS1_FD_61260 | JGI IMG/M metagenome (GOLD analysis project Ga0049105, IMG submission 61260) | Worm MetaG Olavius vacuus BAHAMAS.1 | ecosystem: Host-associated > Annelida > Digestive system > Unclassified | place: Germany: Marburg | collected 2013-04-09 | reverse complement strand
ATACTAGAATTAATCGCACGAGTATTTGAAGTAAGGAGAGAAATCGATTTTCTTTAGTGTAGGCCTACACTTGAAGCGCTTTAAAGAGCTGAAATCAACCGTGGTGACTTCTGCAGCGGCACCTTAGAAAAACACTTACTTACTTACTTTCTTTGTTATATTAGCAGAGTTGATCTCCACATTGCAACAGCCAAATGAAAATCGACAAAATCGTAGGCCTACAGTATCTTTTATTGCTATCGTACTTATTGATAGCATCATCCTATATGCCTGATGCCCCTACTGCACTCAGTAATGTGCTGTGACCTTTGTGAAATCTGCATTGAATATAATGCTTCCATCCAACATATTATAATTGGTATATTTAGAAAAAAAATTAGTTAATATTCTGTCGTGTAGACCCGTCTGCAAGCACCGCCTACAGAACGCAGTCGACTCATACGGTCGGTCGCAAGCACGTATAATTAGCAAGCAATTACGTAATCATCTCGACTGAGCTCACAAACTGAACCTTTCGGGATTGATAGGGGATGCGTACGGTCGTTCCTAGTGTGCGGTCGGTGTTATTTTTCGTCTGTGTGCTGTCAAGTAATTAGCGATTATCAGTCATTTACAACGTGCCAGCGTGCGGTCGTCGAACAACGGCCACGGGCGCGTGCCGTCGCCGTGCAGTCGTAATAAATGCTGTGCAGTCGTGTGCAGTCGTGCTGTCGTGCGGTCGGTGTTTAGGGAGACTGCCTGTGACGCATGCGCAGACATGGGCCAGTTATAGTGCAGTGTACCGATTCGGAAGACTTTCCGTGGATATTACGTGATGGTATGACTAATTACCGCATCAGACCACATCGGACTGCATCGGATCACATCTGACCAAATCTGACTAAACGAGAGATGTCTGCACCGGCAATGCACTGCTTGTATACTAGTAGTAAACCACCCACTGCACCATATACCGGTAGTCAAAAATGTCTTACATATACGATGTTAGAGGAAACCCTTTGTTCCACGCAGTGGCTGTCCAAAGCACTGAGAGAGTCCCCAGTGGACTACAAAGCTCCGCTTACTGGGAGCTATACTATTATACTGAGTACTGACTGTTGGAGACGTGTATGCAACAGATGTCCTAATACTGCTTTTGTGGTGGCCTAATTTGTAATGAGCTAACTGCACACTGGGTGACTTTTTTGCCCTGAAGCTAATTCCAGCACTTTGGTCAGACATGGTCCGATGTGTCTGATGTGATCCAGTGTGGTCCGATGCGGTAATTAGTCATACCCATTACGTGACATTGGTCAATGCCGTTCACAAGGCAGCGGCGTCATCACTGTTGACTATGATATCAGCGGCCTACTAAGGCTTATTAAACAGGTTGAATTAACTTAACAGGTCTACCTGGTGTACTGGTTTAGGAGACCAACTGTCATATCGCATTAGCTTATAATGACTTCACAGCTTGCTACCGTGCACACTTCATTATATAAGATATCTTGGGTTGAAGAGCGAGTGAATATGTAAGACCTTCAAATCCACTAACTAAAATGGCAATGGTGGACACAGCACAATTATTTTCCTACAGTAGCGTCTTTACATGATACGATTGACCTTCAATTCACTGACTAGCGATTTGTACATGTTTCATCTACTGTACTGTAGCAGTTTGATAATGTATCAAGTGATGTTACATAGTTATGGTGTCAGTGTTGTGTTTGAAGTAATCAATAAATAATTAATCGATATTATATTGATTACCGGTAGTCAGTTAAAACTTTCTATTAGTAGGAGACCTGTGTAATCGAACTTTGATTTGTGAATGCCATATGCTTACTTACTGCTAAAATGTTGTGTGACAGGCAATTTTGAGAAGTATTGTGAATGATGAAGTATTGGTGTCCTATGAAAATGGGTGCGTATGGCTTTGTGATAATGTGTTTAAAAATTTTTTTTCTATTATTCCATTACAGCTGTGATAGAAACTGTGGAATGTAATTCAGGTGTATCACAGTCTTCCGTACCAGGTATACAATATAGATTTGTTGTTGTCGTTTTCTTAGTGGGAAACTGTGTGCTTTATTGAGAAAATAGATTGAGTAATGATAACTAAAATGTTGGTTTATGTAATTTGTATCACATTTTGTTGAAAGTTTCTGTGTTTACTTCTGCCAGTTGCAGTCGGAGATCAATGTTTTTGCTTTAATTTATTTGAACAAGTAGCTCAGCTGTCGCAGAGACCAGTTATGGCCAAAAGTGGAAGACTGGAACTGGGAGAAAATATTTTATGGACATTATAGGTCTATCTTATTCTTAACCACTATGACTTAATTGGCCAGCAAAGCAATCGAATTCTGTGAAAAATGCAAAATAAGGGCTATTACCCGTTAAAGGTCATCGAGGTCGATATCAATCGAAAGCCCGTATGCGACTTCCTCTTAGTGATTAATACTGACCGACGTCCTGTCTCGTACCGTTTTGGAATTATTGCAGCATATTGTTAAAGTTTTGGACACTTGCATTTTTGAGCCTCCCTCTTGGGGGCTTAGGGATAATGTACGATGTTCATCTTTGGCTCATTGGAAAGCGCGTAGTGGACTTTCTATTGGTGTTAATTGAGCTTTTTCCTAGGTGTTACGGCTGAGGCGTTACTGGAAAAAATAGATAGAAAATTGGCATTTTGCAAACGGGCAGGTCAGTATCTGCCAAATTTTCATACAGAAGGCGACGTCACCCACCAATCATTTTGGCATGAGTAGTTATGCCAGTGAATGCCTTACAACTTTGTCGCTGACAGTTTTCACACAAAGAAACTTTGTAGCAGACTTTCTTCAAGCGAAGTCCGATTTTTTTACGCAAATCGGCCGTTTTGCGTTTTTCAGACCCCTTTTGGGGGACTTAGGGGAAACGTGCGACGATCATCTTAGGCTCATTGGAAAGCGCGTAGTGGACTTTCTGTTAGCATTAATTGAACTTTTTTTGCTAGGTGTTACGGCTGAGGCGCTACGAGCGAATATTGGTTGAAAATTGGCGATTTTGCTCCAGCTGACCAAAAATTTCACGTAGAATGTGCCAGTGCAAGTACAGTTATGTTGTCAGAGCATGTATTATTTGCTTAAGTTAAATGGGTTCATTCTTATAAGATTGCTAGAGGTTTATTTTTAAAGCATACGGTACTTTTGCAGACATGGTTATAGTAATTAAGTTTTGTGTTACTTTAATGGTCACTGAAAATTGTAAATTGCAAATACTGCACTTTAAAGTTGTTGAAAAGTGCTAGGAATAGAGTGGGAACGCTGTTCCTGAGTGTGGTTTTCTTCACTTTTTTACATGGTATAGGTTCGTGCACATAAACTTACTAGGAGTATCGCTGTAGCCTGTCACACTGAGAAAACTGTTGAATTCAGCATGGATGATGATGTGTGTAAATTGCAGTGGGGAGCGGGGTGGGGGGAAACCACTGTGGGAAATACCATAACTAGGAATGATCAGTTTTGGTAGAGGTTTTCGCTGTCTTATGTGCTGTGTAATGAACAGCAAGTTGGGTCAAGTACTGTTATTCTTTGGTACAGACTCCAGTCTGAACGTCGAGTGCTTATGTCCGATGTGCGTCTACCTCCAAACAGTGCCGATGCCACAGTTGTGGGCATAAAAGAAGGAGATGACATTGAAGTTAGTAGAATTACTGTGACACTTTGATAAGTTACAGCTCGTTCGAGGTCATTCATAGCTGTCATTTTTTTCCACAGAGTACTGTTTTTCTGACCTCCTTCCTTCCACTAAAGTACAGAAGACAACTGTTGATTTTCCTTGGCATTTGTTTTGCTGAAAGTGTATTACTACAGTCTGAATAAACCTGCCATAGACTATAACTTAACGTTCATACAATAGTTTTCTATAGTATGACATGTAGTAGAACTAGTAAGAAAGGTTGTGGCTTTCAGGCCAGTGATTGCACTGGTACTGACAAACAGCTAATAACTAAGGACAAGACGAAAAATCCAGGTTATGATGGAAGAATTCCACTAGGCAACAGGTTACGTGCAAAATGAAAAGGTTTTCACCGAAGTGTCCCTGGTACACGTGAAAACACGTGAGAACTGCTGTTGTGGTTGTGAAATGATTAGTATGATAGTGATAGTGTACCATTATCATACACATTGTGGCACCGAACAGTTTGATGATCTCTTTTCTTGTCCCCGGTTGCCACTGCACTGAAATTTTTAAGTGGTGGGGTGGGGTAACCGTTTCCTGGTGTGTACAAATGTGTATAAGTGGGAATATAAGATGTATTTAAGTATGTAATCTATTCCCACAACGTGTTGTGTAGGTATTGTCTCGAACATCTGATACCGAGCCATATGGCTGGTGGCCGGCACGCCTCAAGATGATGAAGGGCGAGTTTGCCGTTGTCGATTACGTTGGCCACGATCACACGTACAGCGAGATAGTTCCACTCGATCGAGTTCGGCCTGTCAATTGCAAGTAAGTTGAAAGAAGTACTTGAATATCCTACAGATGTTAATGCAATGGGGCTTTAAGCAATGCTTCATATCCATTCATCTGTCTGTTCATGCATGACCCAAACTGTACATCGGAAAGTCTCAGAAAGCTAGAATTTGTTAGAAATATTCTCAGTGATACATATAACTGGTGGTACTATTTTTGGGCCGATGGGTCATATGTCGGGGTTAGGCTTGTTAAACGGTAAATCGGTAAGCTGGTAAACCGGTTTTGCTGCCAGGTTGGAGAGTGACTGCCAGCCTCATAGAAAGTAACGGCCACCTACTGCTCAGTTTGTAACTCTCACCGGTGGGCTGAATGCCAAGAAACCAGGATCGGCTCGTGTCAAAAATGGGGTTAACAGTTCCCTTACCTTTACACTGAGGAAGATGTGGATTGCTGTAGATATATGTTTGCAGTAACATTTACTATTAATTGTTGTACTGTTGATTCATTTGATAGATTTGCACCAAATATATATCAAAGTATAATATAGACATGCTGGCACGTTAATGATAACCGAGCAGCGGCAGTTTCAGGTAAGCTGCTGCACTGTAGATGCCAGTGGGGAGGTTGTATACCTGCAGTGTGTGGTGTCGGTCTCTTGTCTCAAGACAGGACAAACTAGAGTCTTGATCTTGAACCCTGTGGTCTTGGTCTTGATTCTTCTAGTCTGACGTATTGGTACTGGTCTCGGACAAATTGGTCTATGTCACAGCACCGTTGTCTACAGTTCTTGCTAGATATGTCAGATGATTTGACACCGATGTGTTCGTGCAACAGACGTCGTTCAGTGAACTGCGTTAACAATACAAGCTGCTGATATATGTATTGTATTGCAGCCCGCCACTGAATCCGAACACTTTTCGGAAGTTTGTCATCGATGTGCCGTCTGATCTTGTCGACATGTACGTTTACTGCAGTGGCTTTACATTAGTTATCAGTGGCACAGTGTCATGCTAAATCTGCCGTGTTTATGTTGTTTTATTATTATTATATAGGAACTGCCTCAAAACTTATCTCTTTTCTGGATCATTTCTTTCCTAACTGTTTTTGGTTTCTAGTTCTGTACACCGTGTATAGTAGTGGTTTAGAAGTCTTGTACTTAAGCCACTGTAAATAACTCTAACGTAATTTAATGTAATTTAATAGTGTGATTCAGAAAAACCCGGCCTCTTGTGACATTTTCAAATAACTAAGAGATCTTAGTTCCGCTGTCAAGAAACCATGATCGGCTCACATCAAAAATGGGGTTAGACTGGGGTCACACTGTTCCACTATCACTTAAGTGGCACTTTTTGATGTATCCTAATATGGAATAGTCATCATTAATCCATTTTATCAAATGATTTAGTGTTGCATACCAAGTTGCATCAGAATCGGCCGAGTTTTGTAGAAGATATGACAAAAACATTTCAGCTAACTTTATGCTTGGACACGGTGTAGATCATTTATAACGTGCAGCATTTACAACCTAAGCAGTAATAAGTGCACATCTATAGGCCAAACCAAACAGGTGATCCTTTGGCTTGCTACAGAACTGTTTCAGTATCGGTGTCATGTCCCAAAGTGAAGGCGAATGGCTGTTCCAGTGTTGTGGGAGCAAATGGTGGTGAAGCTGCAAGGCCTGAAAGATGTGTATACTGAACGTATTATCGTTGTGATTGTAGATGTAAGGACTGCAGAAATCACTCGGAGCTGCGGAAGGCGACCGGTGCTGTTGCGATTCAGTTCAATGCTGAAGCTCATTCGCTCATAGTTCTTGTGAGTTGGAGGCTGTTTAGTGTATTGCTGCAGTACTTAGTATGCTACGAGAGCTGAGCTACTCCGCACGAGACAGGACTAAATGGAACCTGGTAATTAGGGACTCCAGTGGGTGCTGAGTGCAAGGTTAATGATGGTGGTGATGGTAGTGGTTTCATGTGTTACAGGCTCCTAATTATTGTTATTATCACTTTTATTATTGCAACATTTGTATTTGAACAAGCTCAAGTCAGAGGTGCTGGTAACAGCCATTGCCATGAAGCTACTGATTTAGCACATGATGACGTGTGGTATGAACGACTTCAGCAGTGAAATTCATTCGTGATTCGGAAGTAATCGACTAAAATGGCCACCACAGATTATCTGTAGATAGAAATGCAGTCAGGTAACAATTAATGCAGTGGCATGTTTATTGCTGTTGAACTTGATCATGTATGAATATTGCAAATCACGTGCTGTGGTTAGTTGGTCATTGAAAACAAATCCTGAAGTATTTTTGTTGCTTGTGGTCAGCAATAACCAGAAAGTTAATAATCGTACTTATACTAGTACTTGTATAGTCATGTTCCAAGTACTGTACTTGAACTTTTGATCAAAGTACTCAACACATACTTGAATTTAGAGTACTTTCTAAAATTCCGTTGTGTTAGCAGGCTGTACTTAACTTTGCTGTTTCTGCTGTTGTGTGAATGGTTTGTTGAAATCTTGGAGAATATTTCTGCATGTCTGATGTGAACAGGCGACAAGTGAGTCGTCAACGAAGAGAGCCGCTCTGCTGAGTGACATGCATCTGAGAAACCTGCGTCAGAAGCTCCAGTTGAAACAGCGAATGGATGAAATCTCTAAGAAGCTTGAGGTCTGTTGTCAGTAATTTTACAAAAATAGCTCCATATAAGTGTTACTCTTGTGTTGCTGTGACAGTTTTGTTGTGAACGTGCAAGTTAACCAGTTGTGGTAGAAAATACATGTAATGTTCACGTTTTGTTTTCTGGATAGGAAACTTAGTGTCGTTGGCCTGCTGGTCACATTTCAATGAGTTCGTAAGTATGGTTTAGCATAGTATGTCCGTTTCAGCTCTGGGTCAGTACAGTGTTTTATGGGCAAGATTGCCGTATTGGTACAGCATTTATTCGGTAGAAGCCTGCATATATGTGCATAGGTGAAGTTGCTGAATGTGTATTCTTTTTTTGTTGCTGTGCCGCAAATCTGGAACAGTATGCCTGCCACCATTGCCTTTGCAGAATACAGAGTCAGTCATTCTGTCACTGGCTGCTCTTTCAACAGTCCTTGATATCATGTTCTGACTGTTTTATCTTTTCTTTTCATTATGCTCTGCTATTCTAGTGAACCTTGAGATATTATGTCCAATAAACTCAGATTAGATTAGATAAGATTAGTTCATCTTTCTGTACGATTGTGTCACGATAACAGAAGCAACCGTGCTTCGTCATAAAACCTTTTGTATGTTTCGTTGTTTCGTAACTGGTTCCTGCGGCTTGTGCATGTAGAGTTCGCGCACGTCGTTTGCTCCTCGTGGCTTGTCTTTCCGCGAAGAGTTCAGAGTGAGAAGTGACTTGATGGGGTTGTCGATCGGCACGCATGGCGCAAACATAATGCAGGCACGGCGTATACCTGGTGTGACGTCGATAGACCTCGACGAGTCCTTATCCATGTTCACTGTACATGGAGAGGTGACGATCCGAGTCTGTTTCATTTTTTTCCACTTTAGCATTAATCACAGTTTCTTTAGCCGTCTTCTTTCTTCAGATACTGTCCTTGTCTTTTTTGAAAATTAGTTCTTTGTAACTTCATTGAATACTGAAACCGTCCATGGTTGTATTAATGGGATGAGAAGACCAAGAAGACGTGGACTGATTACATCAGAGAGTAGACAGGACTGTCTATAGCTTCATGTATCTAAGCTGCTTAGAACAGAAGACAGTGGACGAAGCAAGTGTTGTGGGCCTTGTCACGCGTTGCGACCCCCAGCGATAAGGAAGAACCATTCCAGGCCATATGTATATATAACTTCAATGGTGAAGAGAAGTGTTTTGATCGGTGTCCAGCTTGCAAAGAGTATATTCTTTCAGTCCCAGAACTTTGGGGACGCAGTGTTAAGCATAGAAATTTAGGCTGATTGCAGAGAAGCATAATGAGTTCGTAATGTGGGGAATAATTGTGAATGGGACATGAATGATGTTTGTGTTGTAGACGGAGGAGAGTGTTAAAGCCGCCCGAGCACTGCTGGAGTTTACAGAGGAAACTGTCCATGTTCCGGCAAGCCTCATTGGTTGGTACTGTTGCTTGAATTAAGAAAATCAGATCCCTTCATCACTGCAGTATCCCCACCTTCAGTACTTGCCAGTGATATGTAGTATTAGCCAGACCCAGTTCCAGATAACCGAGACTATTGTCGTTGCTTAGAGACTTTCATTTTTATTAATGAGCTGTATAAATATTTTACGTGTATATATGCATGTATGTGTACAGTACTGTATGTCTTTGTTAAATACTGCACCTGACAGCTTTGATCGTCGCCGGAATGACCCAGGACATTCAACCTTGCTATAACTAACTAACGTGATGGCTTTGATGACCATGTGACTTATTGCCCCACCCTTGTGGTATCTGGTTTTGTAAGCTTTTGGTCTGAAAAGTCAAGTGATGAAAGAGTTAAAAATTAAAGTTTTAAGTAGTTACCTTCAGTGAACGATTAATTAATTCAGAAAGTGCAGAACGCTGTTTGTTTGGTTTCATGAATTTTGTTGTTTGTGATAAGAGAAACTGAATAACTAAAGCATCTTTTGCATGGAACAATTCGAACTGGATTAGTGATGGTGTCAGAATGGTATTATTTCAAAATTGCGACGCTGCTACGGAAGATGTTTCACCTTAGAGGTAGCTGCATACAAAAACTGGAATGGGGAAGTATACCATATTGAATGGCATTGTGAGTTTTACAACTCGGCAAAGCTTCCAGTGGAGACTGCAACCATACATAGGTGTTGAATTTGTTTTCTTGCAGGCAAAATAATCGGCAAGAACGGTCACAACATACAGGATATAGTGGACAAGTCGGGCGTCATCCGGGTGAAGATCGAGGGTGGTCCCGGCCCAGACTTCATACCTGACGAATCCAGTGATGTCGTAAGTGCCATGTGTTGATTTTTAAATGTACTTTTATCGAAATCTTTCGTCGGTGTTACAGATGAAATACACTGTTACAGCAGTAACTGGTAGTAATCTGGATATTGTAAATGTTTTGGGGGCTTCGTACTGCATAGTAGCTATTAATTGATATGATATAACATGACATGTCAGTCTTTGACTTGAGAATGAAGGTTAGCCAGCTAAGTCTCCTGCACGAGACATTGTTAATTGAACAACAGATTTCCTAAAAACATCTGTTGGCTGTGATGACAGATGTGTTGCTGTTTGTTACAGGACCAGACGTTTGTGTTCGTCGGCACTGCTGAGAGCATTGCTAATGCAAAACTGTTGCTCGACTACAACCTTGCACATCTCAAGGTGAGTGACGATCTTCTGCGTAGATGACGAACACACGAGGGCTGCATGTTTGTGTCCCTTCATGAAGTTGTAACGTAGAGGTGATGGCAGCTCAGGTATGTTGTTATGAGCCAGGCGAAGCAGGTGAGTTTTGAACATACAATTAGAAACTGTCAGTGTGAGCTGTCACAGTGCAGTCTGCGTGGACCTCTAGCGTCCCCGTGCGACTGTGGATGCCACATCACATGGACTCGTTGTAACATCAGTTGTTCGTTCAACAGCAATACTCTCTGACTATGATTCTCTCATCATCATCCAGTGATATCTGTGTGGCGTGTTGAGCTGTCCGATGCCGTCACCTGGTGTTGAACCAGACGTCTTCAACATGCGTCCGGTCATGTCCACCTCACACACGAGATTCCTTTCATGCCACAGGTAGCCATAGCTGACAATAAATGTTTTCCTCGTTGTCATGATGACACAGAGTGGAGCTGTGATGTCATGTAGATTGATGACAGTTTCCTTCACGGCGCCTCGACTGTAGATCTGGATTTCACCACGCCAAGTCCTGTTGCTTTCTTCCCAACTGCCTTGTATGTCAGCCGCCAACAGCAGCACGAGTTTCTCCTCCGATGTCAGTGTGAGCGGCTTTTAGGTACTGTTTGATAGCAGCCTATAGTCAAGTTGCTTGACTTACCGTGAGGGTCAGCAGCTGCTTGGCACGGTTCTGTGATATCAGATGAACATGATTACTGCACTGTAAACATGTTCCCGTGTATTATTGTGAACATGATGTACCGTAGTGGGTATATCTGAGTGGTGTTGTGATAGGATGTGGAGCGGCTGAGGCTGGAGAAGATGCAGATTGACGCCGAACTACGGACGCTGTCGACAATGCCAGGCACCGTGTTTACGTCGCAGTCTCAGCGTGATAGTAGGCGGTCGGTCGTCGCATCAATATTTGATTTGATTTCACACACAAAACCGCTCTAACAGTCGTTTTTCACAGCATGTGTTACAGTTTTGTTTTTGCAGAAAAAAACGTAGTTTGATCTCAAAAGTGGCATTGTTAGAGATGTAATGTACCGTCAGAAATGTTGGCTTTTTAGCGTACATGAAATGTTCTTAATATTATAATTTTGGCGTGTGTGTAGTTCGATGTTTTGTTTGGGTACATGCTTGTGCCTAGCCGGCCTGCTCGTATGTTTTAGTGTATTGTATGGTTTTCGTTTTATGTAGTAGCTGAGCACAGATATACATAAAGCTGTTAATAAATATTGTATTATATCGTACTGCTGCTACCGTTACTGTTAGAGCTGTAAATGTGTTAATGGTGTTGTTGTTCTTAGGGCCAGAGCCAGAACTATTGGGGTATTTTACGTGTTAAAAACTCCACAACCAAGTAAAATTTGCACCAAAAATATCACGTTGGATTTTAGTTTTCCGATTTTGTTTGATAGAAATAGACTGACATTTGTAGCCGCAGATGTGCTCCTTGGACTCTTAAATGCATTTGCAGCCGGATGTCAGC
>Ga0049105_1001085_pt1 | contig 11299 bp, 9 predicted proteins | sample WorMetvaBAHAMAS1_FD_61260 | JGI IMG/M metagenome (GOLD analysis project Ga0049105, IMG submission 61260) | Worm MetaG Olavius vacuus BAHAMAS.1 | ecosystem: Host-associated > Annelida > Digestive system > Unclassified | place: Germany: Marburg | collected 2013-04-09 | reverse complement strand
GATATTGATAAAAATGTCTGGGAATCAAAAAAGTACGGGGTGACACGATTAATTAAGGAATTTCCAAACAAGAAGTGGAGCAAGCGTGGTGTGGAGGACTTTCTGAAGCGATTGCGATCACCGGGGTCCATTGAACGAACACCCGGTAGTGGACGTTGTGAACCACGCCATCGACGAGTGGAGGCGTCGTCTGTCGGCCTGTGTCGACGCTGAAGGCGGACATTTTGAGCATTACTTATGATTGCTACTCTCAGAATAACAATTTCAAAATGGCAACACTGTAAATTTGATAACTGGAGATGACTTTCTGTTCTCTTTTGCTATGAACGTAAATGAACAAAGAATAATAGCGTTTTGTACTGAAAAGTGTTGTTATTTAACTTTTACGCAGTAAGGTGGTCACACAGTTAAGGTTATGTGGTAAATTTTACTACAGTCGCATGTAGAATTTCTTCATGATTAAAATGATATAAAAACTATAAAAATCGGTAAAGATTAGCCAAAGTTATAGTCAAAAATAAAATGTCACGTTTTTTACAGTTCACTGTGTATATCATTGACAGCATCTTTAAGTACTGAAAATAAGGGACTGAATGTGCCAAACGTTGTAATTTACAGATATCCCTGACAGCACGTTTTGGAGAACAACAACAGAGTTAAGTTTCGTAGTAGAACAACTGGCAAATTGTTAAACAATGAACAATGTAAAAAGATTCAAACAAGAAAACGTTTAGAAACGTTAAAACGGGACAGTAATAATAAAGAATAAAAAACGTTGCTAACAATATTCCGTTGAATGAATGAATGAAATGAAGTGCATTGATTTAAAGTGCGTTCGAAACCCGACTAAGAGCCGGCTGTCTAACACACCATGCAAACGAATCCAGCCGTTGAGCAGAGTAAATACATTAGATGGTCCGAGAGTCTGTGGAATCAGTCCCGTTAGTCAATGCATATGCCCAAGATACCCAACCCAACAGATTTAAAACACATCAAATCAAAGCATCCTGGCGTGCCTCGTAACGAGTACGACCTTTGACCTAAAAATAACGTCACCAGTTACCCCTGACACAAGATTTACGTTTTTCCTGTGGTTTACCTTCCTGACTTACCCAAAACTAAAGGTCACCCATTTTTTATGTTATCGTTAACAACACGTGAATCGAGTCTGTGAACTGTGTTCAAAAGACATGTACTAAATGTTCAAATTTATGTTACCGTAAAACTGCTAATAGGCCTAAACGGCGGGTCAATATATAAACGACTGACTCTAATAGACGCCGGGGGTTCTGAAGCCCACGTTGTAATAAACGAGAGAGGCGTTTATTAGAAGTTTCACCGTTACGGTGTTTGTTTCCTTTGTGCTGTAAAGCTGTGTCACATCAGCTTTTCATAAACGAACATTCTATTCCATTCTATCAGATTATCTGTCTGCTGTTTATCCAGAGATATCACTAACAATAACCAGCAAGGTGTTTATTTGCCGTGTTCAAACAATTCCACAAACCAGTCTCGGTAAAATCAATGACCGCGCAGCAAGCACAATAACGGTAGTAACGTCAGCACATCAATGCCAGAGAAAATTCCATCACAGTGGCGTACCAAGGTGATTGGCAGGACAGCTGCAGTGCACTGGGTGTGGTGTTGAGTGAGCCACAAATAACGATTCAGCATGCTATACTATTTAATATACTATTGTCTCTGGTTGTGCTTGGTGAAGCTGCAAGCTGCCTGTAAATGAACTGCTTGATTACCATAGACAAAAGACCAATTCATAGCAAATTTTCTGAATGTAAAAAATTGCCAACCAATGTGCAACATATAAAAGCTTTTCCAGTTTGAAATTATAAACATTTTAGAAGAACCAGTAGATATGAAACCAGCATGTCAACATAATTTTGCCAGCATACATTAATTTTAATACGGAGTGTTACATATAAACAATTTCCTAAACAATGAATACAACACGACAATGCAAATTGCAATATATATGAATAAAACTTCAACAATAACTGAAAACACAAACTTAAATAGCTTAGTGCTAGTGCAGTCAAAACGAATACAATTAAAAGCAGACACCATGGCATGGCATATAAATGCAGTAACCTGGCAGCAGCAAACTAAATCTGCTGTCATTCAATTCTCCAAAACTTCCAGCAGCATTGCTCTTCAAGTGAAATACCTAGACTCAAAGCTTGCAACCATTCAAATGCAAACTAGCGACAAATACACCTGCCAAAAATTTTGGCAGAACATAGCAAAGTCTGTGCGGCAAAATGTCGGCAACAAATGTTGTACACGTCAAAATATTGTTCTATGTTGACATCAACTGTGCGTGAAATTCACTCTATTTTCCAACTCTTTTACAACTGAAATTCAAGGAATTTTTTGGGTGACTGACAGTACCTTATTGCAATTATCCACAGTACTTAGAACGAGACATTAGCAATTTAGTAAAAAAAGGACTGAAATTAAGTTAACGAATCATAGATTCGGTCCACAAGCTGGTAAAGAACTATGAAACTGCATGACACTCTGACGATCACATTACTGTGCTTATGTGGTTTTAACTGTTTTACACATTCCCCAAATTCCAAAATCATCAACAGTAAACATAACTATATTTTGACGAGAGGGTCATGTCCCAGAACACATTAAGATGATGCTGTTAAATACAGAGACTTTGAAGTAAATGGGGGAATTGCACTCTGGATCCACAGTTCAGTCATCGCAAAATTCAAAGAGTTAAGGTCGAGAGTTTTCGTCAATAGACCTCAAAGTTCAATCTAAGTAAAATGACAGTCTCGTAAGTAATATTTTTTTCCACTTGATGGGATTCCTATTAGTACGACCGATACACATCTGTCTTGAACATCAACAAAGAAAACTGACTATGCCTTGCACAAACTGATCATACTATGAATCCAATACGTTATCTTTAAACGAAAACAATCTTGCATTACAGTAGTACTACGAGTTTATTAGCAGCAAATACAGTACAGTGCAGTCATGCATTACAGACAGAATTATCAAAATGATCTTGTTAAGTAAAAATGCTTTAAAATGGACATGGTAAAATGAGCCAGAGAAGACGGAATAAGTGAGTTAGGTCGCAAGAGGTCATGTGTTTCAGACGATCAACTGCACTGGTACTGACAATGAAAGTCACAACAACCATTAACTAGGTAGTAACTAGGTAGTCTTTGATGGCAAATCGTCAACCAGTATGCTGATGTGATTTCTGCCTGTATTTGGTCTCGTCATGACCTCGAAGTTTTAACCTTTTGACACTCTGACCTCAAATCTAATCAATTAACTTTGTCTCAAACTGCATCTAAGTTGTACATCTGGATAAATTCCTGCAAGCAGTTTATAAGGCGGTGTTAACAGACTTTCAGTATATGATCATACACGGATAGATAAACACATGTACAGCCCAAAAACAGAATGCCTCCAGCGAAGGCATCAAAAATTCAGACAAAAAAACTTACCCTAAGACAAGAGTGCATATGGTTAAGAAAAATGCACAAAAATACAGACACAAAAACTTTAACTTAACCAACAGGCACTAGAAGACAGAATCTGTTGCATTTACAAACACTCTGAAAAAATAAACGATGTGTCAAACAGCTAAATGTGCATTTTGTAGTTAAGAAAATGTCTTTCAAATGGCAAACGCTCGACTGCTTAGTCGAGTTACTTTATGCATATACAAAACAATTATTAGGTTTAGAAAAGAAAGAAATCATGCCTAGTGTCATGTCATGTATGCATACAACATATGCTCAGAGGGCAAACACCAATGTTAATCACTTAACAACTCAGCAATAAATGCTGTCATAGTACACGTTACTAAACATCATCACCAACACTATTAATCCATTACGACTGACTGACTAGGCTACACATGCAAGGTTGCCCAGTTACAAATCACACAGAAAAATAATACTGTCAGAAACCAGAGCACTGACGGCCCAATGTATCATATACAGTGTAAGTCTAAAAAGTAGCCCTCCAAAAGTTTTTGCGATATTTTCGCTTTTGGTGAACCTGTGTAACTGAAAATTATCCTGGTTACTGCCCAAACATATTCCTATATTTACACCATTTTTGGAACATTTATCTGATTATCTGTATGAATTGTGTCAATTTTACTAGTAAGATCCCTCAAATTTTAACAATTCAGTTCAGTTTATTACGAAATTCATAATTTTTTCATTAAAAACAAGTCAATTCAAATATTTAATCAAATATAACATTTGATATCTGTTATAGGACATTATATGTTCAAAATGGCCATCGTTTGCCGACACATGCCTGCAGTCACCTGTGGTAGTCTTTCACAGAGCTGTAAATGGCCTTCTCCGGTAAGGCAGACTATAGTGCATCTCAATGGCATTTTTAAACTCGGTAACTGTTTTTGGCTTCTGTTGCAGCATGTGATAAGACTCCATCATTGCCCCAAAACCTGATAATCCCATGGACTGAGGTCAGGTGAACTGGAGCCACTTATCATTAGCAATTAAGTCGAGGCAATCGGACTCGCTGAAACTCAAAGCTTGAAACTGTAAAATCGACAAGCACTCGTAGAAAAATTAATGCCATTTTGTCAAATATTAAGATAAATCCTCCAAAATCGGTCGCTATGTGTGGATATAAACTGGCAACAAACCCGCAAAATTTCATGGAAAGATATAGCCTGAGTGAAAATATTGCAAAAAGTTTTAGGTGGGGCTACTTTTTTTGACACACACTGTAGTTTCTATGTCGCATGTATAAATGCTGAAAACAAGGACATTACCAAACAATCCTCCATCAACAGCACACTGGCAAACCTTATATTCTTTGATGTCAGTAACCGACATGTTTTGATTAAAATTCCACAATTACCTTCACAATCTAATCAACTTGTTCAGCTAACGAAATATTTAGAATTATATGTAACCTCAAAAAGTGCATCAAAACTCGAATTACAAATATTTCAGCTGAAATATAATATGTGACACTGCAAAAATAACATACATCAAGTGAAAATATTACACAAACACAAGGAGAACAACATTTTCATCAGATCAATGAAACCAAGTGCACACACAAAAAAACTATTTCAACATTAAACAATGCGGCAAACGTCGTGCTGAGGAAATGAAACAGTGTGCACTATATCAACTGCTATCTGGTACACATTCAGAATGCTTCACAAAGCGAGCCACAATGCGCGAGCGTCGCTGTGTCACCGAACGAGGTGTTTCAACTACTTTCTCCGCCCGACGACGGCCGACATCTGGAAGAGACTCTTGCAGATCATTAATGTCCGGAAAGACATCTGGCGTTGATTCCGCCAACCTAGTTACAATCATTCCAGGATCTACAGCACTCTCACTGCTACGGCCATCATCGACGGTGTCAGCCTGAATCGGCGAGCACAGATCTTCGTTGACTGATGAGCCGCGGAGGATGCGCTCCTGCACCTCTGACACATGTTGAGCTGTAGCCGGCATTGGTGGATAGTTGGCGGTAACAGCGTCAGAGTTGGGAGTGGATGATGACGGCTGACGGTCGACAGAAGAAGGCTGTGAAGCTTGTGCAACAAGATCATTCTGTTTATGTACGACTTCATTACTTACAAGCCTGTTACCCACCGACTCGCTGTCAGCTGAGCGGTACAAAGATCCAACAGTTGGGACTGGATTATCACGCAACAAAGTGGAATCAGTAGACATCGTTACTGTTGACAATGGATGCATTCCAAACAGTGAAGCATCGGAAAATGTCAATGGGTACAGTGTCGTCGGTAAGAATTGAGCAGCAAACTGGAGCAGATCTGAGACCGGTGTACGACACAGTGGAGTCCTCAAGCCTCTCTTTTCTTCTTCAGTCAGCATCAGGAAATCTGACATATACAAGGAAATATTGACAAAATTCTTATTTTTACAACTATAAAATTGTCCACCAATAAAACACTATGGTTTTCCCCCACAAAACACTGGGGTTTGCGAAGTGAAAAGTGACCATCAGAAATATGCCTAAACATAATGCAGATTATGTCACACATGTTTATGACGTTAAGTGCAAACAAATGACTAAATTACATGGAAAAAGGTGGGCATCTTGGTAACATCCTCAGCATCAGTCATTTACTACCGAAAGAATACAATGCAGAAATATAATGTAATTCTTGTATGCTGCACCTTGTATGTTTGCCAGTGAGTCAAACCGAATGAGACTTGATGGTGGTCTCTGTGTCAGTGGCATCAGGGCGGGAGAAGGAAGGTTTGACGGCACAGGATCTGACAGAATGTCCGATGTCGTGCATTGCTGGAGACTCGTTAACTCTTCATCATCTGACGAACAACCACAAACCACTGCATACGATATGATACAAAACATGATTAAATATGATCAAAAGCTGACAAATAGTGGATATATGTTGCTGAATGTGTTGAGTCAGTCAGCAGTGTACGTTAGAGCAGCTGTAGTGCTGATGATGATGTTCATCCTTCGATGTCGAAGATGACCATGACTAATCAGTAGTGCTGACAGGTCGGTGTGTGCACAGGTGGCTGAGTAGACCAATACGGGCACAACAGACTTTCCCGCAAGTCGGGCACGTATGTTCCGAGCCGGTGGTAGACGCACTTTCGGCTCGGGCTTTACGTGCATCACGCTTGGTCTCTGCTTCATTTAGTCATTTGTCTTCTGCATCACGTGCTCCATTTGTAATTCCAGCACGCCATGCAGAGCGGTTCTTTGCAAGACTTTCCCACGTGTTGTCACAGATGCCGAAGCTTTTCAAAGAAACCTTCAAACTGTCTTTGTAACGCTTTTTCTGTCCTCCGGCTGATTGTTTACCCTTGGATAGCTGTAGTGTTTAAAGTATGACTGAATAGCAATGATATTCATGTTATATAACACAAGACTCTGTTTTTTTAATTATTCTGTGTTGGTCATAGAACCGTAAATAGTCAGCATGTTTTTACACTGTTATCTGTAAAAGATTGTAAATAAAGTTAATTTAATATATTTCTATAATGTGCATTGTGCATTCATCTCCAATAGATGTAACTGAGTAAGGTATAAACAGTGTAAGTGTAAGCATTCAGCACCATGACTGTCTACGGAAAGGAATCTTCGGAGATTTCAACACAGGATGTTTTTTTACAGATGCGAATGGATGCCTTTTGTCACAAACTTATTATAAACAGGAGACCAGAACTCAACTGAGCCAAATCAAATTCTTTTTAACTACAGTAACAGAGAAGTAATGTTTACTTCATACCAGCATCTGAATGAGCGAGCAACATAGATGCAACGGCAGTGACACCAGCTGGAATTAACTTCTCTGTACAACACAAACAATAACCATTCAGTTACATGATATGCCAAGTTTAGCTTTACATACACATACACACACTACTACAGCATTACTCTAAGTATCAGATGAGCCAAACTATTTCTTTAACCTGATGCATTGCATTGTGGCAGCAAGGACGAGACATCCGAACACTGACTTGTGTAATGCTGAACAACCATGACACACATTAACACCCCTTCGGAGAACTGGCAGAGACTGCCATACTTAATTAACATGCAGTCAAAGCTGACACATAGCATTAGCAATATTAGATTAGATACTACACTAATCTGTTGAAATTCTTTGTATCTTCAAGGCATCTACCCCTTGTAGGAAAAACAACACCTTTACCGAACACCTTTAACCTACTCCGCATTTACATGAATGGTAATGCAATGTGTCGATACCCGGAATACCGTCAGGATGTGGCTGGCTGACACAGAAACAGTTACACTTACCATGGAACCGAGGAGTCAACATAACTATCTGCTGCTGGTAGCTCTTTCCGCGAAGTGCAATCACATGCGGCACGGCCAGCAGCAATGAGAGCAGGTTCGGCTGGCCATATGAAGCTGGTGACAGCGATACGTGAAAATGCTGCAGGTACATGTATTCAAAGCGGACGAGCTCAAGTTGGCCGTGGTGCTGCATCAGCAACGTGCGAGCATCTCGGGCAAACATCTGTACCGGGCACAGTTTCACCACTGCCTCACAGCTTCCTTCACAGTTATCTGCCGCAGTCACCTACAACGATGAAGCACTCAAGCTATAATGAGTAAGTTAAACTTCGGGTAACTTCAGCTGTATTTCAATGTTCTACACATACCTTCTCACAGACAATGCAGTCGACAATGCTAAACTTAAAACAATATATATATATATACTTTAATGAAATATCGTGTGCAAGGTTATGCTGCATAAATTTACTACCACATATTGTAAGTAAGTAAGTAAGATGATTTATAAACAGCGCTCCTAACTAAGCCGTCACAAAGCGTCGCGGTCCCAAACACCGAACAGATGGGTCTTCATCAAACGTTTAAACTGTCCGAGGTCTGTGAAGAGCATGCTGCTGTCACAATGATCCATCAGTATCAGCCGCACATTGCATTGTCAACTTCATCTATTTACTGTAAACAAATTCACATACAATGGCTAACTTGTCTGCATGCTTTGAACTTTGAATTTAACCTGTTTAAAAAAAACAATACCATATGGCTGTGTGACATTTCAACATAAGGAGTTTACCTCTACAAAACCTGACAACTCATTGCGCAGCTGTGTGATGTTGAGATCAGCGGCAAACATCTGCTGATAGCAGGCAGCAAGGTCTGTGAAGAGCATGCTGCTGTCACAATGATCCATCAGTATCAGCAACACATTGCATGTCAATGCTTGCGCTGCTTCATCGGTTACTAACTTCACCATCGGCTGACTGTCAGCACCTGTCATCTCCACCTATACACCAATGTTAATTAAAACCATCTATCACATAACTCAGTACATCACATAAAGTGAAACATGCTGCACAGCAACTCTAAACAAGACAATGACTTAACCTGTATTTTGATCCAGACTTCCATTTAATGTACTTTCAGTGCAAAGTTGTATAATATTTACATATATAATGTAAACAAATTACAGTATGTATACAACAAAGAAAACATTACACTACATCCATGTGCAAGCCATTTATGAATATTTATGAGTAAAAGAAATGCCATATATCTGAACTACAGAGCACAGTTTTATTTACCTACTTAAACATAACTCACCTTAGCGAGGTACGGAATCTTAGCGATGAGGTCGATGACCGTACTCACTCCGAAGTCCTCGAGACACAAACATCCACTGCATGTCCTGGCATACGCTCTGAGAAATTCTCCGACTGGCACCTGCTGCACTGGACAGCTGTGCAGCAACCGGCAAACATTGTGCTCAAGCACTCTTATCAGTTCCTGCTCTGACAGACAGAGGACTTTCTCAGTGGCACAGTCCATCACCTGTATCAACACACCATACCACACTACAACCATCTCAACATGTTTCATAACCTTCATCAAGGACAAACACAAATTTAATCACAAGAGTACTTCTTTGAAGCAACCGGACACTTGCACTGTCTGAAACTCATTCGTACTTTTTTTGATAAAGAAATTATAAGTACCGGGCTGTGTGATTACTATCAAAATATACATGTGAATTGATAAGTGACAGTAAGTGCATCAGCACCACTGGTCTACCTTTGATACAGCTGCAATGAATAAACCTAACAGACTGTGCAAGATTTAGTTAAAAACAAAATGGAAAAAAAGCAAATTAACACCGAGTTACTGCTACGTTGTTATAATACATTTGTTCTCTTGAGAGTAGATAGTTTTGGAAAAACAACACGACACTAACACTGTATAATTATCAGTAGAATCATAACCAAAGAAGTGTAACAATAAATACCTGAACAGCATACGGAATAGCTTCAAACAGCTCGATCAGTTTCGTGAAACCGAATGATGCAACACGACACTGCCGGCCGAAGTGACGATGAAACGCTGGGATGAACTTGCTGAGAGGTATTCTGTAGTGCTGGCTGTGTCGCAGCAAATCCACAACGTCGCGCGCAAAATGCTTAGTTCGAGCCACCTCCTCCGGCGTCTGATCTGTTTCCAAAACAAAACGAAAATTTTGCAACATCACTAGTGTACGAGTATTAGGATTTAGCATGCATTTTTTAATACGAGATACTGGTAAACAATTTTCACTGCAAATTAAGCCAAGTTCTGTGGCTCACCAGTGATAAATCCGCATCGTAAAACTCTGCTACATTTTCTAAAATTCTGTGGCACTGCAAGAAATTCTGCCGACTGACCATGCACTCTCCAGGTTGTACAAGATTTCCCGACTTTTTCACTCCACTATTAGCAATAAACGGCATTATACGTCCACATAAACTTTATCGTTGATTAAGCAATGGCATGCTGCCAACACGTGCTTAGGCACTTATGAAATACACAATTTTTGTAGCAGTTTATCAGATCGTGTGACCTACGCATAGGAAACTACTTAAGAAGTTCAGTTCTTAAAAGATGTTTAAAACACCTGCTACTACAGTGAGCAGTTTAACAGCTACAACTACATGATCGTCCCCAATTTCATGTTAATTCCCTTATATTTTTCTGACCCTATTTTAATAAGACGACTTTCTAAGTGAGTGACAACCACGCTCACTACAGCATACATTAGCACCAGCTTTACTATAGTACATCATAATTTGATAACCAGCATCTCACCATGACGAGGAAGAGTGATTGTAAGGTCACGACCAACACCAGATACCTTCAACATAATAAACCCCTTGTAAGAAGATGTCACATTGCACCATATCATTGTATCTAATCAATTAGAACAATCAAACACTGGACACTACGCACAAAGCTAATAATTCGGCATTATGTCATATTTACATAGTTACTAGAATCACCACAAACAGCCAACTTTCACAATTCGTATTTTCAAAAAAGTGCCGCATTCTTGCCAATACATTACCGAAAAAGAAATTTTAAAAATGGCAAAAAAAACCATCGGCATCTACAGCAAAATAAGTATTGTGTCTTGCAGGCATAGACAAAAGTTTGCATCAACAAAGTCTGGACTGGTGACTCACCCTGATGACAGATTCTGGAATGTCATCCAACATGTCTTCAGTGAAGCACACGCCATACTCTGTTACATCGAACTTACGCCCAATCACTTTCTCTGCAATCAACACACAAAACAGTCAGCATTTCTGCTAAGCTGTTAACTCCCTGTTTGTATTAATAGCACGACTGCCTATTCATCAGCCAGAGGGCATTTTGTGTCTGGGATTTGTTGGTGACCTGAACCTTAAATTATCTTACCTTAGAATAGTACTGTGACTTCTGTTTGTTATGCATATCCTGTGTACCA
>Ga0049105_1001084_pt1 | contig 11301 bp, 5 predicted proteins | sample WorMetvaBAHAMAS1_FD_61260 | JGI IMG/M metagenome (GOLD analysis project Ga0049105, IMG submission 61260) | Worm MetaG Olavius vacuus BAHAMAS.1 | ecosystem: Host-associated > Annelida > Digestive system > Unclassified | place: Germany: Marburg | collected 2013-04-09 | reverse complement strand
GGGAGGGGAGGGAGAAGGGAGGGGGAGGGAGGAGGAGGAAAGGGAAAGGAGGGGGAAGGGGAAAGGGAAAGGAGGGAAAAAGGAAGGAAAGGGGAGGGGGAAAGGAAGGGAGGGGGAAAAGGGAGGGGAGGGGAAGGACCCCCCACTGCTTTTTGGACAAATCGAACCCTTGTCATGGTGTCAGGCCTCTTGGGCGCCATGACAAGAATGGAAGTTTTTCTTCATCAAGCATAAATTGCATGTCAATGGATAGCATTATTGAGGTGTTCTACCATCTCAACAGAATGTTAATAGCTACCAAACACATTGCAGATAACCAATTTTGTCTTTCAGTAAGACAGAACACTGGCACATCTTGTATGCAACACAGTCCAAACCTCTCAACTTCAGTTTTTCTGACCTATGACCCCAAGAGCCCAGATGTGGTTGGTGAACACCACTGATTATAAGATTTAGAGAGTCATACAATGAGTTGTGACTCAACAAGTTTGAAGAAATCTAGCGGCGACTGCTTAAAACTGGCAAAGCAGTGATACAGCATTTTGAGTGAAATTATGATATTTCGGAACTACTGCATGTTCTCAAGGTAGTGCAGAAGCACTAGGTAGGTGTGGTGGGAAACTATAGCAGCTACTGATTGCTTACTTTCTCATTAACATGTGTGCCAAACATTATGAAAATCAGACAATGCTTTCTAAAGTTACAGCTAAAAATGTCGGGGATGTTTTTTTGAGACACACTGTAGGTCTGTAACTGGAGTCTTCATTACATTGTTCAAGACACTGCACCGCCTGCTGCTGCTGTATCTGACAGATGAATGCCATTTGGTTCCTGACGCCGATCGCTGATTACCGTCATCCGATACATTCGACGCATATGGTTACTTTTTTTCTTTAGGCGTTCCACTAAATTTTCTTACTTACTTACTTACTTACTTACTAATAATAATATTCAAAAAATCCAAATTCACGTTTTTTTGTTTCTTAAGTTTTTATTTTGTGTTGTCTATTCGGCGAAATACAGTTGAATTGAACGTATGTTATAAAAATTCACGTGAACCGGGCGCGGTACAGTAGTGCTGCACGTACCGTGAATTCGTCGACGTTGCCTGCCTGGAATGTTTCTCCGTCAGCTGAGCCGAGTGCCATTGCTTTTGTGCATCCTCGGTGGCCGTAGACAGTGAGTGTCACCTGAGCCTGCGTGCCGGCTGATGGCAACTCATTCGTCGTAACCCAGACCTTCCATTTCCCTTCTGCAAAAAAGTGGATTTTCAACAAGTTTTGCTCACAGAAATATTTCAAAACATCATGTGATCACAGGTAGTTCCAGCCTCGACACGAGCGTTGCGGCTACATTCCCAGCCTCGGAACATCACCGCCCTTTGGCCAGTACTAAATTATCTGTGTGTGTGTGTGTGTGTGTGTGTTTGTGTGTGTGAACAACTTGCCCGGAGTCGTAATACGACAGTAAAATGACCGGAAGTCGAATCCACGACCTCTCAAACGTTAAGTAATACTGAAATCAAACTTATCCGATTATAAGCTTACATATACCCATGGCGCAGCAAAATAGTCCTAAAGGTTGCGTTTCAATCATATTCATCAAACTAATTTGAGTCGAGTTTTAAGAGCTACCTAAAGATAACTGGTACTTAATTACGTGGCGATTTCAAGTGTCGTCCGGCTGTTAATGCATGTCACAGACGTAGGTGTCGGGGGCAGCAATGACAATTTTCTGTGCAGGTTTTTGGCTGATGAGCGGAGGTAACCTTCCGCCCGTGCTGTGCAGGTTTTCGACATTAATAAAGTATGTTTCTGTAAGAAAACGCATCCTTGAATCTCAAAAAGAGCAAACCTTGTACTCTTAAATTGAAAAATTGTCTTGGCTCCCGGAACCTCCGCACGGCGCCCGCTATAGCGTTCCCAAGACTTTCCAGCTACTATAACAACGACATCTGTCCTTCTGGTCTCGTCTCTGCTTACAGGCCTAGACATAATCAGACATAACTTTGAAACGCTGGAAAACTGACTCGTAGTGGCGCGTTTATGTCGTTGGTCGGCGAGTCGTCGTGACTTGGTATGATCGGCGTTGTTGACGTCTCTCGAGGGACGTTTCAGTCGGACGTTGTCGACGCGGTTGATGACTCGGCTGCACTCGTCACGCGACAGCAGGTCTCCTCCAGTCACCACGTACACGTCAGGGCCACTGATGATCGCCGACAGACTGTGCACCTACCATCCATCGACCGACACAGTCGCCACGTGCTGCTATCACAACCACGATACGGTGGCAATGAGCCACCGTAGGCCTGTAAGACTAAGACTGTTCAACTGAGACTTAAAAGTCGAATCATGTCGTCGTCTGCGTTCCGGCTGGATCTACACATAGACTATACTCGTGTCGAACTGCACTACTCGGAAATCGAGTGTGTCCGGTGGCTGCAGCGTGGGCCTGGAATGCACTGCCGCCGCATGTCAGAACACCTTCGATGTTTCTGGTGTCTGGGAGTCAGCTAAAACCGCTACTGTTCATAGCATATATAAAGATGATCGGACATAATTGCAGACGTGTGACAGTACTTTTTGTACAGTGCCGCTGCAGCTTTTGTGTGTAACACTGTCACTTCTTTGCATTTAAAACGATGATGGTGATGATGATAACAACGATAATGATAATAGCAGTGCCGTTAAAAGCGAAAATTCTGAGACATTAAGTTAACATTTGCACTTCACCAGGCTGATCTGACAACGATACGAATGACAGTCCACACGTACCTCAGTGCCGTCAGCTGTGAACATATTTCTGACTGGCGCCTTGAACATGGACGACAAGTCATCGAGCACCTGTTCGAATGTCTGCGACGTGCCTTTGTACAGCAGCAGCGTGTGCTTCTGTACCGTGTCGCCGTGACACACGACGATCTTCTTCGGAGATCGCGAGATCAGATGACCGCTAGCTGCCGACTTGTCCGAATGCTCCGAGTTGCTCGTGCCCCAGGCGAGGCGCCTGTCCAACATCCCGTCAGGTCCATCGCGCCTGCCACCGGCTTTCGTAAAGCGATCGTCGTCTCCACGCAGTATGGCGTTGAGTGTCCGTTGTCCGTCGCTTCCTGGTCGCGCTCCGCCGCGCCACACGTGACCACCCAACGCATCTGCGCGCTCCACATCTACTCCACGTGCTTTCGCTGCCACCGTCGTACAAACATACCGGCCGTCGTGCCTCAAGTCGGTCAGAGAGCGCACGGCATCGCGTCCTGCCGGCGTGTAGATACCTCGCACGCCGAACGGCAGTCCGTCGACGCGCCGAGTCAGTTCGTCCTTGAGAACGTCGACGGTGGGGTAAGCGCGACGGTTGACGACCAACTTGACCGGCGCCGAGTTGCTGTTACCGTCGCGGTAGAAGTAGCAGACACGAGTGTCTGGAGGCTGGTAGAGCAGTGGCCGAGAGACGGGAAGTTCATTACTCTTGAACGCATCCGACGCGTCTTCCTGGTCGTCTTCCAACTGCTGACGCTGTCGTTGTGCCTGTCGACGAGGTGAAATACGTCTCGGTATGCGCGACATCTGCCGGAGCTGCAGCTCGGAGTCTGAACTCATTGCGTCATCGCTGACGCCGCTGCCAACAGCCGCCGACGTGGACTAACAGTCGTGAAATAGCAGAACGCTTTCGACGACGACGACACGTGACAGTGACAAAGATTGGCGTGAAGGTGAACCATCATTCGTCTCGTTCTACTAATTCCGCCGTTTGTTTATTCGCGCACTCACACCTGAGCACCTGTGCGCATGACGTACGCAATGACAACAACCGTCACAACGTGCCGGTCCATGGCAACCGCGCGACACCTCGTTCGCTGTGAGTGACTACGCCGGCGACACGCTGCTCAATGGCGTTATTGAACGGCTTGGCTTTGGCAACGCCGCACACCCCGCCTGCCCGTCCCCTAATTGTTCAGATAATTATACGTCAGTTCAGTCCGTTGGATCTGGCTACTTTTATCTATAGCCAGTTCAGATTAGCGCGATTCAGTGGATTAGAAACGTTTGGGTATCGTTTTTGCATGTCGTACATCCAACCGACTGGTTTCGCGGACTCACGTCTTGTTTTAGCTTTTACTGCATTTGCTTTTTGTTTTGATATGTCGTTATCAGACTAAGCTGACTACTTGTCAGCGTTTCAATGCCCTTTAACCTTTCAATCGAAGGCACGACCTCCCGTGAACTCATTTTTGCTCTTATTTCTTCGATATATGAACTTGACCGGAGTATTGTGAAACCGCTGAAGCACAGTGCATGCCAAAAATAACTTTCTAAGCAAGGCTTTCAAAAGTTAGAGCATTACAGACAGACAGACAGACAGACAGACACACAGACAGATGCGACCGGGTGGTAATTATCGCGTATCACATCAAGTGATGCAGCAACAGACAACAGTGAATTGATTAGACACACGACATTGTCTCTCGCGGCTTCTTTAGATTTCCTCCATTCTCCGTGTCGTAATATGCGTCATTTGAGCGTTTTTATGATTTATGAATGGACCAGTGCATTGATTTGCTGTCCAGGTCAACGAGAAACACAAGATGGGCCCAAAAAATTACACCTTAAATAAAAGTCACGTACTACGTGCGTCGTGTATTAATCTATGTATTTTCGAGGTGGTCGTCGTTTACATCTGATGCACAAAATAAACTACCATGTGGGGCAAAAAAACTGCTCCAATTATTTTCCTAATAACTTTGTCAAACCTCGCTCAATTTTGATAAGTTTTGGCACACGTGTACTTTAATAAATTTCTATAATATGTATATTTCACTATTTCACATTCACGGCATTTGAGTGAAATGATGCTATTTCTGAACTACTGCATTTTCTCAGGTAGCGCAGAAGCACTAATGAGTTGTGGTGGGAAACTATAGCATCTACTGATTGCGTAGTTCTCAGTAACACGTGTGCCAAACATTATTAAAATCCGACGCTTTCTCGAGTTACAGCTAAAAATGTCGGGGATGTTTTTTTTCAGACACAGCGTATATGTACCAATAATTATTTTACTGTAGCCTAAGACGTTTTTAGTTATTGCGAAAAACGCTGCAGTTTTTTCGCCCCACAGTGTGCTGATCAACATTAGCAATATCGAGGTAAAGTTGGCTATTTCCAGTCAGTGAGGGGAAGGTTGCGCGCAGACTGCAGAAATACACTACCAAGCGACATTCAGATGCCGAAGACATATTGATGGCCATAGGCCTACATGAAGTCTTCAGTTGCCAGTGAGCAACGTTTATTGACCAAGTAGCAATTAAATGCACGATGATCATACATGTCAGCCCACAGTCACTCAGTACTAGTGCCGGTGCGAAACAGGCATTGTGTAGCGAACGACGAGCGTTGCTCGACCTGAATCAATGACCATTATCACGCACCTCAGTCACCTCTATCGGGTAGGGATGCGCTCTATACCGGTATCAGAAAAATAACGCGGTATTAGAAGTAGCGGTATTACATACTGCGGTAACATACCGTCTGGAGGTATTGACAGCCAATACAGTTTCACAGGCCAGTTTATTTTGCTTCAGACATATTTTTGTGCAATTAACATACTCAAGTGTAGCCGCAGAGATCACCGTTTACCGAAGTGGAGAGACTATGCCTAGTTTTTGGTTCATCACTTTCCTGACGTCGTTGCCTTTGTACGTAGTAGAAAATAAAATGGCTGCAGTGTTTGATGTAGAAACTGAAACTTCAGATGATGATAAAAGTGAAACCGTGTCTTGCGTAACTAAACTTAGTTGTAGAAAATATCTCAACAAAGAGCGAGACGGACAAACTGATGACGTTAAGAAATACCGCAGTACACCGGTATCACGGTATTTCTGTGACGGTATATTATCGTAGGGCATTTCTTGATACCGCGCATCCCTAGTTATGCAGTCAGTCACCGCGGCGTCAACCACACGAGGTACTCTGCCAGCGCTGGTACCTGCCCACGTGAGCCCTCGGCGACGTGGGTGGGCGTGTCGATGACGTATCCAGGCGACCGTTGTACACATAAGTCGATCAGGTCAAACATCACGTTACTGGGGGACCTCGTCGATTTTAGGACAGCAGGCAAACTCTCTTGCTGGCGAGGATAACGCTTGTCAAAGCCAAACCGTTGGCCGCATTCATGTAGCACTTTTTGACCAAAAACTTAACTTGACCGTAAAATTTAATGCACGGATGGATATAATGGTAGTGAAACTGCATTGCTTGATCAGCACTGGAAAAAGTGGGAGTCAATTGCCTCATGACACCGCGCTTTTATTAAATCTGTCGTCCGATCAACATACCCCGTAAAATTATTAGCTCATCAACATATAGACTACTATGCAAACGTTTATTAGATGTAATTTTAAACCAAGGAACTTCTGTTAATGTGTTACTAATGCTCCGGTTGTCCTCGCTATGTTGAACAACCAAAGCGACACGTCAAGTGTTTCACTGTTTCATATTCCTCTCATGCATCGCCGTGTTGTTCTGCCCGATACTTGCACTTGTTGCTTTCATCTTGGAACATGACTTCAGTGCTTTGACACTGTTGGTTGTGTCATTTGACCCGTAAAAATTCGTCCCCAATAATGACCTATAATGTATTGGATGGGACGTTAAACCTTGCTCAATCAATCAATTCATCTTGGCAGGTTCGTTTAAATTTACTGGTACGTGTTATTACTGGTGTAACAGCGCGCTATATGCTATAGCAATTCTGCTCGTCGGTTTTCTGTCTGTCCGTCTGTCTGTCACACAGATGCACTACGCTGAAACGGCTACAGCACTACGTAATGAAGTTTCATAATTATGCTAAAGCACTGACACTGCATACTGTCCTCTCCCATATAAGTGGGCTTAATAATGTACAAAGCAACTGTCTTCAACCAGAACCAAGACTAGATTTATTAGTAACATAGTCAGCAAAACGCAACCATGTGCACATGGACAGCTACATAGACTGTCCATAATGAACAGGAATACTACAAGTCTTGGTCCCAAAATCTCACAAAAAATGTCACAGTTTACTACAAGTCAATCCATTCACCAAAATACTACAGACTAACGTAATATGCTGACTTTGAACAAAATGCCGTCAGAAATTAGCTATCTACAGGCTGTGAATACAACTGGCATTAACTGGCAGTTGTCTAGTGTCTACAGTGCACGTAAGTTACATAAACAGCACAGTTGTGAGCAGTGCATGGACTAACGCTGCGCTCCTTACTACAACTCAGTGAATTGGCAATAAAGGATCGTCTCAAGCATTCACACACCCCGCCAATCAATGTACAGGTGTTGCGAAAAAAGTGGACCATTTTCTTTCGTTACCTGCAGATTACATGGCATAGGGAAAGAGAGAAATTCTCTACAACACCACGTAGAGTGTAGTTAATGTTGATCAAAGCAATGTTCAACATGTCAGCCACTAGCTGCTAAAACTGAAGCCAGTGTGCCATCATGCTGAAACGTGTATCAACATCAACACAGAACATTTAACATAAACAACATTGCAAAGGCTATTAACTTTCATCACGTATGTGTCTACTTTTCCCCGTCTATGTGGTTAAAACCATCAGTCGGCAAACTTTACATTTACAATGTTCAAATACTACATGGTCCACTTTTTTGAGTCACCCTGTACCATGTGTGCCAAAAAAACTTGTTACGTTTTCAAATAATTCCAACAAATCTAGCCATATATTGATAATTTTTGGTAAAGTAAATTGCCAATTAATTCTCATTTATAACGTTCGTGAGATCTACTAAAAACAGAGAACGAAATGAGGATTTTCTACAGTAATCAGAGTTGAGGCTAGTGCACCACAGGTGACAAGATGATTTTCTGACCGTAGAAGAAATTATTATTATTATTATTTTAAAAGTTAAGATTTAAGTGACATCGTCACAAAAGCTGAGGGTGGCACTTCAAAAAATTTACATAAAAATGATACATCGCTTTCAGAGACAGTCAGTCACTGCAGAGTCACAGCATCAGCTGCAAAATTACCTTACAGAACATTAACAGACAATGCTACATTATAATTCACAAAATTAAATTTAAAAACAATAAAAATGTTTATATAACTGTGGGATCTGCTGCTCCTCAATTATAACGCTAATATTCACAGCAGGTTCCCACTTTTTGCACTTTACAAAAAAGAATTGAGTGTATTTGCACCAAAAGTTACTGTTATTTGTCCAGATTTGCTGAAATTATTTGAAAATGTTCTATGGGTCCAGTTTTTCTGTCTTACAGTGTAGTACTGTAGTTGCAGTACACAACTGCAAATGGAGATCATAATATTACTTCATATTACATTGCACACAAGCGAGAAAAATAAATCCAAGAAAATTACAAACTTTGCAAAAACCGACAGTAATTTCCGAAAGTATTTCCGCCATCATCAACAAATGATAAACCCATTCCCGCACGTTCGACGGACGGATGAAAGTCAAAACCGTCAGAAAAGACAACTTAATCACATCATAAGACATTACCACATTTATCATATGACACAAACTAATCACGGTTCACAGATCAAAAAACATTACGATCAGTACAGAGACGTTCGACATGAGCATTCAGCATTAGATTTCAAGAGCATGGTCGTTGTGAACGCTAAGTGGACCACTGACAGACATAATTAAACTAATAGGAAGAACTTACAGCTAAAAGTGCAGCAACAGCGTCAGTTCTCTTACAGTAAAGCAGTATCAAAATTGCTGCTGCATTGCGTACATTAGCATGAGTCGACTTTATAGTCGACCCGATTTCACCAGTCATGCAATGGTCAATAACACCGGAGTCAACTAATTATAGTAAGTTTGTTTCAGGCTGGTAAACAGTTCACAGCAGTATCATCCTGTAACAAATGTACTTTATATCAACCGGTTCCAGACCACGGGTTCTTAATGCAGGGTATCTGTACATCCACTGTGTACAAAGTCCAATCCAAAGGTACGGACAATGTCTGCTAATCAACAGAAATTTTACTTGTGTTCAACATTTTACATAAAAATAAAATACAACACATTTTATTCAAGTTGTCATCAATCCAACGAAACTGCAACTTAAGGGTTCAGCCCAAGAACGTCCTGATTACGAAGTCACATGTTGGTGGCAGATTCTGTATGAGGGATACGGGAATGAATCGACTGTGACAATGGGTGCACACTGCACACAAGAACCCACATTTTAGACTTGTCGGCAACGTCAGTGTTTAGTCCGTACACACAGTTTATAAACACTGCCATCGTTGTCACACAAACCACAAACTTTCCTAGGTCAACTCAGCCTTCTACTCTTTGTGGGATGGTATAATATCATAGTCTGGGCTGAGTAATACTAAATGGCAATAGTGGGTCTAGACAACAGCAGCCTAGAGGCGGATTCAAGGTCCAAGCCAGTTCACTTAGTCTGATGGTTAGCAGACGCTTGGTGATGTTCTACATTCAACAGATAAACCGGATGAACACTTGCAAAGACCCTAACATGACGACAGCACTATCAACACTGTCGTGGGTATCAGTATCAGTATCAGTATTATTACTTATTATGGCCGGAGTCAAATAATCCCTGTAGTCACAAACCCCTTGTGCCCAAACGCATGATTCTTGTGTTACAGTGGATGCGTACAAGATCATAATATAACTCCACATGACGCTACGTATTATTTGTTTAGCCAGTCGACTTCCAGCTATGACACAACACATCGACTGTCGGACTCGGCTCGACTGTCGACCGATGTCTCGTATGCACTGTCCAGCTCTGGCCATCGGTCACCTCTGCTATCCAGCCGTGGCGCTGTCGGTGTAGTCTCAACGCTTGGAGATGATGTTGAGCCAGCTGCACTTGAGCAGTCAGACTGCTGTGCTATGGAGTTAGATCTTTGCACGTTTGCTGCTCCTCGAGCAGTCGATGGTGACATCATAGGACATTTCTGCAGCTCAGCAATATGGCATTGTATGGCTTGTAAGAACGGCCGGTAACCAGGGCTACAACACAGATGAATTCACAGCAGTAGTAAGCTACGGCACAACAACCTACTTGCTTCATCCAAAACTACATGCATTTTAAATTAAGAATGTAAAAAATAACATGAGGATTTCACATATGAATGCTGCTTGAAGAAACATGATAAATAATAAAACAGCTGGTAGGTGATTAGGCTGACACTGCATGCACAGCTGCCTACAGTGCTGACCAATAAGAAGCCAGCCAATAAATAGGTCATAACATCTGTGTTTCTGCTTTACAAAGTCCAGACTGCAAATGTCAGTCTTGTAGCGTAATTTCGACAGTCGTCAATTTAAAAACTAAGATCTCAATAAATAAAAAATTGTGTGCTCATGCCATCAAAGATGTTGCAGACAAAAAGCTCAGTGTATTCCAGTGAAAGCTCTAGGAACCTTAGTGTTTGGCGTGTGGCACCCATTTCGGAGGTTTTCCCATTGTTAGGCAACAAAGTGTTTAGGCACAATCAGATGACTATACCTTCCAACTTCAACAACTCTCATTCAGATCAAGTAAAAGAAAAATGTTGACAAACCTCTGCCGTATGCATACACGTGTACACAAATACATCAAGACAGAAAAGATGAAAATACGGGCTGTGTTGCAGCACCAACAAATCTCTAAGAACTTAATGTAAACTCAAAAGCCAACAAGCAATACACTAAGTAACAGGAACATCTCAGTTAAACAGAAGAAAAGTACAGTTAACGGTATTGGCCAGTAGTGTTGCTTAGTTAAATTACACAACTAATGTGCAGATCAGCTCACGGCAGCTGTTAAAAAATGAAAAATTTCATGCCACTGCAACCGTTTATTAAAACAATACATTTTTACAAAATTGCAAAAATTAACAGAACAACTAAAATCAAACAGTCTATTGATATGTCTCCACCGTAACACGTTTCTGTGACCGTAACCTTTACATCTACGACCTTGTAAACCTAATCAGCTCATGGCCTGACCGTAGGAAATATGAAGTTTTGGTACAAATCCTTTCAGTGGTTCAGGGACTATTGAGTTCACAAGATTTCTATGGCCATCATAAACCTTGACCTTTGACCCGTGACCTTCTCATGTTATCACTCCAGCGACTGCGATCTGGCGCCCGTCAAAGGCTCATCGTACCGCAAACCAGATTACGCACCATCGGCGACCGGGCATTCGGAGTTGCAGCCTCGCGCATGTGGAACAGTCTTCCGCCCGTTGTCACTTCTGCCAGCTCACTCCCGTCTTTCAAAAGACAACTGAAAACTTTTC
>Ga0049105_1001083_pt1 | contig 11303 bp, 5 predicted proteins | sample WorMetvaBAHAMAS1_FD_61260 | JGI IMG/M metagenome (GOLD analysis project Ga0049105, IMG submission 61260) | Worm MetaG Olavius vacuus BAHAMAS.1 | ecosystem: Host-associated > Annelida > Digestive system > Unclassified | place: Germany: Marburg | collected 2013-04-09 | reverse complement strand
AGACACACTAGTTAGGTGAGGTGGACAACTAAGCTGTCTTGCGATGTCAAATAATGTGAGGAATTTTGATGTCAAAAATTATTAAAATCGGACAACTATTCCTCAACTTATAGCCAATAAAATGAGTGGATGTTTTTTTTTTGAAACACGGTGTACATGTGTGGTCGATGGTGTGGCAGATTGAAGAGCCTGATGATTGGCTGCGATTTGGCAACCCATGGGAGAAAGCAAGACCGGAATACACCATCCCTGTCAACTTCTATGGACGTGTTGAAAAAGTGTCTGGCAAGGCACGCTGGGTTGATACTCAGGTAAAATTCGCTACATATATTGAATTACTACACTTAAACCTTCAGTCTTTGAAGGTGAAAAAATTGAGGCTTAATGTTTGAAAGTGAAACAAGTAGCTCAACTATCACAGAGAGACCGTGCTGCAGGGTGGGTCAGTTTTGTCCAAAAGTGAAGACGATATTCTGCAGATGTTACAGCTCTGTCTTCAACCACTGTGACATAATTGACCTCCAAAGCTATCGAATTGGGTAAAATAATGCAACAAAATAAGGGCTATTACGCCATTCAAGGTCACCAATGTCGGTACCAGTTGAAAGCCGGTATGCAACTTCCTATTAGCAATTAATACTAACTGACGTCATATATTGTATTGTTTCGAACTTACAGCAGATTATTGTTAGAGTTTTGGACGAAAAATGGTCACTTTGCATTTTTGAGCCCCCTTTGGGGCCTTAGAGGTAACGTATGCTGTTCATCTTAGGCTCATTGGAAAGCGCGTAGTGGACTTCCTATTCGTGTTAATTGAACTTTTTTACTAGGTGTTATGGCTGAGGCGCTACGAGCGAATATCGATCGCAAGAGTTTTGAGGCATGATATGCGTGCCTGTTTTTTACACACGATATAGTTTGAGCAGAACTAGTGTACATCCTTAGCGACATATGGTATTGTATCTTTAACAGGGTGAATGATAGTTAATTTACATAAACGCAGAAGGCAGGCTGTGTTCGACCATTCAGTGTGTCATATGTTATGGATATAGAGACATTCAACATATGCTCGGAAGTTGACAGGTAGCCTGCCTAGTCTTAACACGTGGCATCAGAGTAACGTGGGTGGCAAGTGGGCCTGTTCATTAAACAAACGTTGCTCATTTGTTCAATTTTAGATGGAAATCGGCCGTTTTGTGTTTAGTTTGTAATTGTTGTGTGTGTGTGTGTGTTTTTTTCTTTCCTTTTTATATTTGGTATGCAAGTGTCTTTGTATCATCAGTTGTCTCGGCCTATTCATGCATGTCTGTTGCTTGAATTTAATTAAAGTATGAGTATGAGTATCAGTAGTATTTGAAGAAAGCAGCAGTCGCAGCACTGTGTACTGTGTTGTATGAGCATACGTTAATGTTCCAACCGACACTGCCAAGCTCGGTCAAAAACTGGAGTTGCTAAGTAAGTAATGATATTTGTAGGTAGTGCCAGAATAACAGAAAAATGCCACAACAGTGTTGGATGGTGTTAATCAGTGTCCAAAAGGATAAGTTTTCAGCTGCTGCCCAAACATGCACAGTGACAAGCTATACTGTACTACACTCAGTGTTTGACATTGCATGGCAAACAGCTGAATTACATCACTGAATGCAGCTAATGTCATCTGGCCAGAACAGCTGTTTGCCTTGCCACATCAGTGATTGCCGCCTGTCACGCTGATACAGTTAGCCTGATTATTATGCAGTCCTCCCAGCAGGAGACAGCATTATGTATGAAGACTGTGCATCTGCCTGTTCGTGCATGGCACAACTTAGAGATTTGTGGGGTTGTTGAACTAGATTATTTTTTGAATGAATTTGTTTTAGAATCCATTTTGAGTTCAAACATTTTATGCTGACATATACAAAAATGCTTCAGCTTCTGGGGGACTCTCTCCCCGTATCTTGTAGTACCTTTGCCCATGTACCCCATTGATTACTTCTGTTGTTATGTCCCTGTGGAATCAGTCACCAGTCACCACAGGTCTTACGGATTTCGAGAGATACCCTCGGAAGAAGTTAAAGAGTTGTGTCTTCTTGCACAAGGTCAGTTTGGTCCATATAAATCAAACTCTGTACCCTAACATAAACCCTAGGGTACCCAAAACTATGCCCATCAAAGTTATTCCATCGTTCGTTGCAATAAGCGTGTCATAGCTGATATTTTATTACCTGCACGCAGCATGATGGTGAAACAGATATTGCTTTGTGTGTCTCTCTACACAAAAACTGAAAAACTATCTGATCACAAATCTGTGTAACGTGGTAGGAAATTTTAGGATTTTTCGTATGTTGAAAATTAACAGAACTATGCCGTTTTGTAATTTATTTATCAAACGACCCTCATAATCTTGTTGTTGTTACCAATGAATATGACTGCAGTGCCGTAAAGGTTTGAAGTCTTCTGTATACATTGTATGGCGGTGTCAACCGTGTCATGCCAAAAAGTCAGATAGGTCATGGTTCAGTGAACCTTTAAAACGTTGGGCAACGACTGAGGGGTCTTCAGGGTGGGGGGGGGAGTTCATTCAGCATCAGAGAGCAACTTGGGCACATAACTCTGCCGTATGTCAACGTTGTGCTGACTAAGCCGATGACGTTGATGAATTGGAGGTTGTCTAATGTGACAGTCCGCCGCCGAGTCTGACTGGTGATGAATCGAAGGGCACTGACCTTGTGGGTGGGAATGAATGGAACACTGCTGATCTGCACGTCGTCTATAATGCTGTTGACTTACGTGGACTCACACATACATCTAAGTAGAATAGGCCAGGTGGCCTGTCTCTCTGTCTAACTAACATTGCTAACTTAAATTGGGTGTCCATATCTGTCGCAAGTATAGGAACAAACATTTCGTTCTCCGCTTAAATAAAATCCAGCAGTTAGCTATTGTATAGAGCTGTGTCGGTACGTGAATTTTTATTACCTGACCCCGATAGCTATTATCATTATTAAATTACTAATATTTCTCACTCTCGGAAAATATATTCCCAAGGAAATTTGTGGAGTTTAAATATTAATAAGAGAAAGTGTTTGATGCTCAGTGTGTACAGTAACCAGCTGTCATTCAGCAGAATAGCATTACAGGCTTACACCTCTAAAGCACTGCAGTACCATTGTTAATACTATTGTTATTACTGCTGCTATGACTATTGCAAGTGTATTAGTTACTATTACTACTGACACATCAATAGACCGTGCTATTGCTAACGGCAGTTCTGTACGTCTGTCTGTCTGTCCGTCACACTTGTGAGCCATGCCTAACTCGTTCAAGGTATTGAAACGCATGATACAACAGTGTTTCTAGTTTCTGGAAGCCTTTGTGGTCTTGAGTATGGGGGTTCACCCCGAATGAGGGTGTTAAAGACAACTAAAGCCCCCCACCCCCCCCCCACCCCCGTCAAATTTGCCCAATAATCTGCAATAACTTGAAAACGGTGCAAGATAAGATGTAAGTTAGTATTATTCACTAATAGAAAGTCACATATGGGCTCTAGATTGGTACCAAAACTGGTGACCTTGAATGACCTTGAACGGTATAATGGCTGTTAATTGCGTTATTCTACCAAATTCGGCAGCTTTGGGGGCCAATTATGTAAAAGTGGTTGAATATCAACCGATACTGTCTGCAACAGAAATGTGGCTTGAAGAATCTAGTTTTCAGCAACGTATTATGGCAATATTTGGAAAATAACTGTAAAATGGTAGGAGATGGAATGTAAGCTACTATTATTCATTAACAGGAAGTTGCATACAGGTTTTCCGTTGGTACTGACATCAGTGATCTTGAATGACCTTGAAATGCGTAATGACCTCCAATGCGCTCTATCTCTGCGGTAGCTGAGATTCTTGTTATACAGAAACCATTGTAGGCATAAATACTGAAGCTAAGCAGTGTGTAAATGAACGCAATGGCACTTTATTTGGTGATCATGCCTTGGTGTTCTGGAAAGAGACCGTATTCCGTCTTTGATTTGAAGAGCGATGGACAGACATTGGAACAAGAATGTTGTTTTCCTTGTGGCTTCTGTAACGGTGCTGATGTGCCCGCTAGTCCTATATGTCAGCTCTGTGGCCGTGTCATGCCATGTACTTGTTTGTCCCGGCAGCCAATCGGTAGACGATATGGGTGCTGGCTAAGTAAGTGAGTAAGTATGTAAGAATATTTGTACATGGTGCAAAAAAGCAACAGTCACTATGTGCCGCAGCCCTGCACAAACCAAAGTGTCTTCAAAAGTCTCTTGATCTTTGCAAGTGAGATATCTCTGTCACGTAATACGACAGGCAGAGAGTTCCAGAGACACCGTCCAGCGACGGAAAAACTCGTATCTCCGAGACGTGTTCGTGTTCTTATTGTGGCACACGTCAAGACATCAGCCGATCGCAGTGATCGGCGGCCGATGTCGGTCAAGAGTTGACAATCTTCAGCCAGGTACTGTGGAAGCTGGCCGTGTAACGCCTTGTGCATAAGAACTGAAGCTAGAGCTTGAAGCTAGCTTGGCACACTGGTCACTCTTGTTTTGTGCTGCCATGTGGGATGCCACTCCTAGCTTGATGTCTGATTTGTCTAGATAGATTGTCTATTGCTACTGTTATTATTGTTGTTGGTACAGGTAGTTCTAGCTATGCCTTATGACAGTCCAGTGCCGGGCTATGCCAACAACTACGTCAACACGTTACGACTGTGGTCTGCCAAAGCACCTGCTAGCTTTAACCTTCAGTTCTGTAAGTTCACGGAAATTAACTGATCGATTCTAGTTGTCGTTTGGCTCGATAATGTAAACTGTGTCTCGATAAATATCTCAGCCCATGCAGAACCAGATAACTCGAGAAACAGATGTAGCAGAATATCTGTAATTTCCACTACAAATAACACTCGTTCTGTAAAGGTAAAAGTAAAGGTAAACGTGGATTTGTATAGCGCCTTGTCATGAACACACCTCTAGGGCACTCGGGTATGGCACGCATCCTCAAGGGATCTCACAGTTTTACCTGCACACTCCGCATTCATCCGCTAACGGAATGAACCATGCCTGCCTTTGCCTTCCCAGCCTTAGCTGGTACTCATTTACTAACCCCGGAGGGATGGAAGGCTGAGTTGGCCTTGAGTGGCTGGTTGGTTACATACCGAAATAAATGTTTGGCATCGGGAATCAAACCCAGACACCGTCGCCCATCTCAGTACTAACCGGGACCGACGTAGATTAACTTTGTTGATCGAAACCAACACGCTAACCACTACGCCAGACCGCCAGCCGTCTGTCTTCATCTACTAACTCGTGCTATTTCGTGAGATGGCTTAAAAACAGAAAACCAGCTGAGGTTTTCCTGTTGCAACAAAAGCAGAGGGCTATTGCACTATAACTGGTGATTTTCTAAGTTTAACTTGCCATAGCAGGTCAGGTCTGTTCGTGATATTTGCCATGATAGATGTTAGCCAGGATCTCAGATTAAACATAATTGAATAAAACCACGAGGACCGTAGTCAGGTACGACTTTTCCACTTACCGAGTAAGCGGTGATCGTGTGAGTTAGGGTTCTCCTTACGTGCTGCTCGTGTGCACACTCACAATATATACATTCACACAACATGTAAACGCCATGTAGAAAAAGGGTTGACTCGTAAATACTGGTCCCCAATACGACCTATAATGTGTTTGGTGGGACGTTCAGCATTATTCAGCTTCAACTCTGGTGGACTTATCGGGATACTGTAGAAACACGTGATTTGACTAGGTGAGTTTTGATAACATTTCTCACTTTGAGGTCACTCAACATGCTTTCATACTTGCCAATGGCTGTATTTTGTAGTCAACAGCGGTGACTATGTTCAAGCAGTCTGTGATCGTAATCTGGCCGAGAACATTACGCGTGTGCTTTATCCCAACGACAACGTATGTCACCAGTTTCACTGCACACCTACTAGAGAACGATGCTTATTGTAGATCATCCAGTGTCAATCACCATTTCACCGCCTCATGGCATGTGTATTAGGTTGCCTGACGTTAGTTGGGAAGGCCTTAAGTTGCACCCATAAATTTTCTTTTTTTCTTATCTTTTATAATCAATCCACAGCACTCAGCAGCTGCACAGTAGATGGCCATCGACTGTATTCCTGAGGTTCAGTCGTAGGTAAAGCTTTAACAATTGGTATAGAGATCTCGCCCTTCCCCCTTATTTTTACGGGGTCAGAAAGTGCGAAATTTGGCGTCGTTTTCAACGTCACTCAGCTTTGAGGCAACCACATTTGAAAATGCAGCAAGATATCCGAACTCGGAAACAAAAGTGCAATGCTGTGATGATCACGCTGTGTTATCCTCAAGTTTGGTGAAGTTGGGTCCACGCTCCCTGAGAAAGCTTTCCGCAACCCCCTAAAATTGCACTGCAACAATGTGCTGAAACATTCATAACTCAGCTGTGGATTATTCGATTTTGCTGAAATTTCGTACACGGTTTAAACACGACACCCGAAATGCTTTAATTGAAAATTATCCCAGAGCCGAGCGCAACGCGATACACAGTGTTCAAGGTCATAAGGTCAAATATTTAATTCGCAGTAACACCGCCGCAGATTGCTCGATTGTGTTCAGATTTGGTACAGAGTTTCATCACGTCACAGGCTATACACTGCAAATGTTCAAGATCAAAGGTCAATGTCACAGTATAGAGTAATGTATAGCCAGCAAAAATGCTATAATATGGCAATGGATAGGTTCAGCGACTTCAATTTGGCATCGCTTCGTAATTAAAGCGGAAAAGCACCGTCGTGGCTTGGACAGCCTCGAGGTGCAAATTGCTACGTTTTATAGTTCTTCCTTTTTTATCAATCCACCGCGCTCAGCAGCCACACAGTGGATGGCCATCAAATGTATTTCGGAGGTTCAGTCGTAGGTATATAGCTTCAACAATTGGCAGAGGTCTGAGCTCTCCGAGTCCCTTGTTAATATTAGTATTTAATTTCTGTTTTGAGTGCTGGCTGAAATGTAGCATTGTTAGTTGTTGGTTTTTGTGATTTTGCCATTCTTCATACTTGACTACTTGCAATGCAACACAGCTAAGTAGTTAACACTATTGAAGTTTAAAGATGCAGTAAGTAAACTAGCATATTATTAGTAATAATAATAGTAATGGAAATAAAGTAGCATTCGCTAAATTTCCTTCATGCTTAAAATTCTTAAAATTCTTCTGCTTTTGTATGAAAACTATATGGCAGAGTAATTATGATTTTAAAATGTGATATGGGTCGGCCATTTTCATAATTTAGCGAGCCCTTTGATGTCTTGATTATGCTGCAGCTATCAGTGTCGTGATTGTGTACTATTTTTTTGTTTTTTCCCCTCTGTCTTATTGTTTCAGACTGTTATAAATTGTTAGGAGTACAGAACATTGAAAATAAAAAATAAACGGTTACGTGGAAATAAAGAAAATGCTGCGCTGAGTATTGAATCCTGTTCTTAAAATTATTATCTGTCCGATGACGTATCATTTCACGATGTCACAGCGTATATGTAAGTAACTACTGTTTGTCTTTTTATTTAAACACTGCTGGGCCATGACAGAGTCCCAAAAAACGTTTTGAAGGTGCTGGAAAAGTCCTGGAATTTTTTTAAAGCAAGAGAGTGCGAACATGGTGAAATGTGATTGTGACAAGCTTACTGTCTTATATTGTTTCAGTTCTTTGAGGGTAGAGAACTTCGTCTCAAGCAAGAGTATTTCCTTGTTGCGGCAACTCTGCAAGACATTCTGCGACGTTTCAAATCTGCTAAGTACGGCGTTCGCGATCACGTTCGCACATCATTTGAAATGTTTCCGCAAAAGGTATCGTGCTTTGCTGTTGTGGTTCGTGGTTTTGTCATAGATTTGTTATCTGCTATTGCTTGACTTGAACTAGTGGTTCCAGCAGTCACAGTCGCAAGCAAGGCCAACTCAGCCTTCAATCCCTCCGGGGTCAGTAAATGAGTACCAGCTTCGGCTGGGAAGGCAAAGGCAGGTATGGTTCATTTCATTGCGGATGAATGCGGGGTGTGCAGGTAAAACTGTGAGATCCCTTGAGAATGCATGCCTTACCTGACTGCCTTACAGGTGTGACCACAACAAGGTGCTATACAAATCTTCATTTACCTTTATCTTTACTTTACAATATGTGCAGTCATCGTCATTTCAATCAATCAGTCAAAACAGAAAGTGCTTACACCGAGACGTGGCCAGCACTGTATATAATTGCAGAATTCAAATGAAATGCTAATGCAGTTTGAAGGGAAATGTCTGTGTGAATAACTCTGTGCCTGTGGTAAGTTTAGGACATCTTTCTGGTAAGCATGGAAATTATGGGCCGATCTAGACATTTTTATACTGGGGCCATGGTGGGCAGATGCCAGGGTAAGGGGAGCATGTACAGTTGAAGGCAGAAATTTTAGATTGGGGGTGAAGTTGGTCTGGGAGGACTGCCATAGTTCCTCTCCATATCTGCTTGGGGCATTGCATGCAGAAAGGTTTTGAATTTTAACTTTGAAATGTATGCATTTTGTTGTATTTTGGTAAGCTGTTGAGCCCTGCAGTATTAATGGGCAGATGACTGCTAAGCCCCGTGTTGAATGGTTCTATTCACAGATTGTATAGTGGACCGGAACGGATCCCAACATTGTTACTGCATCATCTTTGCTCTTTTAAATATAATTCGGTAGCTTTGGGGGCCAGTTACGTAAAAGTGGTTGAAGATAAACCGACAGAAATGTAGCAGGATGAATCTAGTTTTCAGAGACGTATTATTTTTGGCGATATTTGCACGTTAACTGGAAAATGGTAGGAGATGGAATTAAGTTAGTATTATTCATTAACAGGAAGTTGCATACAGGCTTTCCATTGTCATACACAGATGAAACAGATAAATATATCTTAGTTGTATGACATTCGTGGCAAAAACGTGTAATATGTTTATTTATTTATCAACACAGATACATGCAGTAACAAACAGCAGAAAGCAGAACTGTGTCAACAGGACAGAAAGACTAAAATAGCACTTATAACTGCCCTAAAAGATACGGTAAATTAAATAACGCAAAACACTGGAACACTACATTAAAAACTACACATGAGTTGAATTTAGACGCGATATAAAAGCTCTAACACTACTGGCCGATACCACCTCTTCCTGGAGTTTATTCCGTAGTTGAACAGCACAAACAGTATACAGTATATTTGTCGTATTGTGTTTGTAGGTAGCTATACAGTTGAACGACACGCATCCGTCGTTGGCAATTCCTGAGATGATGCGATTGTTTGTCGATGTTGAACGTCTTCCATGGGATAAAGTAAGTAGGACAGGGTTCTCTGGAAAAGTCCTGGAAAACGAGTTTGTTCCAAGTCCTGAAAATTAAAGTTTAATATCTTGGAATGTCGTCGAATTTACTTGTAGTTCAAAATAGTCAACATGCGTTTTATGTATAGAACACCATGTGTTAATAGATATACAAAGGATCCTGCGACATGTTAAGCGACAATTTCTTCTTTTTTTCACATTGCAACTTGTGATGAATGTTTCGCAATGTCACAGTGTATAAGTAAGTAACTACTATTTGTCTTTCTATTTGAACACTGCTGGGCCACCTAAATAAAAATCTTAATAAATGTGCTGTTAACAGATGCTTTAGCATGCAATATCACTTATCTGGCAAACTGCCGGCAGCAGATGATGGTCCAGTTTTCGTTTAATTTATTTGAAATGCAAACTCTTGCTCTTTAAAATAGTGGTACTTGGTCAGTTACATTATTCAATTACTGTTACCAGTAGTATTTGTATGAGACGGTAATAAAATTCTGATTCTGTTTCATAGCCTTGTTATTGTCGTTAAGTATAAAAATAGCAGGTGTCAGAGAAATTAATGTGCATGTACATACAATTTTTAAAAAATACTGTGGTCATCTTGTTTTGCTGTTATTTATTTTCGTATATGTTTATCACAGTTGTAGGCTAGTGTGGTCATCAGAATTTTTGCACGAATTTGTGGTAGATTCTTCCACCACACCCTGAACTAAGTATTCTGTGTTGTACAGAATATCTAATTCAGTTCCTTAAAGACTTTCCGTTTCGCGATAAAGACATTGCATTTCTATAATTGAAGACCTCAGCAGTTTACCTATGTATACAAAAATTAATGCACTTGCAATAATATGGCAGAACAGTACTGCAGTAATCTGTAGTTTCTTGTGCTGCGGTAACACTGAATTAGATATTCTATATATCATAAAGTATGTAATTAGAGGCGTGGCAGAAATAATCTGCTGTGCATTGGTGCATAAATTATGCATCTGATCTGTAACATATTATGTCATGTTTTCCCTTTGCTCATTGGCTTTAACTATTTTCTTCTTTTGTCCATCCCTTTCCTTTCTACCAGAATAGTCCCACTCCGTTTCCACGCCGCAGGTCGTAGGAAGTGACTGAACCTGGGTTTAGTTTGTTCATTTTATATTGTGTTATCTATATTCCTTAGTTAAGATGGATTTTGGTATTGTGTTGTATTTGGTTTAGTTTAATCTTGTGTCTTTCTTCAGTGCTTTGACACTGTTGGTTGGGTCATTAGACCTGTAAAAACGTGTCCCCGATATGACCTATAATGTGTTTGGTGGGATGTTAAACCTTGCTCACTCACTCACTCAGAGCAGTAGTAGTTTCATTCAGTTGATGTTGGTGATTATACTAGTGACTAATGATCTGAGTTGTTTGTTCGTAGGCGTGGCAGACGGTATGCAGCACGTTTGCATACACCAATCACACAGTACTTCCCGAGGCGCTGGAACGCTGGCCAGTCGACCTCCTCGAAAGACTTCTTCCACGACACCTGCAGATCATCTACGAAATCAATGCCAAGTTCCTTGATGTATGTGTGCGAGTGATGGGTTGGGTTGTCAGATCTCACAATGACCCGTCACTAGTTGACACTGTCAATGCCAGGAATGTGCAATTATCAGTCGTATGCTGCAACCGATCCTAGCAGTAATGATATGCATGACCTAGGAATAATAAGCAAGCAGGCTGTTATGCTCAGCTGGCAGGTCAATTTTTAATAAAAAATCAACACAAGTAACTTATGACGATGATGACCTGCACTCTGTTTCATGTACTGTGCTATAATTGACAAATTAATCTGTCAATTAGCTAGTTGACTAATTTATTCATACGCATTCAAAGAATATATAAGTTCGTTTGGTTGTTGATCGAATGTCCCTGTTCTTTTTCGTGATGTTACCGTCAGTGAAATTCGCCGAAGA
>Ga0049105_1001081_pt1 | contig 11305 bp, 11 predicted proteins | sample WorMetvaBAHAMAS1_FD_61260 | JGI IMG/M metagenome (GOLD analysis project Ga0049105, IMG submission 61260) | Worm MetaG Olavius vacuus BAHAMAS.1 | ecosystem: Host-associated > Annelida > Digestive system > Unclassified | place: Germany: Marburg | collected 2013-04-09 | reverse complement strand
ACACCAGTAGATGCGTGCAGTGCTACTATTAATTATTATGAACTTATAACTGGGTCAAAGTCGGCACAGTGACTCTAAAGTGGGCGGCCGCGGTGAGCCGCGGAATTCCAGGAATTTGCCGCGGTGAGCCGCGGAATTTGGTAAATGGCGCCGCGGAATTTGGCAAAATTTGCCGCGGAAAACTGTGGTCCCTAGTAATCTTGAACGTGCGGATGTTGGACGGCTGAGCTTCAGGTCATCTTATTGAACAAGATCATATACCAGTGTATTGGAAATCGGAAACTGAGAACTTAAAACAGATGTGTATAATAGGCATCATAGCAGAAAAATCAAAGGGAAATGGTTTTGGCTTGACATGACGTGAATGACGATGCCAATTCCAGCTGCAGTGCTGTTGTGCTATAGGTTGGTGCCGCTACGTCCATTGGTGAGCAGCCAATCAAAGGCCTCGTCGATGCTCGCTGCGGAGCTCGCATGACAGTTGCCGAGGCTCTTACTAACCTGGTCTTTGCACGCGTGTCGACTCTCAAGGTTTATTCTGATGTTTTCAGTTATGCTGCGTGTGCTGCCATTACAATAAGCCTTACAATGTGAATCTTTCGGTTGTCTGCTCGCAGCGTGTGGTATCACGTCTATAAAATACAGTATATCAGTTATGAGATGGATGAGTTCTGTCCGTCCGATACGTATTCTACTGAAATCGTTACAGTAGTTCTGTGACGTACTCGATCAGTGCAGTATAAATTAAGTACAATGCTGGTATTTACACACTATACAGTGTGATGATTCATTGCTCAGTGCATCAAGACTAGGCTCAACTCACTGCCACTCCGCTTTTATGTGACAATTCCTGGCAAATTGTTCGCACACACATCACCAAGCATCATACCTATATCAGTAATGCCATGTGGCTGGGATGTTGACTGTGTTCCTGGCAGAAAATAGTGGCATCGTCATTAATGGCACCTAGAATCTGGAACGATCTGCCACCGGAACTGCGACACGCAGATATCAGCTTTGTGCAATTCAGAAACATGCTGAAATCGTATCTCTTTAAGTTTTAGTCAGCCACAGCGCATCGTGACTTTTTGATTATTGCGCCTTAGAAGCTTACTTACTTATTTCCTTGTTATTATTATTATTGCATTTCTGTAGCACGAGGTCACACAGTGCAGCAAATGTGCTTCGTCGACAGTTACGCATTGATGTCTTCAGTTTGTTTCTGAACATGTCTGTCATCATGTCCTTTATTAAAGAGTTTACACATGCAATTGACAACAGTATGAGACACGGGCATAAAATGAGTGACATGAAACAGTTAAAGAAAACTACTAACAAGATGTGTACAATGCACAAGATGCAAGAGATAAAATCACATTCGTTCAGAGCAGTGGTCTTGATAATAAAAGTAATTTATCGTGCTATCTGTTTCTTAAATCGTATTTCACATTATGCCTCTCAGGTAAAAAAAGGTTACAGAACATGATGTTCATTGCGTAAAATAAATCATGGTTTATGACTGACACCTGCACGTTGACTGCATAGACTGGGATCTGTTCTGATCTCTGCTGATATAGGATTAGATACTTCTTATAGTGCTAATAGCCCTTCAAAGCATTACAGATTTATTAAATATGTACACATCACATCTGTACGGATTTTACTGTGTTCTGATTTGAGTTCTGATGGTGTATTTGGCAAACAGATGTAGTTGCAGTGTCGAGTGCAGAGTGAATGTTTGTAATACAGGACGTAAAATGCAGCGGCAACTGGATGTGGGCTGCTAAACTTCCTGGTGACGGAGCTCTTTTGTACGATGCTTGCACAGCAATGTGTGAAGTGATGCAGGAGCTTGGCATCGCTGTAGACGGCGGCAAAGACTCCCTGAGCATGACAGCCCGTGTCAAAGATGGCATTGTTAAGGCACCAGGTTACTCTGTGCTGTGATTATGTATTCCTGTACTTGTTTCGGTTTAGTAATACAGATGTTAGCTGGACCACTCAGTCAATAAGTCCATTAAGCAGATGTTCACATAACTGCTTCCAACAAGCTGGTGTGCGCAAACAGGTAGGTCTTCAGCCCTCGTTGACTCCGACTAATGTCCGCAGTTTGCAGGTGTGATGGAAGTGTATTCCAGATGGCTGGGACAGCCGAGTTTCACTCTGTGTGGGCCCACCTTGTTGAACAGTCTGCCTTCTGCTGTGTGTGACAAGATCGTGTCACTGAACATGTGCAGATAGAATTTACGAGGTGATATCTTGTCTGGAAATCTGAAAATGTCCGGGAGTTTGACAGCTGTCTTGGAAATGTTAGGAAATAGACTAAAAGTCTGGGAAATGTCGGAGAAAAAATCTCATCATGGATAACTGTTTATTGCTAACTTCAAATATGCCAGTGTTTAGTAGCAACATGCATGCCTGTTTATTTACTGCTAAATATGACATAGCCAACCACGTCAACTTGATGGTAGGAGTGTTGCGAAGGGTCGGGGAATATCACTAAACCTGAAGAGTAGTCACTTAGATCTCAGAAAGCAGCCTATCACTGGGTTTGACTCAAGTCACCTGTTTGCTGACTGCCTAGAGGGCAGGAGTCTTGACTGTGCGACTATGTTTACTATTTTGCATACATGTGTTGCATCTTCCATTAGCTGTAAAAGTCTGAGACTCGTATTAGCTGCTGTGCATCGGCAGAAATTCTGCATTGCTTTAGCGAAACAGATCATCACAAATTGTTTACTATGAACTGACAGGTTGTCTGGTTGTGTCTGCGTATGCTCCATGTCCGGACATCACGGCTACTGTTACTCCCGATCTGAAGTGTCTCGGTGAATGCGGTACGTCTGCTTTCTGTCTTACATTTGGTGTGTAAAATTTGCCATTTCACTGACCGATGTTCTTTCGGAAACCTCTGGATAACCAGTGGTTGTTCCTGGTGTCCTGTGTGACAGTCTGTGTGTCGTGTCATTGCTGCCCTGCGTGGCAGACTGTTGTATGTTGTATACCGTGTGTAAGGTTGAGTGGTTTGTCTTAACTGTTATTAAAGGAAGATTATTATTATTATTATTATTATTATCACGCATGATGCATTTATCACTCTGATTGTGAAGTGCCTCTTCACAATAGCATCGCACTAATATTAATAATCCGTCGGTGATTTGTATTTTTCTGTACCTGCATTCAGGTGTGATTGTTCATGTGAACCTGTCACCTGGGAAGTATCGGCTTGGTGGCTCGGCACTGGCTCAATGCTATCAGCAACTTGGTGACAGCGCACCAGACCTGGACAATCCACAGCTTCTCACTAGAGCGTTCGATATTACTCAGGGTTTAATTCAAGGTCTGTTTGGTCGTGCTTTCTTAACGTTTTCTTAAATCATTTATCATTTGACTCTGAAATATTAGAGATGAAGATACAGCTTGACATATATGTGCCTCTTGTCACTTATTAAGCAGCATAATTAAAGCGGATGTCACACTGACCGGTTTCCGGTACCAGTAGCTGGTGCATACCAACTCGCACCAGTAAACCGGCATGTGTGACATGCTACTGGTACCAGAAATCAGCTGGTACCAGTGACCGGTACCAGTTGGTTTTGAGATAGTGCATGTTCTATTTTCGCACCGGCAGCCGGTGGCAAACAACGCCTGTGATTGGCTAGTTGTTTGTTGACATTGTTGTTGTTGTTGTTCCGTTGTGTGTCTGTGATTTTAATCTGTTGTTATTCATTTAATATTATTTAATAAGCAACGTCAGAGTATTTGGAAACATGGAGTGGACAGATGATAAAATTATTCAGTTGATAACTCTTTATGAGCAGCACGCATGTTTGTACAATGTTTCTGATCGAACATATCACGATCGCCCTCCTTTTTCTCTTCTTTCTTGCATCTAGTTTGCTCTTTAAAAATAGGCCTAACATTTCTGCAGCTGCTACAGCCTCGTCATCAGATGAATCCATGTTGTTTGTTTACGTTCTACTGGTACCAGTGTGCGTTATGTGTGTCACGGTCGCTGGTACCAGTTGACTGGTACCAGCGACCAGCAACTGTCTACTGGTACCAGCCACTGGTACCAGAAACCGGTCAGTGTGACATCTGCTTAAGTAACGGTTAGTTTTGGCTGCATCCCGTTCCCAGTGCCACCAGTGATTCTATTTGTGACAGCAGATTTCAAACACGGTTAGCCGCCATGAGCAAGTTGGCTCACTCAGCCGCTGAGTTATGGCTGCTTTTTTAATTATAAGTTAATGTAGATTATGTTCATTATGTTTTCCAGCGCCTCTGTATCTTCGGACTTTATGGCGCTATGCAAATGCTGTTATTATTATTATTATTATTATTATTATATCTATGCAGTTGCCGTAGCACTGCGATTGGTTTGCTGTGGCATAGACGGACTGCTGTTTGCCGGTCATGACATCAGTGATGGTGGACTTATCACGTGTCTTCTTGAAATGGCGTTCGCCGGCAACTGCAGTGTTGAAGCCGATTTTAACACCGACAACACAGGTTGACAAGGGCATTTGTAACAAATCATTGTTATCTTGAGTACGTCATTGTTTGACCTTTTTCAGTGGATACTGGATTTATTGTTTGTCGTACTTTCTAAACGTGATGGCCCATTGAGTTTCATGTTGTAATTGTATACTGGTGTCTGCTAGCAGTAACTCAAGTATTCATAATGAGCGCATCTGAGGATGTTTAATTTCTCGCTGTGTAAATGAACTCATTATTTTTAATGGATTTCCGTTTAAGGTATAATTTGAGTAAGTGGATAATTGTTATCAGTTATGCTAGACTAGTTTGTCATTGTTTTGTGAACAGATGGTAATCATATCTGATTGAGTTGCCTGCCAGTGTCGCCTCGATGTTTGATTGTGTGAAATTTCGTGGTGCAGTTCTGGTTGTTGTATTTGTCGTTGATATGTAGTGCCCGCGGTCGATGTACTGTTCTCTGAGGAGCTTGGACTTCTGCTTGAAGTAACCGAAGACTCGGAACAGAAAGTGGTTGATGCTTACATACAGGGTGGTGTTAGCTGCAAGAGAATTGGAAGGTGCTTTCACAAGTCTTCAGCCAACACTGTATGATACAGTTCTCGTCAATTTCTGATGTCGCATTATATGTTAACATTAAGTTGTGCCGAAGTAAATAAAGTCCAGTTATTCCTGCTAATTGAATGATCAAGATTGTCTTTAACATTTGCTTAAATCGTTTTCTGGATGTTATCTTAACCTTTCACACGAACTGACGTCGAGTGAATCATGATTGAATAATGTGTTTTTCATTAGCAGTTTTGAGCATGAGTATTTTCTTCAGACTTTCAGCATCGATCGTCGACATTTGTCGTTATTTTGAGGTGATTTAATTCACTTGTTTGTGAGTAAGTGAGTAAATAAATAACGATTTATAGAGTGTGACTACATAAATTACTGAAAATTTGCTTTGTGAATGATCAGTAATTCCACGTGGCTATGTATCTAGTTTCAGCCGTGTTTCACGATGTAAAGAAATTTTGCAGTGCGTCTTTAGTAACTTTGTGGTCAAGCAAAATGTTTTTAAAATGATATTCAACCATTGTTTTGCTGCTTGTAGGTCGTCGTCAAGGTGAACAGTGAGCTAGTATTGTCGAATACGACTGCGGCACTTCGGAACGTGTGGGAGGAGACAAGTTTTCAGTTGGAACAGCTGCAGGCAAATCCTTCGTGTGTATTGAGTGAACAGACATTGCTGCAGTCTCGCCTGGCTCCGTCGTACTTCATCAGTTTTGAACCAGAAAACATAATCTCTCGTACTGCACAGCTTTGCAGTTCAGGTTAGTTAGTTAGAAACTTACAGATTAACGTGGCATAAGCAAAAGTGCTTCTAGGACACAGTACACAAACTAAAATTCTGGGAACGACTTTGAGAAAAGAAATGTTTTTAGTTGTTTTTTGAAGGAAGCCAGGGAAGTTGCTGTAGTGACACTGGTTGTCAGCTTCCTTTTTTTATCTGCATCATTATGGTAGATAAACTAACTGTTGAGTTTCTGAGTGATAAATTTATGTGGTTGATATGCTTGGCCTGTTTCTTTTCTATTTCTCCTGCCTGATCACCAGTATATTATTGTTGGCTTGTCGTACAAAAACAGATAAAGTAGCTAAAGAGTGGTCAAATTCTTCTGCACAGAAAACTAGCAGTCCGATCCTTTCATGTTGTTCATAACATTTGAAACGTCTTCCAGTAATGGACACACTACAGATATACGATGATGATGATGACGATTGCTGTAGATGTCAGACCACGAGTGGCTGTCATTCGTGAAGAAGGAAGCAATGGCGATCGTGAAATGGCTGCTGCACTGCACATGGCCGGCTTTGAAGTGTGGGATGTTAACATGCAGGATTTGAAGACTGGAACCGTTACTTTGGCCATGTTTCGGGGCATCGTTTTTGTTGGTGGATTCAGCTATGCCGATGTATTGGGTTCGGCCAAAGGTTGGGCAGTTGTTTCTTGTGCTAGTAGAATATGTTGCTTAAAGGGAACGTATTAAGGACGTTTTGTGCTGTACCGTTTACCATAGTCATGTAAAGTTTCAAGCACACACATATGAGCAGTTCTTAACACAGTGGCCACCTGGATAAGTCTTGGAATTTGAAAGCGATCAATGAAATCTCAGGGGGATCGGAAAAGTCCGGGAAGTGTGTTCTTGCCTGTTGTGTGTCAGTGTGTGTGATTTCACTCGAGTTAGAAGGTCATTACATGTATTGCTGTGATTTGCTCGAGAATATAGCTGTTATATTCTTTTACTTGTGGTACATTATTGTAAACGTGTCGATTCTTATGAGTGGCACTTGAGGAGTCCATAAGACATAGCTCAAGCTAGCTGGAAAAGTCTGAGACGTTGGTGGGGACTGGCCATTCTGTCTTAGTGATCTTGGGCCTCTGGTTTAGATATAAGCTTAGGTTTGTAGATCTATTTATTCTTTGAGTTTTTCTGCCATGCATTCCACAAGTGGGTCTGCAGTTGTAGTGCTATGAATATTATGAAATTTCCTGGTAGGATGGGCTGCCGCTATCCGCTTCAACGATTGCATCCGACAACAGTTTGATGAGTTCCGTCACCGCAGCGACACATTTAGTCTTGGTGTTTGTAACGGTTGCCAGCTGATGGCATTGCTGGGCTGGGTCGGCAGCGCAGAGGACTGCAAAGGTGAGTGGTTGATGCATTCATTTCCATTATCGATCTGTTTGCGATTTTGGTTCTGCTGAGGTTAAAGGGTTGGGAGATTCCATTAAACGGTTGGCAGTTATAAAGTGTTTGCTGATAATTTTTGCGAAATATTGCTATAGTTCTTGTGAAAAATTGAGATAAAGGATAGCTGCTTCATTAGTATTGTGTTATTATTATTATTATTAACAAAGTACTGATTAAAGTGACGCTTAATAAAGTTATTGCAGGGGCACTTTGTGTTTACAGTTGTATTTATGTAGCATACCCGATGTGTGTGACGTATGATAAAAAGTCGCTGCATGTTATTTGTCGATAGAAAATGGCGCAACGCAGCCAGGTGTTGTGTTAACTCACAACGAATCGGAACGCTTTGAATCAAGATTTGTGACTGTACGCATCAACGAGTCGCCATCAGTAATGCTTTCTGGAATGCAGAATTCTGTGCTTGGAATATGGGTGGCTCATGGTGAAGGTAGGCTTTCTCTGTTTGGTGTGATTTGCTCTGTTAGGTCTGTGATCATTAATCAATACGTTGAGCACCAGTACACAGAAATCAAAGAAAACAGAAATAGAGCAGGACTAGTGATCTACCACTCATAGCATGTTAGTGATTAAAAATTTTTCGTTCATTTTTTATGCATCACTTCAGTGTAGTTGAGATGCAGTGGAAGTTGACATTTGAAAACACTTCATGAGTTTTAATAGTTCAGTGGCGTCTATGGGTGCTAAAAAATTTTTGAGAGTACAGCAAATGTGTAGACACGTTATACTCAATATAGTAGAAGTTTTAGTGGACACTTAAACTGATCAGCTTAGGTAGCCAGCTGGTTTAGTGAATATGCTAAACACATGTTTATATCTTGCAAGCATTTCTGCATTTTTGTGTGTAGGACGAGTGGTTTTCAAGAGTCGAGATGTTATGGAATCGGTCCAGAACCAGCATCTGGTGCCAGTGCAGTATGCTGATGACAGTGGGACGCCCACGTCTGAGTACCCAATGAATCCCAATGGGAGCCCAGTGGGCATTGCAGGCCTGTGTTCAGCCGACGGCCGACACCTTGCAATGATGCCACACCCAGAACGATGTGTTCAGATGTGGCAGTGGCCGTGGACTCCACCTTCGTGGAAGTCCGCGGTGACCGTGTCGCCCTGGCTGTGTATGTTTAAGAACGCCTTTGACTGGTGTGTGAGCGTTAATGTGGCCACCTGCAACGGACTTGTACATTGACTACGTACTCACTAGATGTAGTTGTGACATCTTAGTTGCAGATTGTGCTCTCCATAGAACACTTGTCAGTATGAAGCCCCGCGTGGGGCCGGGGCACCCTCCTACCCCTTGTCCACTTCCTCGTCTTTTGCTCTTTTACTTTTCCCTTTTCTCAGTGGCTTTAACTATTTTCTTCTTTTGTCCATCCCTTTCCTTTCCAGGCCGGAGGTCGTAGGAAGCGACCAAACCTGGGTTTAGTTTGTTCATTTTTACCGTGCTGCATGTAATGCAGACGCGGTATTGTATTTTGTGTTATCTGTTATCCACTTAGTTAAAGTGGATTTTGGTGTATTGTTGTATTTGGTTTAGTTTAGTCTGGCATCTTCCTTCAGTGATTTGACACTGGTGGTTGGGTCATTTGACCCGTAAAAACCCGTCCCTGATATGACCTATAATGTGTTTGGTGGGACGTTAAACCTTGCTCAAGCTTAATCTCAATGTCGATATGAAGCAATGGTCGGCAAAGTAATCTCAGCTGGATACTGTAAAACACGTATATGTCGCGAGCATCAAATTTTCACAGTTTCAGTAGAATCGCGAATTGCTATCACTGTAAGTTTATCTGCATAGAATATAAACACTTCCATGATGTGATGTAAACAATAAAATTGATAATAAAATTTGTTTTTAATGCAGTCTGCCATCGAGAGCCTGGACTTGCTCACCTGTAAGACTGGACTTTTATGGAGCATTGAATAACTATGTAAACTTCATCAAGATTATGTATGAAAGCGATGAGGCCATTTTTTCGTGCCTAGTTCGAAGCCTATCTGTCATGATGCTGGATCAATAACCTGTCTGTCTCATCCTGTCAGAAACTTGAATATGATGCATGATGCAGTAGCTGTTCCAGGATGAGGTTGCTGTGTAACTACCATTGAGGTCTGCTCTATTCGTTGTTCTTATTTGACTTTACCACCGAAATTTGCAGTCTTTTACTGAAGACATGTTTTGCAGCAAGGCAAAACCAGCAAAAAGTTGGTTACCAGCCATGCACTGTCCACAGAGGACATTTTTTCATGTAAATATAAAACAAACTCTACAATCTACATCATGCATAGTTTTGCGTGCAGTGTTGGGTGGCACCTTGTTACATGTTATTTTTTAAAGCAGCAAGTAATTGTAAAGAATTAAATTTTCAAAAATTTAAAAAAAATGTAAGTACCTAAATGTTACGTGTCATGACTCGTCACTTATTCTATTTTCAAAGCAAAGTTCTGCTGCAGCCTGAATGTTCACCCAAATGTAGTTACTCATAGGCGTCGTAAGGTGTTCAAAAATGTGTGGGTCAGAAAAGGAGTGAGAGGCCCACGGCGTCAAGAGGGGAAGGGCTGCCCACTCCCCACTGGGGTTTGGTAAATTTTTTAATTTTTCATTAGGCGGCATTTTTGTCAAGAGATGCTTGCAGGATATAAGACTATAACGCCATCTTTGTGGGCAAGCTGATATGCTGAAATGGAAATGAGCCAGCCTACAAGGCAACGAACAAAAAATTGCCATTCGCCACTCAAGTGGCGAATGGCAATTTGCACACCCTACTCCCCTGAAGGCGTCTCTCAATGAGGTAAAGGGTTGGGGGCGATAGTGGGCGCTGTTTTAAATTTAGAGGGGCCTGTGGGACTCGAGACGCCTTCAGGGGAGTAGGGTGTGGATACTGGCACTGATACAAGGACAACAGCTCTGGTCTCGCGTGTAACAAGTTGAAAATTCTGTGTGGGCCAACTACATGGGTAGCCAACGCGGTTCTGGCACCTATGACTTACTTTTAGTCCAATATTGGTGCTTTTGCAAAAGTGTGTGGGCCAAAGAAGGGGCAGTTACATTTACAAAGTAATTTGTTACAGTTTATCATAATGTGATAACAAGTCAAAATACTGAGATCAAGCGAACAATAAAAAATCCTGTCTAGGCTATTTTGGCATGCTAGACAAACTATCCTCAACGTTGTGGCAATAAACAGAAACCAGAAGTTGTTCTTCATAATCGTACAATCTTTTTTTCTGTAACGAAAACCCTAAAGTACCGGTACATTTAGATAAATATTACGTTGTACATACACGTGTTCATCTGCAGCACAATAAAATGCATTTGACAACTGAATCTCTACCCTGCAGATGTTGCATTTCATAAATATCCTACTGCCAGTCTTATACACCGCGACTTTGTTCTCTTGATCCAAGGTCACTCCACACTTTCTCTCCACATCAATAAACGTGCGGACTGTGAACACGTCAACTGCAGCATAATGTTGATGTTACTGATGAAAATTCTATTCGCAATCAGACATAAAACGGACTTTGGTGCTTTAGCATGGATCATTTGGCATCGGGATAAGCATCTGACATGTAAAAAAATCCATTATTCTTTTCTCAGAGAAGACCTCCGAGTACCTCGGCCTAACCTGCAGTGTCCACAAAAAAACAGGCTGGCAAAACAACGGCCAAAACATGAATGTCTACAGAGTAAACAAATTTTCTATACAGTGACAACCAAACAACTCTGCTACACAGTGACAAAAAGTACAAACGTTGTCACAGAAACACTGCATATTTCTCTAATTCTTCACTAACAATAACTTCAAACTGCGTCTAACACAGTTAACCACTTAGTCGAGTATAGTGCAAATCTAGACCTAATAATAAACGCCTAGTTTCGAAAAAAATGAACACAAGCACAATTTGTTGCAGACAAAAGGCTAAAAAAATGACTAGGCCTAATTCATTACCACTGTCAGCAGATCCAATGTCAATGATCATATTTATCTCGACAGACCCGGAACTACGTTTCAATAAACCCGGATTTCACGTTCTGAAAACACAAAGGA
>Ga0049105_1001080_pt1 | contig 11305 bp, 10 predicted proteins | sample WorMetvaBAHAMAS1_FD_61260 | JGI IMG/M metagenome (GOLD analysis project Ga0049105, IMG submission 61260) | Worm MetaG Olavius vacuus BAHAMAS.1 | ecosystem: Host-associated > Annelida > Digestive system > Unclassified | place: Germany: Marburg | collected 2013-04-09 | reverse complement strand
CTGCGACGGATGAGATCCATAGCCTGAGAGATTGCATAGAGTTCGGCACGGAAAATGCTCACTTTATTTGGTAACCGAACCGTTTTAGCAGAGTTCCTAGTGACGACCGCTGAGCCCACTTGATCACCGCTCTTTGAACCGTTGCTATAATGTGTCTACACTGATATTTTTGTTCATTTCATACGTTTTCTCACCAGCTGGTCTGAGACATGTCAGGTGACGCCAGTTACAATAAGATACATTGCTATTTAACAGACCTTTGTAAGAGTGTCCAAAGCTTTAATATGATACTTGAAGTCAAGATGAAACATTTGCTCCATCAATGTCTTGCTAAACGTAGGCTCCATCTGTACTTTGAGCTGATCAATAAATTCAGGCCGAGGTGTAGTAAAGTTCCACCTAAGAACCTACAAGCAAAGCCATACAAGACAGTAAATCACAGCCTGATTACATTAAGATAACTCCACTGCACACCACGCATTCATATACAGATCAAGAACTCACAAGACAACATCCAACAAAGGTACCTTCAGGTTCTTCTCATCTCGAAACCTTTGCTCTTTTCCACTGGATGCTTTCAAAGGTGCAGATGTGTCTTCTTCTTCTTGGCCTTTCTTCTTAGTCGTGGCTGCAGCAGCTGCTGCAGGTGCCTGTATTATAACACACACACACAGCCAATAACTGGTCATAGTATAACGATGGAATTATTTACTGATAACATATGACACGGATGGATGATGCTCACCCGACATAAGTAGTAGTAGTGTAGAGGCTTAACGTCCCACTCGACACATTATAGGTCATTTTGGGGACAAATTTTTACAGGTCATATGACCCAACCAACAGTGTCAAAGCACTGAAGGAAGACACAAAACTAAACTAAACCAAATACAACAAAACATCAAAATCCATCTTAACTAAGGAGTACAGATAACACAAAATAAACACAACAAACAAAACCCAGGTTCGGTCGCTTCTTACGACCTCCGGCCTGGAAACGAAGTGGGACTATTCTGGTAGAAAGGAAAGGGATGGACAAAAGAAGAAAATAGTTAAAGCCAACGAGAAAAGAAAAAAGTAAAAAGAGCAAAGACGGAGAAATGAAGGGACAAGGGGGGAAAGGCGTGCCCGGGCCCATGAAAGGACAAGGGGGAAAAGGGGTGGCCCGGCCCCACGCGGGGCACCCGACACAATAAATACTGACAGAAACACAGCAACAAGACATGCGCATGTCATCAACATCAGTTAATTAATTTCACCAACATATTAAACATATACGTTAAGCATATTAAAATACCTACACAGCAGATAGATAACACTGTTCTGTGAGTAAGCAGAACGAAAACTGAACCTTTTTGCCAGCAGCTGAAGCACTGTTTGGCTTGCCAGTTTTACTGACAGCTTTACTAGCAGCTGCACTGGAAGGCTTAGCTGCGGCAGCTGCAGGTGCTTCTATGTCATCATCATCGGCAGTGAACGTCTGAGGTTTCGAAGTGCCCTTGACAGCAGGCTTGGTAGGCTGTGCAGGCTTGGAAGACTGTGCAGGCTTCTGAGGCAAGTTTGCTCGTGCTTGTTCCAGTACTTTCATTATAACATCCTTTGATGATGGCTACATGAACAATATCACACAATGTCCACTGTCCAGCATATCATAAACACTAAACACAAATGCATCATTTCATAAAGACATTCTCTTATATTCATACAATAATGCAACAAGATAATGGATTGAAGGATTTTTCTTTTACCAATTATTAACATACTTGTAGTTAACTGACAGATAACAATCATATTCACAAACACTATCCATCTCCACAAACTGTTATGCTCAGATATTAGCTATTAACTGATCAGGTATTACAACTGCAATAACTGACTGAACTTCGATGCTATGCCTGTCTGTGATAAACTGATATGTATACAACCTTTGCTTTATTGGCTTGCCGGGCCATCACTTCATAGCCTGTATTTATCATAAACGGGAACACAGCTTCTTGAGCTTTCTTTCTGACGTCAGCATTTCTGTCCTCGAGACTAGCATACAGGTATGGGATGCAGTCATGGAACTCGACAGGCAGCTTCTTACAGGACGGCAATTTCTCAGCCAACCATCCCAACAACTGCAGTACATTCATTCAGTCACTTTGCTTTAGAAACATATGCTCCAGATACATTCATAATGAAAAGAATACACAACACAGTTACACATATATTTCAACACAAAAATTACATTCATCAAGGGTATAATTTGTACATGTAAACCTGATTAATCATGTTAGTGGCATGCAAAAATACAGAACAGTAGCCACAAATATGAATAAAAGCAACAAAACTAACTGAAAAACAGAAATTACTACAATGAACAATTACCAATCAGTCTAGAAAGTATTTTTTACCGTTTTGATGCAATGTGTAAGCAAAGTATGCTGTGTCTCAGAAAAAAAAACGTGGAGTGAAATTTTAGCGGTAACTTCATCAACTGTTAACAGATTTTTAAAATTCTTTCACTGTTGGAAACAGCAGTAAATTATCTATAAAATAAATATAATATTTTTTGCCAATTCTTAAAAACCTCCTTGCAATAGTGTGTGAAACATAAAAGTTTAAAAATGTTGCAAATGCTCTACCAATTCTTGATGAAAGCTGTGCCAAACTTCTATGATAACTTTGTTGATTGTTAACCAATTTGAAAAACACATTCTACGAATTTGGAACATTGTTTCACTGTTTCAATGACCGCTCACTCAATTAGCATATTGTCAGAGCTCAAAATGTCCTCCTTTGGCCCAAACGCAAGTGCGAAGACACGCTTTCCATCAATTTCCATCAACTGCACTCTGTTGAAGGCCATGCCAAATGTCCAACAGTTCCTCAACATCGTGAACTAGTGACTGGTACACGTTCTGCTGAACAGGGCAGTAAATAAGTAAGCAAAGTAATATGTTTTCTTTAAGTTTTAACAGAATTTTAAAAAACTGGTGGAGATGACAGCTTTGTCATCAAGGAATGGTAGAGCAATTGCAACATTCTTCAAAACTTCCATGTTTCACAAGGCAATACTGCAAGATTTTTAAGAGCCGACGGAAAGTATATTTATTTGCAGCTAATTCATTGCTGTTTCCAACAGTGAAAGAATTTTCAAAATCGGTTAACAGCTGATGAAGATATTGCAAAAAGTTCGACACCGAATTTTTTGGAGACACAGTGTATATTACAACACTGTCATCATTTTGCAAACCTCGGCCCTGAGTATTGGGTTTTCCAGCTTCAATGCATCGCTCAAGATTTCAGCCTCAACAAAAGCAGGCAGACCAGTGTGCTCAATCCACGTGTTCAACGTCTGTGTGGCACTCTGTCGTACAGCCGGCTGCAACCACACCAGCATACAATGTCAAACACTCAATTGACACCATTCACCTTCAAGACATGACACTCTCACTGGTCTTGTATGCAGTACAGCATTATACTACGACACACAGCCAGCAATGCCTCGCTTCTTTGTGGCGTGTATATACAAGACACAGATAACCTTACCCAGCTAAGGGCTGCATGACATCATCATGGCATGCAGCCCTGACTCCTTACAGTTACTATAGGGGCTATCTTTAACATAAACTAAATTTGTTAAATAGTAAACATAATTTTCACACAAAACAAATCTATAATTTTCTTTATATTGTTACAAACTGGCCAGTTACTTACCTAGGATACCTTAAAAATTGTTATGTAATAGTAATTCAGTGACACAGTGATTCCAAAGTAATTCAGTAAGTTATGCCATGGACAGAATCATGTCACACTGTATCATCATTTGGGATTAATACTGGAAACATAATGTTGAGAGATCAGCTGCCACTGTGTCATAATGCATCAGTCATTCACTATGTCAGTTAACATGATGAGTACACAGATCAACTCACTTTAGAGTCACCAAAGTTGCTGACAATACCAGCACCCAACACTCGGATATATTGCTTGATGCTTGGTCCCATAGCAGTGGCTAATTGTTGACACAATGTAAGAGCAACACCAACCTGTTAACGCAGTAACATCATCATCATCACCATCATCATCATATTCATTATCAGAAATACCTCATACTAGAAGCTCAGAAGTAAGTAAGTAAGTATATTGCTCCGTTCTAACGGTCTGGACAGTAACGAAAGCGCCAAATTATGTCCCGTAGGCTGAACAAAACAGTATTGTCTTCAGTGTGCTTTGAAACTGAGTGTGCCGGGTGATGCACGCAGGGTCAGTGGCAGATCACAGGGTCCAGAGACTGCAAAACTGTGTGGTCCATAGGTTATCCTTCTCATTCTAGGCACCAACAGATCATCGTGTGTTGCTGAATGTAGATTACGGCGACCAGTCAGTATACACACAACTACTGCTGCACTGCCCAATAGCTTCAGAATGATTAGATAGTAATACTGTGCAGAAGAATGATGCAGATAATGATGATGACGATGACAGATAGTCAATTTACATTTAATGAAGCCAAGCAGTGGTACCGGCAGATAAACCACGTAGCACCAGTCAGCAGCCAACAACAGCATCTCTCGCATTACAAGCAGATACACAGAACTATTTTATACACAACACCTCAATACAAGTATCCATTGCTGTTCACTGCTTTCTAATACTTCTATTTCTGCTTTGTCCTCCAATTATTACAACTAATGGTGTGTTACAATAATTCTAGTAAAAAGCAAACTCAGAACAATCTGTAAAAGCCGAGATGTAACATGCTCCGTAGCAGTGCAGCGACACAAGCTGCAAGACAGCAGCACAGAAACAGGACACGACTATGAATGTGCAGCCAACATGTGATGATTACAAAGATGTGCCGACATTACTGGGCCTCGAGCAACAACACTGATGCTGCTGCATGACACGCTGTGCTGCACAAGCTCTCAGCGTCACATTGTACCTCAGTAACTCACTCTCTATGTTACATCCACACATATCATTTCTGTTCACATGTAACTTACACAAAAATACGTTATATACCAAGATTTTGTTGGAGTCAGTAAGTCTAGGTTTCAGTGCCTCGGGCAGTGGACCAATGTTGCTAGTAATAAACTTGACTTCATTGACAATAGCTACGACTTTGTCGAGTCCTTCCTTGCGTACTTTCCAGTTCTTGTCAGTGAGCTCAGCCATCAGCTCATCAGTCATACGCTCACTGTCACACACATACACACACATCTTTACAACATTCTACAATAGCACTCTGCACTAACAATATAAGAATACATTATTGTTGTAACATGTTTGATCTGCCTTCAGTGTGTTGGTCAAGTGCCAGGAACAGCATGCACACTGTGCAACATGCACTACAGCAATCTCCAAGAGGTCTCTTTAGGAACTAGAGATGGACCGAATGTCAGATTATGACATTCGGCCGAAGCCGAAGGTTTGGGCAGGCTCACCGAACGAGTGCCGAACGTTTCGGCCGAATGTTGTGTGCTAGGATGAAACAACGTCTTTTACTGGTGAGCGCACTGAACAGCCAGAAAATATTGTAATAAGTAAGCATGTAAACACGCACACTCTGTCTGAGATGGCAAACTACGTAGAAAAACTACAGCGTACCGTCTACGAACAAAAGTAATTAGCAAGTTAATGTTATTCATCAAACTTACAGGTGGACCATTTCTTCAAGAACAGTTTTTTTTTATAATTTGCAGAGTTTTGGGTTTTAGAACATACATCTGATTTTCAAACTGCGAGTACGGGTGTTTGTTGAACAAGTCAAGTCTGTGTTGTTACCAGAGATGGACCGAATGAAGCCGAAGGTTTGGGCAGGCTCAGTGACTCACCAGTACAGAGCTGCACTGTAATGGGGATGGCAGTAATACCGCGGGGATGGAGTTGTCTGTTGAGGGGTTACCGCGGGAATGGAACTGGTTACCAGCGGTAATACTGCGGTAACCAACCACGGCTGTAAAAAATGATATTTTGAAAAAAAACCAGTGATGTTAATTTTGGCCTCGGCCCTGGCCTCAAAGTTGTACTCTGAAGTCAAGGAACAGTCTCCTTCGAACATGACACCACAGATGGCAGAGCTTAGGCAAAGGTACAGACCCGGCTGGACGGCGATTAAGCCAAGCAGATAAATGGGGAGAGAGGGAGAGAGTGTGGTTAAAGAAGCAAACATCAAATAACACTGGGTGCATTTAACCGCAGCCTCTGTCTCCACCCTTCCTCCGCTTGCCTTAATTGTTCATTCCTACTGTGCTCTGTGTCCAGTCATGCATGTTCACCAAACAGGGTCTGTGCGTTGGCCTGAGCCATACTGTCTGTGCTTTCATGTTTCATGGAGACCCGTCAATATTAGATCACGCACGCACAACCTGAAAACAGAATCACCATTAAAATAACGTAATCCTTTTGATATGTAATTTAATTTCATACTTCAGCATTTGGCCTTGGCTTCGAGCTCCTGGCCTTCGCTTCGGGCTCGAGCTCTTCTTGGCCTCGGCTGTGGTCTCGGACTCTAGAATTTGGCCTCATTTAACATATCTGAAAAAATCTTAGCTTTTTAGGTTTTTACATTTTAACCTACATACGAAAACCCCACACACAAAAAAACGACTCACTTGTTACGAACTACAGTGGCTTATAGTTCAACAAAATTTGAGAGCCTTCAACAACAAAAAAAAATGTGGGCTACAAAAATGATAACCTTGTCTGATAGAATTGGGACAGCGACGGGGACGGGCTGGTATGTACGGGGATGGAAACAAACTGTGCGGTAACGGATGGGGATGGGGATGAGTTTGGATGGGGACGGTCGGGATCGGATTCCAAGATCACGGTAACGGATGGGGACGGGGCTAAATGTTCGTCCCCATGCAGCTCTCTACTCACCAGAAAAAGATGTCGTTTCATTCTAGCATACAGCAGTCTGCCGAAGTTTGGCACTCGTTTGCATCAATTACGTTACAAAATTATCTCGGAGTGAGAAAGGATATCTGTTTGTCGAAACCGAAAACGGTTTCAGATTCGTTTCGATGAGTCTGTATGGTCCATTTATGAACTAACTGTGTACTGTATGAAATTTGATAACTAACTAGTAACTAATAGTAAGTGTAATGACTTTGGTTAACGCCAGCGGCAAGAGCGCAAACCCCGACAATTCAAACCACAATGACGCCGAATATTTTCCGAAGTTCGGCTGAATAGTCTCATGTTGCCGAGCCGAACATTCGGCGGAATTCTTCGGCCGAACTTCGGCGTCTGCCGAACTTCGGCCCATCTCTATTAGAGACCACTGAAGACCACTGGCTGACAGTAAACCTCCAAAATGGCTGTTCCAACTGTTGCCTGCTTTGTTTGTTCGTGTTTCATAAAAATTACAACTCAGAAGCACGGCAGCTTTAACAGACAAATAACGAATAGCACTAACAGCAATTACAGCAAACCTGATATCAGTCCTTGGCACAAGATCTACAGCAGCACATGCAGCATCACCAGTAGCATCAGCATCATCATCAACATCATCAGCATTGTCATTATCACCAGCTCTACTTGCTGACTGCTTGCTTAGACCTCGTGTTGGTGCCGGAGGCTTCTCACCTTTCACCTGATAAACGAACACGTCCACTACTACACCAGCACAACATTTCACTATGTCATCAACGTCAATAACGTGTGTCCGTGTTTCTTTTCCAAAGCTTTCAAGACATCTTCTGTAGTTTATCAATGCACTGTTAGTTCCTGACAAGCATAATTCATTCCACTGCCAAAAATCTGCATCCCTAATTAAACATTAAAGATTCTGAAACAAGCTATCAATAAAACCTAATATTTTATATCTATGGCCAAATTCAGGCTTACTGCACACTGCGAATTTTGCAGCTAACCCACTGCAACAGGTTGAGTAACATGTCTGCTAAACAGTGAAATAAGACTGATGATCTGTTCAGCCATTGACAGATCTGACACAGCTTACAGTGTTACAGACAAACAGACAGAGAGAAATCATGTTGCATATACCCTGCCTGCACAGTGTCGTGCGGTAATAAGACTGTTAAAACTAGAAGGTACACAATCAAGAAGCTTTATTAATACTGCAATTCAACCATGAAACAAAATGTACTCTTCTACAATGATGTTACTAATAACAATCAAAATGTTGTATACTTTGTCAAATTCAGCATCAATCTGTTGCAGTAATGCAGGCTTTTCATTTTCAAAGAGAACACGAAGTGTCTGACCCATGTACATATAGACAACACCGAGCAAGCTGATGCCTGCTGTCCGCACGGCCTACAGTTATCACAGTCACTCAGTCTATATATCTAGCTTGAAAGCTGTATAGCAAAAAACCAATAACAATAATACACATACATAAACACACAACATGCATCATTGGATAACCACCAATGTTTTACTACTGCTGTGATCATTATTATTATCAACGACAGCTCACCACATCCACATGTTCTGAAGACACAGTATATACAATATGCTTTCAACTGTATGCATGCTATGCACTAAATTTAGCCAGTTTTTGTGGACAAGATTGATGTGTTAAAGCAAGCAGTTGCTAAGGAAACCTTGTTACTCGCCACCTCTACCTCAGAACGCACTCACATCGGACAGTCACTTAAAACGCTTTCTCTCGTTACTCCAGGAGAAGTTAACAAAATTATTATGTCCATTCCTGCAAAGTCATCACCTTTAGACTTCATACCAACATCCTTGATCAAGGATCTACACATCACCTTCTCAGATATCACTGCCAGGCTTGCCAACTTCTCATTTACTAAAGGCGTCTTTCCAAACAGCTATAAGTCGGCTATTGTCACTCCCATTTTAAAGAAATCAAACACTGATCGTGATGACCCTGCAAATTACCGACCAATATCTAATCTTAACAATATTTTCAAGCTACTTGAGCGTCTGTTTTTGTCACGTTTTCAGTCGCATGTGCATGCTTCTAGCAATAAAATAATAGCAAAAACTGGTTCAAGTGTACTGTACATAAATGATCACAAACCGGATTCGTAGCAGCCAACGCTTTATTGACATATTCCACGAGCGGCTTCACACTCAATCTATCAACACGTAACAACTGCAGACTTTAGTATGCAACATAACTAAATTTTAACAAGTATTTTACATGCCATAACTCAGACCTGCCTTTATTGATTACTGGTAGAAACTGCTGACTGATGCAGTCCGACGTTTGACTGCTGGGCCAAGATTGTTTGTTCATTTGTGCAGTCAGGCAGGCCTACACTTCAGTGTGAGGTAGACAAACCATTGTGTCATATAAACCACAACTAGCAATGACAAGAACAGTGAAATGTCAATCAATGGTAAGAATTGTAGAAATGCAGCAGGTTGACAATGACTAGATGATGCAGCAGAGTATTGTCACTTTTAAAAAATGGCTTTTGCTGTTTTTTAGCACGTCACTGTCTGTAAACTAACACTAACGTAGTCTTCTACACTGTAAGAACAACATCTCACTTGAGTCCAAACTGTCGAATTGCTCCAGTTAGCCAGTTAAGTGTTTCAGTCTGATTCTTTGGATTCTTCTGCTCAAACGTCATCTGCAAGGCCTGCAGTCAGCACACAGCAAACACACTCACAGTGACTCACAGCAGCCGCTGTCAACATGCAACAATGCATTTAACAACATGCATTATACATGGAGAGTGTTTCCATACATATGTATGTGATTGTGACAGCTGCTTAACTGTTTTTATTAACCCTTGTAACACCTGACCCTACGGATTGCCCTGTTATGATGTCATCTGTGACCGTTCAGTTAGAAAGGTTACATGGTTATTGAAGCTGGCAAATGCAGCATGCAGCCAAATGCTAAATTATCAGCAGTACCATCACAGCAACAAAATAAATTATAAATGAAGTATAAATATCCCAGATAAACAGACAAAACTGCACTCAGTTTCACAGTCGTATATAAACCATCTAAAACAGCAAAAATGAAAATTTTGTGATAGTACGGCGTAACGAATCACATCCGCAAACTTGCACATTTATATCACGGGCTCAGAAAACACAGAAAATGCACGTTTTCTGTGCTCACAAATCTTAATCAGTCAAGCAGATACTAAGGCAATGTTACACATAAAGTACTGATAACAACAGAGTCCAGTTATGAGGTAACCAAGTAGAGAATAAAGGCAATGCCATAACAACAGCATAACGAAGGTCAATATCAGGACATTCTTACTAAATGACTAATATTTCAGGACAATTTTAAAATTTCAGGAATATCAGGAATTTCAGGACAACTGGGAGCCCTGATATCATCCAATCGTCCAATATGAATGTAAAAGCTTGCGGATGTGATTCATTACACTGTACAAAATTTTTATTTTTGCTGTTTAAGAGCGATGGCTTATGACTGTGACTGCGATGACTGTGAAACTGTGTGCAGTTTTGTCTATTTAATATTTGCGATAAAATTACATAAATTTAACCAATGATAGGACATCGCTAGTCGATCTGAACGCTTTTATAAATGTGTTTGAAGTTCCTAATTTCAACCGTTCCCCAGATATGTAGGGGGTCCCAAAATTTGAAAAGTAGGTCCTATGACCCCTTTAAAACCCTCTTTGACCTAATTTTGATTTTTTCTGTTAGTGTCCCTAGAGGTCTATATGCGTGCCAAATTTGAGGTTTCTAGCTTGACCGGTTCCGTAGATATGGAGGGGTCCCAAAATTTCAAAAGTAGGTCACGTGACCCCTTTACGCCCGTGACCAAATTTTGCACTTTTTCGTTAGTTCCCCTTGTTGACTATAAGCATGCCAAAGTTGAAATGTCTACCTTCAACCATTTCTGAGATATGGAGGGCCCCAAAATTCTAAAAGTAGGTCACATGACCCCTTCACAAACCCTTCGACCTAATTTTGCATGTCTTCGATAATGTTGCCCTTAATCAATCTGTCTGTGAAATTTGACGCCAATATCTTCATCAGTGACCGATACATGGCTATTATACTATTTCACTGATTTGGCTGCGAAATACCTATTCCTGCCTGGGAGGTTTTTTGGGGCTTTGACCCCCTAAATGTAGTCCGATATTGTAGAAACCCCCAAAAGGCACATACTTGGGTGGAAACACGTGTTTTGACGTATAGATCGTCCCAATCAGTCAAGAAATGCGACCTGGGCGCACGCTGAAGAAAGCGAAAAAAGAAAGAAAAAAGAAAAGACACTCAGAGATGTGACAAGTCACATATTTGCCCAGACCACCCACGTTGCGTTGCCCCCACCAAGTTATCATGTGGGGTGGGATCCCAGACGTAGTCAACCATGCCA
>Ga0049105_1001079_pt1 | contig 11306 bp, 5 predicted proteins | sample WorMetvaBAHAMAS1_FD_61260 | JGI IMG/M metagenome (GOLD analysis project Ga0049105, IMG submission 61260) | Worm MetaG Olavius vacuus BAHAMAS.1 | ecosystem: Host-associated > Annelida > Digestive system > Unclassified | place: Germany: Marburg | collected 2013-04-09 | reverse complement strand
AATATTGTTTACTCTTGCATATGTACTGGTTTCAGCGTGCATTGTCTGCCCACCGACAGAGTTTATTAATGCGGGACTTACAGTGCAGAATGTTTTGGCACCAGTGCTGGGAAGTGAGCAGCTGGACTTTGTCCATTTTCACATTCGCCGCACCACCAGTACCTTGTTCATTCATGCATTGCTTCCTCTGGGTAAGTGCATATAAAATTGTCACATTTACCTGAAGATGTTCATTGAAGTATTAAGTTTTCATTTTCCTGTTGTACTGTTTAAAATGTTTGTAGTTTTCAGGTCATTGTGTTTTTACACTTCTAGTCTACTCCATACATTGTCATTTTGCTCTTATTATGCATTGTTTTGGACAAATATGTGAATGAATGCATGAACAAATGAATGTAAGAATTATTGATAGTGAATTAATTTTTAATCTTCAGTTAATATCAAAAACATGAAACTGATGGCAGTTAACATCTTCAAGAAAGTATGATTTGCTGCATGACATTTGTGTGACAAAAGAATTTAGCAGTTTTGCAATTTTACAAGTAAAACGGGTCATTTTGTGAATAGTATTTGTGAAAACTGAATTGCATCTTGTGTACTGTTTTGTGCAGGTTATTACATTGGCATGATCTTTTTCGGTAATAATTTTGGATCACATTTCCTTTATCCGTTCAATCTTCCATTGTGTTGGCAATTGTATCTATTGGCGAGTGTGATTATTCTGTGGATTGCCATGGTATTTGCTGTTTGGTGGTCACAAAGTGGATGGTGTCGGCACCCTCTTGCACAACGGCTGCAGTGTCTTGCACCAGCTGGTCACTCGTGGCGAGCAGTAGCGTCCTCTATCAACACTGAATTCCGACGATTTGACAAATTTGCAACTGGTGTAAATCCTGGTCGTCGAATCATTGTGACCGATTCGTGGTTGCTACGGACTTCGGCATATGGTGTTGACGTGGCACGACAGCGTGACGTTCATTTAGCCGTTGTTGGTAGCGATGAACATGAAATGTCGCCTGAAATGTCTACTGGGGTTCAGTTCCTTAATATTGATGTCGCTGGCGTCAATACCAAGCCGTTCAGAATTCGGTAACATTATGTTATGAGAGTAATAAATTTTCTGTGGTATGCTAGTTGTTGAAGTGGTATTACCAGTGGTTATAAGTGTAATGGGACGCAAGGGAACACCGCCCCCCCACCTCCAATTTATGGCTCAAAGCGTTCCCCCACCTCAGATTGTTATAATGCAAGGGAAAGGCACACGGCAATTGTCAGGGGCCCAAACCTGAATGTAGCATTCCCCCACCTCTAATTTTGCACTTTAACCACTGGGTATTACTGTTTTTATTATAAGAATATTTTCATTTGGCCAATAAGTATTCACAGATGCATTAATTTACGGTTGATTTTTGCATCAACAATAATTTTTATCATCAGCAGTAGTATTTTTATGTATATTTTGTGGCAGCTAAATGGCCTTGATTATATTCTCACGTTTTTATCACTTTTCTCAACTATCTTTCACATCATAAGGCACTAAATTTAGCCTGTGTGCTGGTATGCCATTAACAAACTACTCACTCACCTGCATTAACATTAACACATTAGCATTACTAGTTGCAGTAATTGTATTAATTTAACATTGTATATAGTTACTTCTGACCAATGTTGTAACAGGTTGAATGCTACTGAATATGGTGACCTCAAAGACAAACTTCGAAGTCCAATTATGAACATCCGTAACATCATAATACGACAGACATTGTCCGAACGTTTTCTAGAGGCATTCCGATTTCATGTTGAGCAAAATGAAGCATACCGAAAACCACCAGACATGGTAATGTATTATGATAATTAGTTGATATACTAGTTACAACATTGGTAATACAGTAAATCATATTTTATAGTTAAAAACAGAACTGTTCACTGCAACTTAGCAAGTGAAAAATTAGAGACTATAGGACAGTGCAGTTATATAAGAAGGATGTTAAAAACAGAACACTAAAACAGTATATATGCTTTGTTGCAAAAATGGCCCACTACCATCTGACTGTTTACTCCAGTACACCATAGGTGTAACGTTATATTTTGCTGGAACATGCAATGCATACATCTAATTTGATACAGAATTAACGGTCTGACACAAGCGATGATGAGTTTGGCATTGATAATACCACCCAGTTCATTGCATGTGCTGATGATACATTCCTCTAGCTCCCCAACATTGCATGTTATTTGTGTACATGTCGACTGCTCTCTCCTCTTTTGTCTTTCTCTTCTTTTTTTTCTGTACAATGTGTACGATTTATGTAATAAATAATATAAAGTTCTGTTTATACTGTGTCACTGACCGTCTGTTGTAGCTACAGTATGTGGCTACAACAGGCTGTTTGGCTGAGGTCCAGGATGTTTCCCAGTGGCGTTGGTAGTGACTGATAAGTCTTGAATTGTACTTCTGCAGAATTCCACTGTGACATGCATGGTGTGACGTAGCAACGTAATAATTGGGGCCATCCACAAAGGAAAGCTGTACGGAAGAAGAGTTTGGCACTGGCAGAGTGCATACAGAAGTGAGAAGGGGGAGGTGTTTCAGTGTAGGCATACCTCAACAATGTAGCATTGTCAACAGACTTCCAAGAACTGGCAGGATTGTACCAATGAACTGTTTTTCAGTCTGACATAATTGACAGTATGATGCTGATGCACACAGCAGTCTGTCTGCGGTGACTGTTGGCTGTCCTGTAAATGGCACTGTAGTTCCAGATAGGCATACTGTATTTCATATTATGCATGGTAGTTTAACTGTGGCTGGTGGTCTGGCGTAGTGGTTAGCACATTGGCTTCGATCAACAAGGTTAATCTACGCCGGACCCGGTTAGTACCGAGATGAGTGACTGTGTCGGGTTGAATTCCTGGTGCCGGACATCTATTTCAGTATGTAACCAACCAGCTACCCAAGGCCAACTCAGCCTTCCATCCCTCCTGGGTCGGTAAATGAGTACCAGCTTTGGCTGGGAAGGCAAAGGCAGGTATGGTTCATTCCATTAGCGGATGAATGCAGGGTGTGCAGGTAAAACTGTGAGATCCCTTGAAAATGCGTGCCATACCTGAGCACCTTAAGAGGTGTGACCATGACAAGGCGCTATACAAATGCATGTTTACCTTTACCTACAGGGGCTAGTAGTTGACTACTGTTGTAACATGTTGAGGCGTCAGCCTAATCTTTAACTGTTTTTGTGGGTGTCTGCTGTGGGTTGGTGATGCACAATGTGGACAAGGGGAGGAGTAAATTTTTGCCAGTATTATGCAGATGCTCTTTATGGATGAGCCCCAAGGTGTATATGCCAGTGTTGGTGTATGGCAGGCACTAAAAGCTGTCTTTAACGAAGGATGTCTGTGTATGTAGCTGCTGGATCAGTGCGTGGGTTGCATGCAAACTGTAGCGTGCATTAAGCTGAGACGACGGTGTGCCGACGACACTGACACTACATCGGCATGTCGCAGCTGCCAGTGTCGACCAATGTGGTGCCTGGAGTGCATGGGCAGGTGGTTTGCCAGTCGACAGGATCAGATGCAGCCAGAGATCTGGCTGAGTTGTCGATGCCCATGTCCGACATGCCGCTCACCATTCTGTATGCTTGACATATGTCGCGTTGTTTCATGACACCTCGTGTAACATCAGTTTTGTTTCAAGTCCTTGACAGTCATCCGACCTTGTTGATTTCTCCACTGCTAACCTTGAAAATGGTGTGAATTGTAACATATGAACATTTAGTGGGACTGGGATGATATCTTATTTATTACTGCTGCCAATACTGCCAGTATTCTTGTTCATACAATAATAATAATAATAACAGCATTTGTATAGTGCCATAAAGTCTGAAGATACAGAGGTGCAAAGGAGCCTATTCTGTGTACTTGAAATGTATGTAGTACCGAAGGATTCTGAAAGGATTCTTTGAGACCAAGTGCCTTTTCCAGTGTGCAGCTGACAGCCTCTAAATACTATGGTTATGATAACTTGCTTTTTAACACGTTAAAATTCGTTGTTTTACAGCTTTCATTGGCATGACTACTGTGTGCATACTTTGCCATCTGACTACCCACAGCTCGGTTGACCTGGTTGTACTTACTTTCAGTTGTAAATTAATAAATATCTGCTATAATTCCCAGTTCAACTGTAAAAGAATCGAATTCAGACATCTTTGATTCACAGCTGATGTTCTCTGACGATATTTTGTAAATATTTTGCATTAACTTTTCACAAATTGGTAGCATCTACAGCAGTTACTAACCAGCTTTTGAAGAACATTATCTGAAACCATGTGGTATTTGTGGTACTGCACATGTATGGCAATACTGTGAAGGTAACGCTGTGTTCATTGTTTTTTAAACAACTTGTTGTAAACTGCTATTGATGTTTTCATTATACTGGTGGGAAGCATATTTCACGATCTTTAACTATTTAGGCACAACTCACATGGACAGACCGTTGTAGCAAGTGATGTGCTTCACTATGTCGCTCAGCCATAAACTAACTGAAATTCTGTAACTGACCTATATTTTTCTGCAACTAAGTACCATAGTACAGATTAGAAATGGGCCGAAGTTCGGCTCGGTTCAGCTCGGCAATGTGACTATTCGGATGAAGTTTGGCGTTTTACACTCGCCGCTGACGTTAACTTTAACTTGAAGTCCTCGTACTTATTATTAGTTACTAGTTAGTTACCATATCAACTTACCAGTAGGCCTACAATTTAATGTAGTACACTACAAATTAGTAGTTAGCTTATAAATGGACCACACAGATTCACCAAAATGGAAATGACACTAATAGATACAAATAAATAGATATATGTGAACGACCCGAACGTTCAGCTGACTGTTGTATGCTAGGATAAAACGATGGCTTTTACTGGTGAGTGCACCGAGTCTGCCCAAACCTTCGGTTTCAACCTTGGCCCATTTCTAGTAACACAGACTGGACATGTTCAACAACACCCGCACTAGCAACTTGGCAATCCGATGTACGTTCTAAAAACCCAAAACTCTGCAAATTTCAACATTCTGTCTGCGAAGAAATGGTCCACCTGTAAGTTTGATGAACACCAACTTGCTAATTACTTTTATTCGTGGACGTTATACTGAAGTTTTTCTACGTAGTTTGCCATCTCAGACGATGCGTGTGCTCACATGCGTACTTACTATGACATATTGTGGGCAGTGCCACTCAGTGTGCTCCTCAGTAAAAGACGTTTCATTCTAGCATATAACATTTGGCCGAACGTTCAGCGAGCCTGCCCAAACCTTCGGCTTCGGCCAAATGTCATAATAGGCGCCGGAAAAGTGACGCCAAATTTTTACCAAAGTTCGGCTGAATAGTTGCTGAGCCGAACATTTGGCTGAATTCTTCAGCATTTGCCGAAATTCGTCCCATATCTAATAGTAATATACATTATGAAACAGAAGTTACAATTAACCAGGATGCAGGATTGTCAAGTGTACAATAAGTATTATGTCAACTGTGCGTATCTTTAATGAAGTGAGAGGTGTTAGTTGCACAGTTCTGTTGCTGTGACATGATGACAATGTGAGAAATTCAACATTTACCAACAGTAACATATACATATAAAACATAACAATAATTACATGAAAACAGCTCATATACACACTGTACAAGGAGTTCTATGTTACAGGCAAATCTCAAACTGTAGCACAGGAAGAAGTAGCAGTAATCAGGCACTGGGAATCGGCAGAATAACTGTTATCACAAGATTAGTTAATTATCATCTGGTCGCTGATTAGCAAACAACTCAGTTACACGCGAGTACAGCGAGAACGACGTCAGAAATATCCAGACGTGTCCAAAAGTATCTGCATCAAAGACGACCCAGTGGCCTTCAACAAACATCGGGTTCATGTAGCCAGTAGCAGCAATCTGACCTTGACTGTGATACCTATAAGCAGTGTAACAGACACTGTGACAAACCACTGTAGGACTATAACGTAGCGCTTCAACACAAAGTCAAATGATAACGCTTATCTTACCTTCAGGGTATGCACAGGCAGCTAAGCTTAGTAGAAACATCAGACAGTTTACGGTTAACACTAATAATAAGAAGTACCAGTTTGACCAATGTTGTATACTTCATAGCGCTCACTACACTGCGAGTCAAAAAAACTGCACCTTCTATTGTTGCAATAACTTTGTGCAACCTGTCTGTATTAAAATAATGTTGGCACGCATATATGTCAATAAATATCGAACAAGACTTCTCTTAATAGGTATTTTTATAACGCTTTGTGAAACATGGCATACATATGTGTCATAACCAAGGTCAAAATTATGTCATGTAAGCTTAAACGTCAGCATTATCATTTGGACCAACAATGCAATGCAATCCTAAAACATTATATGAAATGTTTAAACTGTCTGTCTTCGTTCTTAACTCATGCCTTCAGCCTAAATCTCCACTCATCAATCACCTGATTAATGACTGCTGCTGGATGCTCGACACTGTCGATCAAACTGTCGATCAACTCACTAACATCTCACACAGGTTGCTGACAGGCTCCTGCAGCACTACCCAGATTCTGTAATGCACAGGACTAAAGTGTGGGATGTTAAGAAGCCACATTTTGGGTGCTATGACAAAGTTCAGTGTCTCGTGACAAAGGAGCTCGACAGTTGTGCATGCACAGTGCACTGGCATGATTAACTGTTGAAACTTAAGCTGGTTCCAAGTTTTGATTTTATAAAGAATATGAAACATGCAGGTGATAGGAAATTTATTGAACTATATGTGTGCCTAAAATTGTCACAGTAGAGAGCGGTGTCATAAAGATACTGCAAAAATAAAAAGGTGCAGTTCATTTGCCTCACATGGTAGTGTGTCTTTGCCAGAAGATGCTGCTGTAGTAACAGATACTGTCATTATACATGGTACTGGCATCCCTAGCTTTCAACCCCAATATGTGGTTCATATACACAAAAATTACAACACTTCACACAGCATTATCTCCTGCTCTGGCCTGGAAATTTTTGTGTATATAAAACTTATAAACCGCACATTAACTATGTTATGCTGTTAAGCAGTAGGAGTGCCATCAATTACCAGGTATTGTATTGTCTTACACGTGTGTATGGCAGGAGGATATGGATATGGAGGAGCATATACTGTACAAAACTTACAGAACTTATACATGTTATGTTTCACTGGCTACAAATCATGTGGTCTCCACTGAGTCAGCTGAGTGAGACACAGACTAGCTGGCTCACCCCAACAATTTCAGCCACGTGGATTGTATTGTGGCACGACTGCAGCTTGGCTGCACCGCTTTGTCAACATACACGGCACCATGTCATAGTGGCCTGGGTAGCGTCCATGTACTCCTACTCCGTAACATTACCACTTGTCACAGTCTACAGGATACTGTAAAACCCGTTTTTTCGCATGCCCTTTATTTTGCGAATTTCGCGAGCCTTGCCAGTTTGCGAAAATAACGGGCAGCGAAAATTTGAACACAGTAGTGTTTCAGTGTAGTAGGAAGCAAAAACGCCAAAATTATGGGGTCCAAAATAATTAAATTGACTCAAATGCAAAAATCAAGGGTGGCCAAAATTAAGGGTCTTACAGTACTCTCTAACAATATAATATTACACCATGTGCACCAACAATCTGACATACTGCTAGGGTTGTGAGTTTGGAAATTTCCTGCAGAAAATTTCCGGAAATTTATTCCAATCTTTCTAGAAATTTATTAAAGAATTTTTTCACTTGATACTTTTTAATTATAACCATATAAAAATAAAATATAAGTATGTTCTTGACAACCCCACTGACGGGGGACCACCTTGGCGTGGTGGTGGGGCTTATGGGCTCTGAGGATCCAGCAGATTACGATTTTTAGTAATCCAAAGGGGAGGAGACTACTAAGAGTCCCCCAGTTTGGCCCTCAGAACCCGGCTTATGGGGGTGCTAAAATCTCCGGGAACCCTGTTCAGAGCATGTGTTCGCAGGGCATTCTGGCGTACCACTACTTGCGAGCATTCTCAGCAGTTGACACCAGGGCTCCTGGAATTAAAAGCGATGGGTGCATTTATGGCATCCGTGTAGCTTATGGCTGTTTAGCCGTTTGAGAGCCACACCAGTGGCGGTGGGCTCTCTAGCTACGGTTCCTTCCAAGGACCGTTTCCTCAGTCCCATCCCCAATGGGCGAGGAAGTTATGAGCGAATCGCAAGAAGTACGCTCGTTTATCAACTGGAACTTTTTTCAGCTTAAATGTATTACCTACGTAATACATTTGGGTACCTGGACACAGGTGTCCCAGGTAATGTCACTATATTTTTTTAACCACAAAGATGGTTTGTTACTCTATATAATGGGGGGTTAGATCTACTAGTTCATATCCGTACCTGGACATAGTGTTGACCTCGTTAATTACACTTTATTTATTTTGCCACAATGATGGCTGGTTACTTCATACTAGGATTTTATCCTGTGGAGGTTAATTTCGCATTCTTTCAAGTTCATAAGAACTCGAAATAGATTTACCTAACCTTCGGTTATGTCGGGGTTGCACACTGGGCTGCAATTGATGGATGGCCTCAGTCCACCCCAAAGGAAAAGGTAAACGTATGTTCTTGATAAACAACTCTCCAGATCTTTGTGCTTTAACTTTATGCATTAAGTACAGAAAAAATAACTTGTATTTAGCCATGGTATTTAGCATCACTCCTAAGAATATCAGCAAATTCGAATGAAAATTATAGATGCTGTAACTTCCAGGCTTTAGCTAATATTTCTGGAAATATTAAATTTCCGGAAAATTCAAAACCCTACATATTGCTGCCATCCTGGGATTCAAACCGCTGTCCTCATACGGCCACTGTCCAACAAATTACTGGGAGAGGTTGGAAACTGCACCGAGTTGTTTAAGAACTTGTGATAGGACAAGTTCATCATGAACTACTCACCGTGCCCGACACACAGCAGGAACAACATCAATTGCTCTTGCAGCATAACCAGCTGGTAGTCTGAAAGGCTGCACAGTTGTCACGGCAGAGCTACCGGCCTGCGGACACGTCGAGGCTGAGTTCAGTGTCCACACACTCGGTATGTCCTGCTCATCTTCTGTGAGATTCAGTGTGCAGCTAAGATCTACTTTTACAGTGACCTTACCAGCTGGAATATTTGGATCACCCTGCAAATCACACGTCATTGGCTATATATACACCGGCATCTTCCAGTTATCCTCAAGTCTATTCCACCAAATGAACACGTTTATTCACCAGAATGGTAGAGTGACAGACAGAGAGACAATATAAACAAATGGTAGCACAATATTTTGTAAAAAATATACACACAAACAACTGAGATTAACTTACAGATTTAAATACATACAAAGTGAAGTTTGGCTCAAATATCAGCAAATGATTCAGTTACACATGAATGCAGTGAGAAACAAGATGGTCTTCGACAGGTCAGTCTCTTTCAAATTTTATCAGCTATGTTTCTGCCAAATATTATTTGAATTGGTGTACAGTTGAGAAAGTTATTGCAAAAAAGGTGAACTTACTTTTGAGACACAGTGTATAGGTGCAAAATATATAACAAAATACAAATTACTGTTACTGTTAATACAGCATGGAAAGCATGTACAGTAATATGCACCGTAATCTTCGTAATGACCGCTTTGCTGTCATCATCTTCATATGTTAGTAACACCAGCTCAAGACCGTGATCTCCGTATGTACCTTTGAAGAGACCTGGCTGTATGACAACTCCTTCTTTGTGACCAGGCAATGTCAGAGGCTCACACAAGATTGTGCTACAAAACAAAATACCAACAAATGACTGTTACTAGAGATTGCATGGGCCAGGCATTTCCCCACTTTCTTCCAGGACTACCCCCTGAAATGAAATAGTAGTTAAGGTAGGCTGAAGACAGGTCAAGCTGGGCCGGGCTGACTCCATCATCAGCCTGCAGGGCCCAATCAAACACAGTCCGGGCCGAGTTGAGCTTATTTTTTCCGGAATGGCAATGGGCCGGGCCTGTGCAAGGACGGGCCTGGCCAGGCCAATAAAAGCAGGGCCATGCATACTTCTATTGTTCTCAGTAATGTAACATGAGAATTAATGTCAGAAAAGAGTGTAAGAAGATAGCATCACAAAATGCATGAAATGTTGCAATATCCCTGTCTGTTATAACATCACGTGGAACAATCATGCAGATTTTCAAGTCAGATTTTCACAGTTACCGTAAAATCTTGAATACAATACGCACGATTTTCACCAAAAATAGAGGTCTGGCAGCCGGGGTGCATATAATACATCTAAACTAAAAAAACACATGATTTTTACTACATATTCTTACTAATCTTTTTCATTCTTCTTCCACAGCATGGCGTTTACCGGTACAATAACAGATCTGCATTAACACCGGAACGGACCGAGTAGCCTATGTCCAGCATGCCGGTTGCCAACTTACCATTATGTGTGTTGAAAATTTGGGTAAGTTCCAGGACTTAAACCTACCGATATGCGCGGCCAGATCTGGAAAGCCTATTGTTTTGTTTACAAACACAATAAACATTGATTTAATCGAAGTGAAATGTAAATAATTCTGTACATTTTTGTTAGTTTGTATGAAAAAAATGTACAATAGAATAACTACCTCGCTGAGTAAAACGATATACGGAAGTGAACAAGTTTGTATCGAGTGGCATAGTACAGGTGCGTATTGTACAGCTAAACTAACGTTTTCCCACAGTTCTCCTGTGAAAGTTTGGGGTGCGTATTGTACAAGTGTGCGTATTGTATTCGAGATTTTACGGTATGTACAGTATATTCTAATTTAGTTCTACAATGTGTATTCAACTTAATGACATAAATAAAGCTCTACTTATTTTCTGTAACTGTAACTTCATGTTTTGTACCGAATAATTACATGCATGCACAGTACACATTTCAATTTCAACTTGGTTGCGACAAAAATAAAATCCCAACCAGATAAAAAATCATTCCCAACATTTATCAGTTTCGCCAGGTCAAAAAACTGCTTTGTTTCCTAATACCATACAAACGTCACATCTCAGCAAAGTCTGAATGCACATAAGACGAAAGTGTTTCAAGATGATTTTGACGCAAATTATGCTGACATAATTTCATGTTTGCTTATACAAACCAACCAACAGGCTCGTGTTAGATGGCATAACACTGTCTCTAGTAAATTTCCTATAAATAACGGAACGAAGCAAGGAGGAGTTCTATCGCCGTATTTGTTTACCCGTTATGTTCGCAAC
>Ga0049105_1001078_pt1 | contig 11306 bp, 7 predicted proteins | sample WorMetvaBAHAMAS1_FD_61260 | JGI IMG/M metagenome (GOLD analysis project Ga0049105, IMG submission 61260) | Worm MetaG Olavius vacuus BAHAMAS.1 | ecosystem: Host-associated > Annelida > Digestive system > Unclassified | place: Germany: Marburg | collected 2013-04-09 | reverse complement strand
GACACTGTATCTCGTTCACCGTTTTAAGTTGCACATCTAGTTAAGGTCTGTAATATCGTTTTAATATCTGTTATGTGCTGCCTCTGATTGGCGAAATAAAGTGTATAATGCGGTAGAATTTCAATGATGAATGAACGACATCAAATTGGTGAGTAAAGCCCCGCTTACTCTGCCTACGGCACCGTACGTATGGCGACCTTGTAATTAACATTGACGCACGTCCACGTGCGTGCGTCGACGTACGGCACCGTACACAGTGTGAACGGGGCATACGGGTCGCGACACACGACCTGCACATTGTTGGCCGACAATGTCGCGGGCTTAAGTGAGCGAGTAGTATCTTAAGATCTTGAGCACAAACACAATGATGTACTGCATGGTCTTATAGGTTTTTGTACCTACGTAACTATTAACTTATTATTTTCCGCTGTTTAATGCTTGTACCTTGAATAAAATCTGATAAATAAATAAAAAGGTCATTTAGTGCCTTGGCCACTAGAAGTTGAAGTGCAGAAAGTTTAACATCCCATCAAACACATTATAGGACATGTTAGAGGAAGATGAGTGGATGTCAGCAGTTAACAAGCAAGTTTGGATAGCCAGAGATTTGTGCCGGATTACGAAACGTGAACCGCAACGAAGCTGTCGTATTCTCCACTCGGCGCTTTCAACATCATAATTTACGTCAAGGCGAGGCCAAAGGCATCATTGACGCCAACTGATATCACGACATCACGACGGCGGCGGCCAGAATGCTGCAACATTCTGACATGTAGCTCTTCGTCTTCTTCTTCACTCTTCCAGACTTCCAGACTTATTCCGGTATGTAACCAACCAGCCACCCAAAGCCAACTCAGCCTTCCATCCCTCCGGGGTCGGTAAATGAGTACCAGCTTCGGCTGGGAAGGCAAAGTCAAGTGTTGTTCATTCCGTTAGCGGATGAACGCGGGATGTGCAGGTAAAACTGTGAGATCCTTTGAGAACGCGTGTCATGCATGAGCGCCTTAGAGGTGTGTTCACGACGAGGCGCTATACAAATCCACGTTTACCTTTACCTTTACCTTCCACCCAAGATCACTAATGCTGCTGGCATGACGTGCTCGATGACGAGACGTGCTGAAGACTCCACCAGAAATGGACCACGTGCGCTCGAATTATCGCTGAGCTGGCATCCATAGTGGGTGGAGAAAAGTGACAGTGACAGAAGACTGGTGACGGTCTGTGGCCACTGCATGCCCATCATGAGTATACTTACCAATATACTCTACAACTGTTTTTTTTCCGATTCCTTAGGCTCGTCGGTTTTCAGCTCAGCTCATTGTCTCAATCATCTGTACAGAGTTAAACCTAGGCCACCTGGCGCCATGCGGTTGAGAACCCGTGGTCATTAGTTTGAATTGCCTGCTGTTAAGTATGAATTCAACAAACAAAACTTTATTGTTCGATCGCTTTTAATTATGTATTATTTGTGTGTTTTTACTTGTATTATCTTCATTTTTGTATTTTGTTGTACACATGTGCAAATGTCATATGTATTAAACTCTTACTTACTTACTTACTTGCCCACCGACAGTATAACTGGTGAAAAGCTGTCTGGCTGTGTGTGTGTGTCTGTGTGTTAACCAGGGTGGCACAGATCATAACCGCTGAATCCTTGTAATCCCTCATGCACAGACCTACTGATGAACTCTGATCACAAACCAGAAACTAGATCAGTCTGACCCAGTTTACGGGGTTTATGGGGTCATCTTGCTTATCCAGTGTCACATCGGCCCATGCGATGCTTGCTGTTATAGTTTTTATCACTTGGACTTTTTATGTTTGATGTCATGTGTTGGATAAACTGGCTTTTGTCAGCTTTGAACGCACGTAAGATCGTAGCAGATTATATCATACGTGCAGTCAGCTATACCTGTACAGCCTACAATGTGGTCCGTAAAAATGTTAACTTTTTTATTTTTCAAATAACTCCGTAAAAAATGACCGATTCTTATAATTATTGGCATTCTTGTTCCTCAGAATATTTGTAACTGCTCAGTTTCAACGTGTCCCACCTCATCTGAATAGTGTCGCTACACTACCTTGTAAAACTTGAAAGTCGTGTTCTTCGAGAATTCCAATACCGTGTCCAATGTTTTTTGACACATCTTCTGTAAAATTTGGCCAATTCTGGTAAAATCTGCTGCACAGTGTCCTGAATATATTTGCCACAAAGTAAGTAATATAAACGTTTTCCACCTTACCTGAAGAATGCCTCTACACTACCTCGAGAAAAATAGAATTGAGTGATGAGTGGGCCAAGAGAGAAGACGTTCGCTCATTGTACATAAAACACCTTCAACATACAACAAATAGTCATCAACAATCTAGTAACGAGTAATTTAATATACCGACAAGAATCACTTTCAACAGACGTCAAGAAACGTACGGCTTAAGTACGCCTTCCACGAAGCTGCGTTTCGACAAACGATAAAACTTGCCTGCAGGAACATCACTAACACAAGGCTATGCAGACGAATTACAACCACGCGCACAACACTAACAGCCCATATCGTTATTAAAAAAGACAGATAACAACTGCAGTTTTTCAGTTTAATTCGCTATTATGCGAATAACGACAACGAAGCTGTTTTGAAGCTTCGTGCAGAACACAACGCAGTAACGACTGTTGTACAAATAACTGAAACACAATTAGTAATTGAATACGTAGGCTTATTAAAATGCTTATACGTAACATAGGTATTTTGTATTATGTCGAACTGAAATGCTTTCACTAAGACAGTTCACTTTTAGGCATAGTTCTCTCAACTTCAGTGCTTGAAAATTCGAACGGCAGCACTGCGACACTGAACAACCATATAGGATTAACGTGAAGTGGAAGTAAGCGTTGAAATGTGGAAACGGCGACTGCCAGTGGCGTTTCTAGCAGTGACAAAGTGGGGGTCCACGTCGGTACCACGACAAAGGTGGGAAAAAAACTTGAAGCGTACATGAGGAACAATTTGTATTTTTACTTCAGCTACACCAAAACACAGGACCAAGAATTTAATCCGACGTTTCGTTAAATTACAATGTATCCGTTTCACTCCACGTGGGCGTATACTCCCACCTGACTCTGCGCCCCTGCATTTTATTAGCGTTTGGAAAATGTATGACCAATTTGTGGGACCGCCAAAATTCTGGGGAATGGCCCAGACCCCCTCTGCATCCCCGGTATGAACGCCACTGGCGATAGTACAAAGCTGGGCGCGCAGGTAGAGAAGTACTCACTATCAACAACATTTGGCATCAATACTCACTAACAAAAGAGGCAGCGCATCAATCGCGTTGTATGGACGAACGCTGCGACGTTGAATTGGCGGACTCAACAATACCGTTCATGACTCTCACGCACAACAGCTGACAAACTGCGATATTTCATTTTATTTCACAAGAACTGACGCTAAATTTCAACGAATAGCTTGAAACAAATTTCAGAATGACGTCCAAAATTCGGACGTCATTATGGCGCCCGCGGCCTGAATGATTCATTACGGGTTAGCTGTTCTTTCTAAATTGCGCAGCTGACAGGTTGACAGTGGAATAACATCTGTAAAATATCAGCGTTCTACGTAATATCTTTAAAACTATTTGCACGGCAAAAATAGCTCTAGAATATGCAGGGCTGCTGCAGAAGGACGGCATCATTGCGACGAGCAGACCTACACTGATTCGCAATGCCGGTCTCTTTGCTATCACAGACGCACAGTAAACGTATAGAAGACCGTTAAACGATACTAATGCGGACCATTTGTCCGTATATGTGTGCGCGCGACAGTAAAAGATAGTAAAAGATTCGATTGCGGAAAGCCGTAAAAGGGGTTAACAGCAGCGACATCAAAGACGCACGAGACAGGTTTCAGTGCCAGTTGCCATGACAACGAGATTAGATTGGAATTCGCAGGCTGTTTATTCTGCTGGAACTACATACATGGAGTGGATGAAATGTATTACCCCGGCGAAAAATGCGCTCTCTCAAAAACGACTAAATATTAAAATTTTGTTTATGACATTACCTGTCTTTATTCACAATTACATACATCAGTCGTGGAATTTATGTAAGATTATGTTGATTTTAGAACTACAAAAACTGAAATATAAACTACAATCGTGCTGTAGCAGGATTGCTTGTAATTTTCCCAAGTTGTGAGTTTCCAGTTCTTGCAGTGTTTGCAGATTTTAGTCCACTATAAGCTTATTTCGCCAAGTCGACAGCATGAAATAAAAAACGAAATACACTAAATAAGGCAAACTACGTACACTGACAATAACGACGAAAACGGTGCTTATCTACTGAATATTATCGAACATTTTCCTCCTCTTACCACTTGGCGTAAGTGTACATCAGTTCATCTACTGGCTTTGGTCAAGTTATCAGGCAACAGTCCACAAATGTTGATAATTTTAGTGCAAAGATTATTTACACTGTTACCCAGTTCTCGCTGATTAAGTAGAATGTACGGAGGTAATGCATTCAATGCTAGTTTGAAGCTTGTAAAAAGTCGTATTTTTATTTCAGCCCTTTCCATTTTTACATAAATTAACATAATTTCATAACGACTGCAAGCTTGACGCAGACAAACCTTGAGAATAATTGCAGACAATTTTGTACAGTAATATTGAGTCGTTTTCGAGAAATTGCATGCAGTCGAAGTAAGTTTATGCCGCAGCCTGTATACTACAGTCAGCGTAATCTTCATTTATTCTCAGCATCATTCCGCATCGTATTTCGAATAACAAAACGCATTGCGTATCACCTCGTACGACATGCATTATATATACACTGTATTTTGTTTATTCGTAGTTGACGTGAAGCGTATATAATCTTGAGTCGAGTCGGTTATTTTCGGTGCTGTTGAAGCAGGTTATTGCTAAATGTAAACATGCAACAGCAGACTGCTTTTACGTGTACAAGATAGACAACGTATCGCAGATTATTCACTTGTAATGATTCGCTCGTGCGCAGTATAATTTTGCGGAAACTATTAATAATTACTACCGTCATCGTCGTACATACATTTGCGTACGACGTCTGTCAGTAATGTGACTAGATAGAATCGTCGTTCCTTGTAAGCATCTACAAAAAATGCAGGCAAAAATGAAAGCGCATTCCGGCAGAGTGGATAAATACGCGCACGAAGCTAGTAGACGGTAACTCATGCCCAACAACAGTAGACGAAAATCCGCGTCTGGCAGCCGAAGTCAGAACTTAGTGCCAGACTGCTTCGTTCAGAAAGATTTGGCGCGCCATATTTCGCGCAACGATGCGTCTGCAGTCATATTTTCGATCCACAGACAAAGCCGGGGTTTCGAGGTGGTGAGATTCGGGGATGGGCGACATCGTCTCCAAAATGTTTGAAATTTAAAGTTGAAATCTATGCGTTTTGATACATTCTGACCGGCTGATGATAAGCTTGTAGTATCACAGTGTGTACAGTACTTCAGCTGTGATATAGGTGATTATCCGTCCAAAGGGGGTTGCCCAAATTTTCACATCGATTTTGTACAAATCCCACGAGTGGCCCTGGTGACAATTGGGGATTCAAATCAACCAATCCCCTCATAGCTTTCCCGCTGTGAATTCAGTCAGAACAAGAGCTTGGCGAGATAAACTCCGGTCAATGCGTCGACAGTCGATGTAGATGGTTCATGCCATCATGTGTCGATGACTCGGTGTAGTTACTGGCCGACCAAGAGGCGGGGACTGGGAACGATCTCCTCCCAGTTCTAAATGTTTTGTTTCAAATTCAATCGCAGATATGTGGTGTACATTTCTGACGTAGTCAGTGATTAGCCGGATCGCTCTCCTTTGCTATTAGTCTTGATCGGCCACTGGTTGTAATCACAAGATGTCGTGATCAACAAACTGTATTACCGCTCGCTCCGCCCGCCCGACCTCGTCGCGTGCCTCTACCTTGATCCTAACACACGGGCCCGGATGATGGAATAGTAGCACGAAAGGTTTACGGTACGAAGATCTTCACGACGTTAGGAGTGGCCGATGTCGTCGTCAGACGGTACTGACGGACAGTAAAGTACCACCCGGAAGTTTACCAGCGAGCGGAGCTGGAGGTCTGAATGCGCTGTCGCCATGTCCGCCAGTTCGCTGCCCGGGGGAGGTCTTCTGCCGTCTGACGGCGACAGGTACCTGTTGGCGGCGCGCGGCGGCTGCGGCCTCGTCCCGCTGTCGCCGTCGCTGAACGTGCTGCCGCCGCTCCTCGCGCGTCCAGTATCTGCCGAGCTTCAGTTCGCTGGCGGCGCCGTCGTCGTCGGTCGTCGTGCCGGCACCGCGCCGCTCCTCGTTCAGCTGGCGGGCGCGCTCGCGCAGCAGCCGGCGTCGCAGCCGCGGTCGCCGCACGATGTATCGCGATCCGTCCGGCCGTCGTTTTACCACCCACTCCATCGGCACGTCGCCTGCGCCCGTCCACGAGTCGGCGCCGGCGCCCGCGCGCGGCGTCTGGCACTGCACGGTCGCCGACGCCGTGGGTGCAGCGGCGTCACCGGAAGCGGTTTTTCGCTGTTCGGCGAGTTGCTGCTGGAACAGATTCTGCTGGAGGGCGATGGTGTGCTGCAGGTTGGCGGCGTTGGTATACATGACGTCGACGTACTGAGCGTAGACGGCCTGCAGTGTTGGTTTGTTCGCTGCCGCCGCGTTCGGACCAGCGACGCCGTCGTCGCTGTTCCACGCCCTCTGACGCGCACCACCACCGCCACCGCCGCCAGCCGAGTTGTTGCACGGCTCGAGGTCGCTGTGCGGCGAGCGCTTGGAACGACGCGACGACGGCGACGCCGACTTCGGCGGCGCGTCAACCGCTCGTCGAGGAGACAGTTCCGGGCGACTTCGCCGTTGCTGTTTTGACGATATCATCTCCGCGCCGCAACCTACCCTCACCTGGTCGACGCGCGTGCCCATGCGCGGAACGTTTCGTCCCGGGCTTCGGTAAGGACTGTTTTTCGAAGGCGGCTGCGGCGGCTGCGGTGGCGGAGGAGAGGAATCGACTGCGGTGGACGCTGTGGCGGTGACCGCGTCCCCGGCTGGCGGTAGCAGGGCGCCGGCGTCGTCGATGCGGTGGGCGTTGACGATCTCGCGGTACTGCAGCTGGATGCGCTCCATCTCGCGGTTCAAGGCGGCGATCTCTGCCGCTACATCGTCGCTGTGAGGCTCGGCGCTGGTCAGCGGCCACGGCTTGATGACACTCGACGACGTCAGTGACGTGGCAGCTGGAAAACCACGAACGTCGACACCGGGCGGCGGACACTGACTGAAGAACAGCGTCGGAGATGCGCTCGTGCTGTCTATCACATCCTGAGAACACATCACACATTCAGTCACGCAGGACAGCCGGTATCTTTCTGAAACCGCGGCTTTTAACCTGGAGTCATGACCCCCATAGGGTCGTTCAATTTTTACGGGACCATTAAGTGGTTGGCAGTGTAAGAGAGACATTGTTATTCCCAGCTCGCACCTCTTCATCTACTCACCACTGTCTACTCACCACTGACATTTACGTCTCATCGCCTTCAGTGTCGCTGCACCAACTTTATGGAACAGTCTGCCTGATGACATTACTAACGCTGCATCACTAACTGCTTTTAGAAACCGCCTCAAAACATTTTTATTTCACCATACTCCCTCTGGCTGCTCAGCCGACTACTCCCGCCGTCAAGCGCCTCTGAATCTTCGGACTTAATGGCGCTATATAAATTAGTTTTTAACTTTAACTTTAACTTTAACTTCTGTTGTTGTTGTCGTTGTAAAATTTAAAGAAAATATTTTGCATACAATTTTCATACAAGCATTAAAACACCAAAACTCATTGTCAGCGTTACGGCACTGGTAGGGAGTTTCGCAGAACGTCGAGAAACTAATAAGGTTTAGAACCGCTGCTCGAAAACGACATTCAGCAAAATTTTAGCAAACCACATACCAAAGATCACCGATATTTTCGTTATCTGAAAGTATAATTATTTTTGTTATCATCACCGATTATTTTCGTCATAAAAATTTCGGCGCTATTGTTTTCAAATCGTTTTCGTTGCTGTTGAGTGTCGATCTAACACTGGCTACTTGTAATTCTCACAAATATTACGAAACGCAGAAAAAATGTCCAGCAATGTATAACATTTTAATGCTGCAACCTGCTTTTCTAAGAGGCAAAAAATGCATCGTAAATATGCACAATGCATATTTAATTACTTAATTATTTAATTATTTAGTTTACTTGGTCGAACACGAAAAACAGTAACAGTGCATTAATAAAATCGTAATATAATCTGTTGTTCAGAAGTACATGCGTTATTTGACTTTTGGACTAGAAATAGATGGATAGTTACAATGTGATATGCATGTTTAAGGTACATTTAAAAACTGTCGGATAGCCAACTTGATCTACAGCATGAAATTAAAACTAAAAATTAACGATAAAATAAACTAAAACAAAAAAGTGATGGGCAGAAGAAAACCGAAAATTAAAATACAAATTAATTATGACAGAAATATACGAGTACAGTTCTATCTCGCAAACAGTTATCGAATACCCGCTCGGTGGAGCTGTCACGTATTTGGATGCTTTCGTCGGTGCGACCAAGCCCGCTGTCTTTGTCTACTCGTCCCAAGGTGTCCAAAAACGTGACGTCCGTGCCGCTGGCGCATTCGTCCGAGAACCTGGCGTACTGTCATCAATCATCGCAACGCAAATCAACCATAGTTTACTATTAAGCATCGGTTGCGTCAAACTCACTCAAACGTAACGCAACACATAAGTCCAGATGGTCCATGTGCATGCAAAATAGTTCCAAACATTTTTTATCACATTCATCAGCAGTGGGGTCACTAAGGTTGCTGTCACCCGGTGCGATAACTGATGGTGAAACCTTTTACCTCAAAAACCGATTACCTTTTTAGTCATCGTCTTACTTCAGACTGCCGTCACTGAACTCCAACCACTCCCATCACTCCCACCCTCTCCTTCCGCCTTTCCAGTTTGTCCAGTGTTCTTCTAAATTCAGCCGCAAAAATATTTCGACTTTCATTAGGATGTCACCCCCTGTATGGTGTCACCCGAGGCGATCCTCCCCCGTCCCCCACCCCCGGCCCGCCCCCTAGTGACGCCACTGTTCATCAGCACGAATGTTTGTTGATGCGAACTAGTAAATACTGGTCATTATGAGTGGAGTACTAAGAGCTATTCAAAGTCATGTTTTACCCGGCGTTTGTCTATCTGTCTGTTTGTCTGTCTGTCTGTCTGTCTGTCTGTTTGTCCGTCTGTCTGTTTTGTCTGTCTGTGCGTTTATCTGTCCTTCTGTTTGTCTGTCTGTCTGTTTGTTCATTAGTAACTCCACGTAATAACTATTAATCGGAATTTCATCAAAATTTTATCGTGAGATGTATCTGTGGAGAAGGACGAACTGACTGAACTTTGGAAACCATCTGCCTCCGTAACTGGATCTGGGATTTTTTTTGAATGAATCTTCAACGTTCCAGATTGGGCATTTTCCACTGTTTGTCTCATACCTCTGGAAACGCTGGCCGGATCTTCATGAAATTTTTACCACAGATGTATCTTTAGACAAGGAAGTCCACACTAAATTTCGGAAGTCATCCAGATGCCGGATTCGCCTTGGATGAGGTCTGTGCTCTCCGAATGCTCTCATTGTTACTTAATTTCTGAGTGAAGTTTATTTCATTCATTTATGCCACGAACTTTAAGTGAATAACAGTGCCTGCTTTGGTAAAACGGTAAAGGTAAACGTGGATGTGTATAGCGACTTGGCGTGAACACACCTCTAAAGCGCTCAAGTATTGCACACGTTCTCAAAGGATCTCACAGTTTTACCTGCACACCCCGCGTTCATCCGCAACGGAATGAACCATACCTGCCTTTGCTTTCCCAGCCGAAGCTGGTACTCATTCACCGACCCCGGAGGGATGGAAGGCTGAGTTAGCCTTGGGTGGCTGGTTGGTTACATACAATGTCCAGCACCGGGAATTGAACCCAGACACGGTCGCCCATCTCAGTACTGACCGGTCCCGAAGTAGATTAACTTCGTTGATCGAAGCCAACGCGCTAACCACTACGCCAGACCGCCACTTCCGCTTTATTATGAGTTGCTAATGTTGTTGTACATTCAACAGAAGAACATTTCGCTGACTGTCTGGAATTACCTGTCGAAAGAGATCGTACGGTATGCGACGATGCACATCTGACAGTTCGAGGCCTTCTATTTGACCGCTGACGTCGTCCAGTGCGTTGTATACTTCAATGAAACCATCGTCCATCTGTAGATAGACACACAGCCAGCGTAATCTCGTGTATTATGGCTTCAATAACTGCAATGACACATTTCTTGCGAGCCTTAAATATTTCGACAAACTGTTCATTTAGTTACATGCAGACAACCTTGGAATTTCCAGATCGATTCATTCTTGATTTATGGACAGGCACGGAACAGTCGCGGAGTGTATCATAAACATTAAAACTGAACAGTCTTGCTTGTAGCGTGAAGTATTAACTATACCGAAAATAACACTGCTCTTGCCTTAACAGTGGTGTATAATGAACTCATGAACTAATCAAAATATTTAGGTAGGCCAAATCCGCGCTCCAATGCGACCTTCACCTAATCCTGCAGCCTAAAATACCCCAACTTTAATTCTTTTATAAACCACTACAAACATGTCATGTAACACGCACGTCAAATCAGCGGCGACGACCTGATGTTAATTGTTTCGATGACTTACTGATGCGCACATCATACAAGTGAGCCGTCGAAATGTGTGCCTCCGCCATTATAGCATTCACACATCTGTACACAGCTGACGGCGCCCTCTAGCGAGTACAAATACGAATTTTATAATAGTATAATTCGCAGACGATTACTAAAAGTGACCTTGACGTTTGACCTCTGAACTTGAAAACGTTTCAGCAGTGCTCACTGACATATTTGTGGCAAGTTTCGTTGAAATCCGTCCACTAAGTGAAGAGATATTGCGCCAGGCGAAATAGGTGTTAATGGACGGAAAACGGACAACGGACGGACAGCCGGAAGACCGGAAGTCATAATGCCTTCGCCGCGTACTGTTGGCGGATACATAAAGAAAGAAAGTTCGATCTGCTGCCAATCTGCCGTTTCCGTCGCCAGTTTTATATACCTATTTCACACCGCAGACACGGACAAGACAAGACTGTCTTGTCTTGTCTTGTCCGTGTCTGCGGTGTGAAATGAACTCAGAACAAGTCAAGACTGTCGGCGACAGAAAATTTCGA
>Ga0049105_1001077_pt1 | contig 11307 bp, 8 predicted proteins | sample WorMetvaBAHAMAS1_FD_61260 | JGI IMG/M metagenome (GOLD analysis project Ga0049105, IMG submission 61260) | Worm MetaG Olavius vacuus BAHAMAS.1 | ecosystem: Host-associated > Annelida > Digestive system > Unclassified | place: Germany: Marburg | collected 2013-04-09 | reverse complement strand
AATTTTAAATTTAATTCACTATTGCAATATTAATACTTACTAAGCTCTTCCTATATATATACAGACAATTTTGTGAAAAAATGTTACGTTATTTTGGAGGAATTGCATTTTTCTTATTACATTGATAGTAAGTTTTGTGTAAGTTCATCCTAAGTTTTTCTTAAGATTTTCCTAAGTCAGACCTTATCCTAAGTTTTTCCTAAGTTTGTCCTAAGATTTTTTTGAAAATCGGGCCCCAGTTGGTCGGCACTCGGTAGGCAGTAAGTACTGTAAGAACTGTTCGGTTTTCTTTACTACACGAAGTCAGCATACACTCGCGGAACCGTTGGGAAAATATTGGGGGTAATGAGGTGGGTCACAACATAGAGGCAAGGGAGTGGTTGGGCAGGTGCTTCAGAGGGGTTGCCCATTCTCGCCGAGCCGCCGAGGAAAACTTCTGAAATGTGATTTGGGGTGGGATTTAAGAAGACGACTAAGCCCCTCCCTAAAAATTGATTATGTTGTCTGGAAATGGCATATTATATGTAAGTAAGTAAGTAAGTATGAGTAGTATTAAGATGCATATAAGCAACCAGTTACGTTACGATGTGCCATGGCCCATGGTCAGTGAATCCGAACAGAAACGTTTTCTTGAACTCTCCTCAGCTGATGACCTGTCGCAGCCGAGACGATAGATTGTTACAGTCCACACCCACGGCCCAGGGCTGAAAAAAACTAGATTTTTAGAAATAAAAGTTTTTAGTTTTTTCAGGTTTTTTTTTAGGTTTTTAGGTTTTAATGTATGAAAACCGGACTCCAAATCATGACTTAGAAATTTACGAAGAACCTGTCCTCCTGCTATATCATTTATAGCCATGTGCAGACTATAGCATAGACATAAACACAACTAATTAGACTGAAATGCAACAATTTTCTGGTGTGACTGTGAGTCTAAAATCTAGATTTTTAAGGTTTTTTTTCTAAAAAAACTAAAAAAACCCCTAAACCCTAAAACCTAGTTTTCTACGACCCAATTCTACAGCCCTGCCGCGGACCGGCAGCAGCGCAACTTCTGTCGCCGAAGGTGTTATGCAAACGTGAGACGTCACATTTCTGTCGGTTGCTCTACAGTCACTGTAGCTCTTAGTCCATTCTGACACACTTTAAAAAAAATTCAACGCCTATGTCAGGATGTCTGCCATGCATGGAATGGCAGCAGTGCAAATCCATTACATCATTCGTCACTTCGCCAACTGCCCTTTTGCCGTAGTCTGACGTCGCGTATCGTGTCGTATGTCAAACATTAACGCACGGACTCTTAGAGCTGAAGCCGAGCACTGCGTGAAAGACATGCGGTGTGCAAGCGACGGGCACAGGATGTCGCTAAATTGATTCACACCAAACTAATACGTGTCATTTTGTGCGCATAATGAGTGAGTACCATGTAACAAGGCCGAATTACTGAGCCTGCAACGAGGAAATTAATCTTCCTGCCTCATCGACAACATCTTGTAAGAAATATTCTCTAAAAAGACTGGCATCATAATTGTATCACTCTCGTCATTGCTGTAGAATTGTAGTCAAGCTACAAAACTTTTATTCTTTATCATGGTCACGATGGAAACGACCGCGTAAAATTGCCGCTAATTCTACTATTAATACAGTTATTAATTACTTATCATTTTACCATTTACAACTACATGTACTACTTCCACTGTTATTAAGCACTTACGTAGCACAAGCACGAGAACAGAATAAATAAATATATCAAGCAATTAAAAGTCAAGTATAACTTTATCATTATCAATATCTAACCATTGTTAATTACCAAGTGGTTTTTGAAATTAATAGTAATATTAGTGTTGTTGTTGTTGCTGCTACTGCTGATGCTGTTGTCGTTACGATTATCAATATATTATTACTCTCCACAGATAGATTCATTTGGTTGGAATTCAGTATTGCTAAATAAATTAATATTACACAACCAAAATAAGACTAGAAACCTTCGCCGTTTCGACTTCTTTCAGAGGACATCATCGGAACAAGGTGGTACTCAGTTCTTCTGGATTTTGTCAAGATCCAGAATAACTGAGTACCAGCTTGTTCCGATGAAGTCCTCTGAAAGAGGTCGAAACGTCAAAGGTTTCTAGTTTTATTAGGAATTTATTTAGCAATATTATTACTCAGTTTTGATAAATTTATAGAATATGGTATCAAACATATTACTACTGCTACTACTACTACTACTATTACTAGTATATCGGCGTAAAACCTCTGTGGTTTGCCGTGGTAGACGAGTTTGGTGTCGATGTTGGTGGTACTGGCGGGTTCTGCAGAGATGCCGATGCCGCGCAGACGAGGTCTTTGTGAGTGTCCGAGTCCAATACGTAGCAGTTCAATGGTGCTGTTCAGCTCGCTGATCAACGACTCTTTCTCTCTCAACTGAGTCAGCAGCAGCTGAACTTCGTCGTTCTTTCTCTGAAGCTGACTGCGCAAGTGCGCTGTTTCGTCGTCTTTAGACGCCATCGTTCACTCACACTCCTGTCTGCTTACCAGTTCTACACAGAACAAAAAAGTTATAAGCGAATTATAACTAATTATATTTAATTTTCTATGTATATGTGTACTCTGTGTACGACTTCATAATAAATAAAACAGTGGAGTCAGGGGCGTACTTAAGGGAGGGGGAGGCGAACCGGCGCCCCCGAAACTCAGGAAACATTGGTCACGCATGTTTTAAAATAATATCCCAACGATTGGCATTCTGTGATGCTTGAAAAGTAGCGAAGGTCGTTTTAGGCCGCTGGTCTAGTTTAAAACGCTGGACAGTGATAACTAAAAAATCGTCAGAAAATTAATGAAAAATTCACGCCTCCTCTCTAAGTTGAAATCCTGAATACGCCGCTGGGAGTAACTACTAGAGATGCAAATTTTTATGACATTTAATTTTCTCGTGGCAAAACGTTTACTGAAAATTTCGTTGAAAAGTTCACTGAAACTTTCGCGAAATTCGTATATAGACCTCGATGCCGAACAGTAACTATGTAAAACAGTTAAAAAGTAGCCATTAATTATCCTGCCAATTGATTGACATTGTACAAATTTGTACTTGATTAAAATTAATTTCAAGTTAAATGAATAGTAAATAAATCAATTATAATTCGCTTGTAACTTCTAATGTAAGTTGTTAATTTAACTGAAAACCGCTTCGAATTTTTTCCAAAAATTTTATGAATATTAAGAAATAAGATTAAAAATTTTATCCTACATCTCTAGTAACTACTGCGAAGCAAGGCAGACAGCCGTTTCCCGGCGCCAAGCTGCACAAGCGTTGCAGGTCGACGGAAAAATTACCTAAAAAATAAATGGCGAACGATTTAATTTGAAATACCGCAGAAATAAGTGAACGAGTTAAAGAGTCAAGTGCTGTGATTTATTTTTCTGTATTTTGTGTTTATTTTTGCATTTTCAACTTATTTTTTTCTGTTTTCTCCGTTCATATCGGACCGCAATGCTCAACCTAGCGAGAGCTGCAGATGCCGGAGGGTAGAGGCAGAGGCTGCGTGAGCCGGACTACAGCTTGTCTGTCGCTTCTGTCGTGTTACGCCGCTGTAACAGAACATTGTCAGCGACCATTGTCTGATGGCTGCTGTACACCTGCTCTCGATGGGCGTGTGCCAGTGATATTTTGGCTACAAATTCTTCTTGCTTTCAGTTTTGGACAGCTCTTAACGAGTCATATCTGAATGATTTAATTACATGTACGTTTGACTATAAAAGCATTCTGTCACTCGTTAGGTCTATTCAGTTTTATCATGTTACTGTGGTTATTAATTAGTTGCAGTTTAAGTTCCATGCAGTCGTCGCAACGGCGCAACGTGACATCAATGACGTCACGCGGTTTAAAGGTAAATTTAACCTCCCTCCCGTCGTCCCGTCTTGTCATATTATGTCACAATGCTCTGAACTTCCATAGCCTCAAATTAGTTACTGTTGCCTACGTAGTCAATGCAAAAAAATATGCGCCTTTGCAAAGATCTACTACCGTGCTGTTAGAAGAATACCGCTCTGTGCAATGTGTTGTCCGTCAAAACTACAAATCATCTAAAACTAATTAAAATTGTTTTCCAAAACGTTTCTGTTCGTACTGTCACGCGTGTTGTCCACTGTGCACAGTGCCACACCTCGCTTTACCCCGAGTGTGACGTCACAGCACATGCCCCTTACCCCCACGTCACACGTCATCACAATAATGCGAATCCCTTCCCATTAATACGTGACGTCATTTATGAACTACCCCCATATGCAAACGAAAATAAAACAATCTGCTAGCGGGTGACAGTGACATCGAAACTACAGAGTGGTCCAGAAAAAACGCGCAGAGTTTGCACGTGAAAATATTTGAACCGTTCGATATAGAATCGCGTTGTTTGCAGTTGCACCAAAATGCTTGGCAAAGATTACTGTCTATCAATGAAATTGCGTAAATGGATTGAATACTTCTTGCTAAAGAGCCGGAAGTAGTCATACATCATCAGTGACGTCATCTGCGTGCAACATGATGACACCTCTGACAGCCGAAGATTGATTGTTAATAAAAACTTTGCGAAATGAAAAACACTGGACGATTGACAGCATGATTGCTGAGTTTCCAGCAAGACAGTTGAAACGGCACATACTGTTTGATGTCGTACGAAGAATTAATTATATCGGCAGCGCTGCAGGGCTGAGCAGTAGCGGTCGTCGTCACACTGAGCATCGCTTGGAAGTTAATCTTTAACGCTTGTTTGGTGTACAGTTTTCTTCGGTCATAACAGCCTTGAAAATGTCGCTAATATTGTTCTTTTTGTTTACTTATCAGCTGCCGAACACAGAATATTTAATTAGAGTTTTTAAAAGCTACCTTTATAATGTTACCCCCAAAAATAGGCTATTAATTTCTGAGCATTTTGTTGAAAACCGCGTGATTCACTGTTGCCAAACTACAACACGGTGCATTAAACCTCGGGTGGTTTTTCTGGATTACCTGTACATGTATCGACGTCATACATTCACATTTCACCTACTTCAGATATCATGTCGCCCAGCTCATCGTGGTTAAGTTTCAGCCATGCACCCATTACGCTCAGAGACTTGTTTACGTAGCTGCGTCTCTCTACTGTCAGTTGCCACAAATAGAAAAGTCTCCTAATTGCGCTGATAGCGACAGAACGGAACATGCACATCATGGCTACTGGGATGTGGTAAACAGGCGCTAACGATTACGAAAATAGCACAAGTGCAGTGCACGGTGCATCTAAAAGGGAGCTCAGGGGTTGACCCCTCAAGTTAATGGTGTACAACTGAGCACAAAGGAATAGCGATGTGGCTAGGCGTTTTAACGGTTTTATCCAGCCACATGAACGGCGTCTATTTGGTAACTTGACGATATATCTGAGTACAGTTTAGTTCAGTTTAATGTGAACATTAATTCGGCTGACAAAATGCAACCGTACAGTAGACAGGATAGAACACGATACGTATTGAGTATGAATGTATGTGTGGGGCTAAGTATGGAGCTAGTATCATTATTTCAACAGTTACTGTGAAAAGCTGACATACGTTTAAAGACCTTTTGGTCTAAAGGTCTTGCAATAATCATAGTATAAGGATAATCATAGTATAAGGATACAATCACGTTATAAAGGTGAGTTGATTAATAAAATGTCTTTGATTGCCTTTCGAAAAAGTTTCTGAGTGTTAAAATGCTTATTCGTTCAAATTTCGTATGTTTACGTGCTTTCTTGTTTCAGATGAGATGGGCAAAATCATGTTTCTGACGAAAAAATGACATACTTTCAATAAGCTCCTGCTTCTAATAACTTTTATTTACCATAAATCTGATAGTAATGAATACAAAATAAACAAACATCGTGACAAAACAAACACTACCGTATCAAGGTATATCAACAGAAACATAATCGTGAGCCATGTATCAAAATGTGTCTACAAACTGAGTTATCAACCGGACTGTACGAGGCTAAAAAATCTCGTTTTTTAATCTGCTTAACCGAACACTTGGTAATTCAAATCTAAATATATTTCGGTTGTTATCAAGGACTTAGTTTACGAGGCCGAGGCCAAGTGATAGCGAGTTCCAAGTTGCCAGAGATTGGGGGCATGCAGTTAGACCCCATTTCCGAAATTCTAGCGTGCACCTCTGTCAACGATACAAAAATAGCAGGAGACTGCAGTGTATGTGTGTGTGTGTTGCTGTTAATGGCTATAGACGTAACATCATATCCTATGCTCGTTTCCGTTCAGAGCGGTTTGCCCTGTAGATAGCTCACATATCACACACCGTGCAAATGGTTTGAGTGACAGGTCGCTAATTGCAGTGAACCGTAACATCATATCCTATGCTCATATCCCTGCAGTGCATTAGCGTAAGCGTCGTGCAGTTGTACAGATTACCACGTGGTGTGACTAGTGATGCTGTATGGTCTACTGTCGCACTGACCACCCACATCGTTGTCTCATTAATTAGCGCCGATCGTTGGACAGCGCTATTGCTAAAGCCGGTAATGTCTGTCTGTCTGTCTGTTACACTCGCGAGCACGCCTAAACGGTTCATGGTATCGAAACGCGTTTTTGCAGCATACGATATGGCGATTGTTTTAGTTTCTTGAGGCCAAATTTCGTGGTCCTGAGTATATGGGTTCACCCCAAAAGAGTGTGTTAAAGAGAGGTACCCCTTGTAGAAAACGCAAATTTGACCATTAATCTACAATAACTTGGAAACACTGAAAGATAGGATGTAAGTTAGTATTAATCACTAGCAGGAAGTCCATATTTCCTTTCGATTGGTACCAAAATTAATTACCTTGAACAGCGTAACGGCCGCTACTTTGAGTTATTCTACCGCATTCGGCAGCTTTGGAGACCAATTACGTGAAAGTGGTAACACTCATACTGTTCGCAACAAAAATGTAGTCCAAAGAATCTAGTTTTAAGCAATATATGACTTTTGTCGCTGTTCGCAGAGGTCACCGAGAACGAATTTGTTAGCGAGAGGCGCCCGCTGTCAAAAGCGATGATTCGATCAATATCTGTGCGATGGCAAACGGTACGAGATAGGATGTAAGTTAGTATTATTTACTTATAGGAAAGTCGCATACGGGTTTCGATTAGTACCAAAATCAGAAATCAGTGACCTTAAATGACCTTGAACGGCGCAATTACGACCGCCGATTCGCGCTATCTCTGCGGTATGCTGATCTTCTTGTTTTATTTCGTCAGCAACGTAGCGAAATCTCTGCTACAACAAGACTGTCTTCTAATCTAAGGCCGACCACCTGCGAATGAGTGCATTTAGTTACGCGTGGTCACTTCCGTAAGTGACAAACATGGCGGTCACACCATTCGATCCGCCTTAGCGGAAAACACTATGCTACACCCAAACTTGATGGCTCTTATGTTTGTTGTTCGGAATGCTTATAATTGTATTGTTGTTTTTTTTTCAAATTTTTCACAAATGACACTTCTTACAATGGCCGTTCGCATTTTACTAGTTAAATCATAAAAAGACAGTGAGTTGACGACATTGAAGATTGGTGCAGAGCTAGCGTGTAAGAGCTGAGATACTGTGTACAATACAACACCAATAGAACAGGAGGCGTCAGGGAGACTCCAGCGGGCACTGACCCCAGAGTTGATGATGTTGATAGTTTTGGTGGTGGTGGTGGTCAGTGGGTGGTCTACTCGTGTTGAAATTGACGTTTCATATGACGTCACTGCACTTGTTTAGTGAATTTGGAATGTTGACCGGGTTCGCGCGACTATTCGCAACGCTCTCTCATCCGGTAATGTAACAGTGAAGTAGGCCGATGCGGAGGATTGGAATTCAGAATCCATCTCACTTAACACGCTAAGCTACTGTCCACAGCGTTCACAGACAAATGTAATGTATTCGCGATGCTTAACACGACTGCTTGTCGTCGTACAATGCAGTGTCATTTTAGTTCTGTCAAAATATTTAGTTTTAGTTTTTATTCAGTTTTCAAGGGAAAATTAGTTTTATATAGTAATAGTTTTTTTTGTCAAAAAAGATCTAGTTTTAGTTCCAGATTTAGTTTACATACATACTTACGCATACATACATCAGTCATACACCGGTACTTGTCAGTCACAAGGAAGTTTGCAAACACAGTCTCAGCAAAACTAGATAACAACTAAACAAAAGCTGAAACTTTTTCGAAAACTAAATATGGAACTAAAACTAGATTTTTCTTCTCAAAAAGATATTGTTTTAGTTCCATATTTAGTTTTCGAAAAAGTTTCAGCTTTTGTTTAGTTATTATGTAGTTTTGCTGAGACTGTGTTTGCAAACTACCTTGTAACTGACAAGTACCGGTGTATGAATGATGATGATAATGTATGTATGTATGATATACAGTGCAGAACTGCAGTGCTGGAAGTCTGCAAATCACACAACAACCACAAGTAAATAATTAGGACTTTCATCACATTCATCCTGTTTTTCTTGTGATTTTTTTTACAATTGTGTTGATGTTATTTTCAGTCCAGCTGTAAAGCTGCGATACTCTCAATAAACTATTCTAATTTTACTCTAATTCATCTGCTACATACACACTTCAGACCGTTCATTTGTTGTATGTCTTTCTTCAGCCGCACTTAAACTTACAAGATCCAGTGTCCTTAAGAACAAACTCGCATCTCTAGTGATTTTTTCATGCGGTTTCTATGTCTTTTACTTAGCAGTCCACAGATAAATTAAATATTCTTGGCGACTGTCGACTTTAATAAAACTATGTGCAACAGTACACACCAAAACAACAGTGCTCTGTGCTAACGGCCGGGGTGAATATGGCATCAGCGAGTTTTGGAATAATTTTGGTTTTGCAAAATGTTTTATTAGTTTCAGCTTTATTTAGTTTTTTTTCGGCAAAGATTTAGTTTTTATGTAGTTTTAGTTTTTTTAAAATTTAGTTCTAGTTCTAATTTTAGTTTTAGTAAAACGAATAGGGTTTATCTTAGTTCTAGCATTAGTTTTAGTTACTAAAATATCGCTAGTGCGACGAGAAAAAAACATAGCGCGTGACCACGCCCACTGACGCTTTGCATATGCCTTCAAATTCATTGCGTTTACGGCAAATTACTGATAAATGCAACGTAGATAATAATGAGTGACTGTGACCATCATAAAGGCTTATTACATTATTTGCACCTGGCTTTTAATGATCGCGTGACAACTGATGTCGGTGTCTCACTGTCTCTGTGTCTCTGTCATACTGTGTCTCACTCGATCGCAGTTACGCAACAGGTGCGTGTTTACGAAGGTATGAACTACACAGTGACACAGTCAGAGACAAGAAAATCTATATATCTATATTGCGTAGTAGTGGATTGTGTCACTTTATGCCCCTACCAGTTAATAAATTACTGCAAAAAATTTTCGGCAAATTGTGTCCCACAGTCAAAACGCATCCGTGCTCCCTGATGCAAGAAAAAATTTAAAGAAAAACACGTTTTTATGTTTAAAAAATATTTTTTATGTTTTTTATTGTTGTGTATTTTGTTGGTGTTAAAACATGTTAAACTACAAATATGATGCATTTTTATTTAGCAAATTGCGGTTATTTTGCCCTTTTTCGATCTGTAACATTCAATATTTTTCCTTTTTTTACAGGAGAACGTTGAGTGGGGAGCAGACAAACATTGTGGACACCGATTGAGTTTTATGTTTTCATGTTTTATGCATATTTTTAATGTTTTTGTTAAAATTTAAATACATGTTTTATGTTTTTTTATTTGCAAGTTAATGTTTTTAACATCTATGTTTTCCATTAAAGTGCAATAAAACAAAGCGGTAAACGAGTGGTCTTATTTTTGCATATGCTGTAAGTATTACATTCTCTGACTGTAGGTTGTCATTGTCAGTCATATCACCGTCGCGCCAAATTGAAGTTATGACAGATAAATCCCATTTCCTGTATGCGCAAGTTCTTGGGGAGTGTCTACTCAGTTCTCTCGAAGCTCTGCATAGCAAAACATTGCAGAGTGACACAGTGAGTAGCCGACAGTGGAAGATAAATCGCTGGCTGAGATAGAGATTGCTCATCGGTATCGAACGCTTTGTGTGCCTGGGGCGGCTTTAAAACAGATGCAGAAAGGGGTGATTAATGCTTTTCTTCGTAAAATGTATAAGTACCATTTCGTCAGTGAATGTTTTGATCTCGATGCCATTATCGATGATGGACAGGAAATCCTTAAAACGTCCTCTGCTGTCTCCGGTCAAAATGTCAAAAGCTCTTCATAATAGCTTCACTCCAGTGTCAGTAACCTTCAGTTGCCAGTCTGCAACCTCCACCTTCGACGCAACTCATTTACTATACGCAGTCTTTATCGCTTTAAATAGCATTTAGATCGTCGGTTCTTTTTCATTGTACGTTTCATATGTATTTCATCTCGTGTGTATTTTACATGCATGTTTTATAGTTCATTTTTACCTCGCTGCATGTAATACAGACGCGGTCTAGCGATGAGAATTCTGTCTGTCCGTCTGTCTGTCTGTCTGTCACACGCGTGTATTGTGACAAAACGGAAAAAAGCTCTGTCCAGATTTTTATACCGTACGAAAGATAATTTATCCTAGTTTACTGAAAAGAAGAATGGTTGGTGGGGGCCGACCCCTTCTAGCTGAAATTTTGGGTCAACCGGCCCCCGTTGGAGCAAAATCGCCGATTTTCAACCGATAATCGCTCGTGGCGCCTCAGCCGTAACAGCTAGCAAAAAAGTTCAATTAACGCTAATAGAAAGTCCACTACGCGCTTTCCAATGAGCCTAAGATGACCGTCGTACGTTGCCCTTAAGTTCCCCAAAGGGGGTCTCAAAAACGCAAAACGGCCGATTTCCGTAAAAAAAATCGCACTTCGCTTGAAGAAAGTCTGCTACAAAGTTTCTTTGTGTGAAAACTGTTAGCGGCAAAGTTGTAACGCATTCATTGGCCTAACTAACCGTGCAAAAATTATCGGTGGGGGCGACCCCTTCTACCTGAAATTTTGGATCAGTGACCGCGTTGGAGCGAAATCGCCGATTTTCGATCTATTTTCGCTTGTAGCGCCTCAGCCGTAACACCTGTATGAAAACTGTCAGCGACAAAGTTGTAAGTCATTTATTGGCCTAACTGTGCGTGCAAATATGATTAGTGGGGGCGACCCCTTCTACCTGAAATAAATGTAAAAAACCTTCTGTTTTATAACAACGTGTAAGGCCCATCGTTAATGACACATCTAAAACGGCAAAAATTAATTTCATCAACTCAAGTCC
>Ga0049105_1001075_pt1 | contig 11322 bp, 6 predicted proteins | sample WorMetvaBAHAMAS1_FD_61260 | JGI IMG/M metagenome (GOLD analysis project Ga0049105, IMG submission 61260) | Worm MetaG Olavius vacuus BAHAMAS.1 | ecosystem: Host-associated > Annelida > Digestive system > Unclassified | place: Germany: Marburg | collected 2013-04-09 | reverse complement strand
TCGCATATATTTGGATCGTTTCCCATCTTTCTGCCAAAAATTATCGAAATTTGTGGAAATTTGACGAAGTTCTGACAAAAACAAATCTGCTTAGTTTTTTTTGGGACACGGTGTACATATACCTGGCTGTAATGTATTCTGTGATCTTGTTGAAGGCTATAATGGTATAGTGGTATAATTATATATGCCATGAAAGACATTAAAGCTAAACAAATGTTGCCAATGAGTATGTGTGTGTAGAATTACACAATAAAAATGGCAACATATTGATATCATGCATTTACAGAAGTCCATCCAGCTCCTGCGAAAATAGTGACATATTGATGAATTAATAAACGATATTAGTTCAAGTAAAGCAAAATTTAAGTTAATTGTCGGTGATTTCAACTTTGCTGACATAAATTGGAATAAATGGATAGGTCATACTGTAGCAAGTAATAACTGCCTACACCTACACACAATACAAGGACATTTTTTATACAGCATGTTACATTTCCAACCAAAGCTGTGTGTGATTGCAATCAGCCGGTGATCATAGGCCTAATGACCATACGTGCTAGTACAACAAAAGAATTCAAATTTTACAAAGTTTGAATTTCAGGAAAAAACGAATTTAACAGTCCCTAAACCAAAGGATCCCATGAAGGGATCTGAGGTGGGGCAATTTGAGCAAGGAGAAGAAAAGACGGGAGTTAAGAAGTGGGAGGGGAAAGGAGAGGGAAGGGGATAATTGTCACCCACAGTTGACACTCTGTAAGTTTGCAGCTCTGGGATGAGAGTTAGAATTAGAGCTAGGATTAGGGTTCAGTTAGTGCAGTAGGCATTGTCATTTTGACATTTTGCATTTTTACATTTTGTATCTTCCTGCATTACTCGGTGTCAGTCAGTGCCTGGGTTGGTACTAAATAGCAAGTATTTCATGTAACTTCATATTGTATGATCAGCTGATGAAATAAAGCAAACTGTGTGATTCTTACATATGATCTGATCTAGTTGCATGCCATGATGCAATCTACACTGGATGACTGTATTGGCTGTGTGACAGATTCAGCTGATACTCTGCAGCCTCTCCAGCAGCACTGACAGAATCTCAAACAACAGCCTTAGTGTGGGCAAGGAAGTGCACAAAGAAGGGAATCAAAGCAAGAGTAGGGAAAGGGAATTACACAGCACACTAGTTTGAACAGTTCTGAAAGAAAGTCATGTTTATTGCATAAGCCAAGCATACTAGGATTATCTTTATTTTTAATATGAACTTTTGAATAGAGATGGCTGTACCTGTGTGTGTATTGTAGAGACAATGGCAACATTCAGCTGCCGAATCATTTGCACTGCAGCACTGCTGCTGTCTTGTTGCTGTTTGTCTCACTCGATGCTTGCAGTGGTATCTACAGCTTTGCTCATTTATTATCAAAAAACCATACGTAGCTAGTAGTTTTGTCATTCTGTAGTTTGTGTCAGGATTGTTACCTGTTGATTTTAGTCATGGCATAGGTACATCGAATCACCATGTTTTGGCTTAGCAGTTTATGTTACTGCTGGTGTTGCTTTATGCCATATTTTTTACAAATTTATTGTGCTTATGCTTCTGAAGGTGATTAGCTGCTGCATGCTGGAGGCATTCTGTTTTCAAGCTGTACATCATGAGTGTGTACATGATTATGGTCATGTACTTAAAGCTTGTGAACATGATATCTTACAAACCGCTTGTGGAAATTTCATAAAATTTACAGCTTAGGTGAAGTTGTGGACAAAGTTGGGGAGAAAGGTGAACTAATTATATTCTGAGGTCAAAAAGTCAAAGGTAAAGTTTACAGCGAGACAAAGTAGTCATATATGCACTTTTGGAATTTTGAAGGTCATACATTTAAATGTCAAGGTCACAGACAAATTTTTAATAGAGGCTTAGCTATCAACATTTCACTGTCCACTATCACCTAGTTCGCATCAAAGGCGTTATGAAATGGTGGCCCATTTATTGTTAGTGATCATCAAAATATAAAATAATAATGTAATATTGTAATGACATTGTCTAGATTTTGTGAGTTGTGTAAACTGTAGTATTTGCATTTCTGCATTGAATGAACTAGCATTTTGGAAATGTCAACTTTTCTGGGACAGAATTGGGTTTGAACTGGATTTGTAATTTTTTTCTGGCACGAGTTACATGGTAGAGCTGGTGAGCTTGAAGAGATGGAGGTATATTCAGTGATGAGAATGATCACACATGCTGATTGTCACATACTACTTGAATAATTTGGTGATTGGACTGTACGTGTTAAACTGTTAATCTGATTGTAGTGTTGACTATTTACCATGTCGCTGACATTATGATTGTCTGGTTCCTTGTATTGCAGCTCGACATGTATAACCGAACGCTGATGGAATTTGCTGATAGACAGTCAGATTTCGGACCAAGTGTCCCATCACATGGCGTTTGGGTAAATAATGGCATTTCTTTCAGCACTGCCGAAGTAATTTTGCAGCACTAAGATGTTTGGCATTATTGATCAGAATAAGTGCCATTTGTTTGCTAAAACATTTCTGAGCTGCTGAGCAAGAATGTTTTATTTATCACATACCAGAGTGAATTTACTAGGGCTTGATGATCTAAATTTGTGTGTGTGTGTTTTTTTTCTAGTGTCAGTTTGGCAACTGTAAGTTTTTTAATAGTTTTTTATGTTTATTTTTCTTGGTTGATTTCTCTTGATTGCTTCCAAGGAAAGAATCTTCTCTGAAATTACCTAAATCTGTCAAGTGGTGTGGAACATTAAAACATGCTCACTCACTCACTCGTAGACTACCAGTACACACTAAACATTGAAGCCCATGTTTAATGTAAAAGAAACATTTTTATTTTTTTTCTACAGCTGTTGTCTGAGTTGTGAAAAGTGACGGTTGTTTTTCGTAGTAAGATGAACTTTTAGACAGTATTTTAACAGAACTGTTGTGCATGTGTTTGTCCAGTCTGTGAGGGCTCAGAGATAAGATGCGGAACTAAACATACATTTTGAGATGTTTATAGTTGAAGTATGTGAGAAATGTATTGTAGCTTTCTGCGTTTATGTCTGTTATTGTGTGGATGATGTTTGGTTAGGGTCATATTGTCTTCACTGAGCCAGAGAATGCTTGCAATCCCATCAAACCGCCACCATTTTCTGTCGATAATGGTACTTTGTGGATTGCCGTAATTGTCCGTTATCCGTGCCAGTTTGCCAAGAAGGTCTGTGTCACATATTCTCAGTTCTTGCTCAACTTGCCAGTTTATATCACCACGGTAGATTAGGCCAGGTACTGCAAAGGTTTTTTCTGGAGGTTAGGCAGGAACCTCAGTGTAGCTTAGAATTATTCTTCTGCTTGTACTGGTATTAACTTGTAGCACTTCCTTCACTGATATTAATGAATTACACATTGTTCGTTGTGAGCATTAGTAGAAGTGGTACTTAATTGACCAATTCAGTTATTAAATGAGGATGGCCATGTGGTTAATATTTGATGTAACTCTGTGTACATGTAATGTTTACATCTCAATGTTCACATTATTGTGCAAATTGTTTTGTTTACTGAAATGCTGCTGCCATTTGCTGTGTAGGTATTGAATGCACAGCAAGCTGGTTACGGAGCAGTTATAGTGTATAACAACGGGTCTGATGAGCTTGTCACTATGCATGGAAGTATGTATACAGTGCAGTATGTGATGTATTCTCCTGTTTGATGACTACTAATTCCCACAGCAGTGTTTATGGTGACATTTTGATAGCAGAGCGATTGTAAGAGTATGCGTTGTTTATTTGATAAATGTAGAACAGTGGCAGGTAACTGCTGACCCTCAGACCAAGTTGACCGACTTACCGTATGCTATGAGTTTGCCTATAGGCAGCTATCATCTGTTCCACTGCATTCATTTAGTATGACTGTACTCAAAAGCTGATACTCTGTCATTCATTGAGTAGAAGGCCGAGTTATCATTGCAGTATAGGGTGTGTGGCCCATAGCCCTGTATATTGCTGTGGCTTTTACAATAAACACACAACTGCATATCCTGGGATTCAGTCTTGCAAACATAATAGAATAATTTGCAGTTATAATTGAACAAAAATTGTTTCTGTGATTGTAGATCGACATGGAATTACAATTCCGTCGGTATTTGTCGCTGGGTCGACGGGAATGATGCTCGGGCAGTTCAACAAGCGTCTCAAGTATGCATTAATTTCATTGCTGGGCGATTCTTGTAATCTTGTTTGCTCCTGTCTGCAACACATTCTGCTGGTATTCAGTAGGTTTGATCACTCCATTTCCATCTTGCTGTGGCTTCAGCTGAGTCCGTCATATCTTTGTATGTCTGACTTCCCGTTGAGTCTTGTTGAGTTAATGTGTGAGTGGATACACTGGTGAATTATGCTATGTTCTGTGTCTGTAGCATCACCATTGTGCTCTTGGATTCATCCGAGTTATCATCACTGGTGTATTTTATAATCCTCGGATCCATTGGTGGTATGGGAATTCTGCTGGGTGTTTGTATTGTGGTAAGATATAGCTTTTTTACAGTATTCAGTTAACATTTGTACGATATGTATTTATAGATGTTTTGGCATGTAAATGACATGAAAAGTTATGCCAGCAGAACATTTATACACAGCTTAATGTTTTACGTCACTCTGTATTTATGCTGATGGTCCAGCCAACTTAACAATTATTTATGTACTGTGTGTAATTTGTAACTCACGTCGATACAACCCGAGCCCTCTGGAACACGTTTATGTTACCTCTTGTTATGTAGCGTGTCATTCACCTAGTGAAGAATTGCAAGTGTGGGGTCTGTCGCGGATCAGTGGTGGTATACCTGGTTATCGAGTTCTGTTTTTAGGAGTCACTTCAGTGAGGTTAGATTGACAGTTACATCTGTAGAGCAACTAACACTGCTAACTGTTGTTAACATGAGTGATGTCGATAATAAATCAGTGGATCAAAATTTAATCACGAGCGTTGTTGGGGCTAACACAATCTGGGCTGTCCTGGCAGTAACGTTTCAGTCTTTTTTCTGTCTGTGGATTTGTGGTATGATTAATTGCTATTTGTTTAGTCAAATGTATATGTAAATGTTTGATATGGATGTGACATATGTGCAGTGTATGAACTGGGCATGTCAGCGGGCGAGGAAGCGCATGTCTTTGTTGTCAAAACGTAAACTGAAGAAATTGCCAGTGCACAAGTTTAAAACTGGTAAAATGTGATCCAGTTTATATTAATGCTTCATGATCATCATCTGTTAAAGTTGTAGTTGATCTGTAATTCTCAGCTCTACTGAACATGCCTTGGGGGCTGCTCACAATTACTAACGTTTTCCAGAGTGTACAAACTACTCTTTTTATGACCCTTCCCATGAACACGTATGAGAAAACTGTTGATTTCTGCTTGGTATTTAATTGCTGGAAGTGTATGATATTGCTGTTCATTTATAGTAAGTAAGTAAGTACATATGTGTTTGCATGGCAGTCCTTACAGCCTAAACTGTTATACAAGTGCTGTGGTGTGTTTTATAAGCTCTTTTACTCAACACCCACAACATTTGTAATGAAATTGATATCGTTATGCCACGACTTATTTTGTTACTTTTCTTTATTTTTTCGACTTTGATAAATGAGACGGGCAGCGTGTAATAGTAGCTTGGATTTTCACTCTTGGAGAAGCGTATAGTGATAGGCTGTTGTTAAACCCCGACTGTTATATGGTTTGTATGCTTTCAAAAACATCGATGTTGAATGATGTTGATGTTGATTGGTGTGCATAGGAGACCCATATGAAACGTGTGCTATCTGCTTAGAAGAATACTGTGATGGAGAAAAGCTGAGATTGCTGCCTTGTGGTCATGGTAAGTAATCCATCATTGTTGTAACAGTAATTTTAAAAAGTAATTAATTTGTGTTATTGTTGTGCTTGTCAGTTTGTTATGTTTTTACCAGACATTCTAATGAGGCCGCCCGAGGGAGGGCAATATGTTTTGCTGCTGTGCTTTTTTCTTGTTCTATTTTGCCAGACTCCTAATCTCTGAGCTTATTGAGCTGCCTCTGCCAAAAGTATATTACTGTTAGGATCTGGGTTGAGCTTGAAAAATTCACTCTGTACTGTGATAATAACCTTGAAGCATACATTGGGAGAATTGGCAGTAGTCGTTTCATTTAAATGCAATGAAACAAAGTATGTTGCTAAGTTGTAGTGTGTTTTTGTTGTGTTTGACTTTGGTTTACTTTTGCTTTCGTTTAACTCTGCCAGTAGACTTTGTGAGGGATTGACTTTGGAGACTAGAAGTGATGAAGATAGATGAATCAGTTAATATAGGTTTGCATTCACCTGCTGCCTGGAGGTTAAGAGGGAATATTATCAGAACTGCTCCATGCTGGGTTGTGTGACACAGTGTTCACAGTCAGCAGCACACTCATGTGAGCAGTTCTTACAGGTCCAGCAGATTGGGTTTATCACATTGGGACCCTTACGCTATGCATAGAGGCGGTTGCCTAGAGTTGTATTATTGTAACATGGTGGAGTGTCCTGGTAGGATTCAAGTCTTATCTGCAAGACCAACTGGTTTCCTTCATTGCTTTGACACTGTTGGTTTGGTCATATGACCTGTAAAAATCGTCCCCGATATATGTTGGTGGGACATTAAACCTTGCTCAATCAAAATCTGCTGCAAATGGAGAATCAGTTATGACTGATTTTCTTGGACCAGTATTAAGCTGGTAATGTGCAAATTGTAAATTTGGCTTGTTATTGCCATGATGATGTAAACGACATGTGACCAATTCTGGCCGCTATGTAATTGTCTGTGAAGCATTCCACTGCAAGTGCATCGATCCGTGGTTGACGGAAAAACGCAACACTTGTCCCCTGTGTAAAGATGTTGTCGGTCGTCGTCATGGCAACACAGCTGCAACCACTGGCGAAAGACAACCGTTGCTGCATGCAGAAGACGACTTGGACAACACTGGTGTCACTAACGCTGGTAATATTTCATTTCTGTAGCACATATCAGCTGCCATGTAAAAAAAACTGTCAGTTAGGTGAGTTAAGATGTCTAAGAAAAGTGAGTTTGGTATATCATAATTTTGTGAGCTGTAACGTGTGAAAAATACATGCAGCTTTATCCATTTCAGCGATATTAATTTTGTCTGATCAGTCTGTTCTTTTTGCTAACCAGTTTTCAGCCAACTGGTTATTAACATGAACTACAACGAAAACAGTGTACGTGTGAAGTTAGAAAGTTTTCAAGTTTATCAAGTCTCAGTAATTAAGTATATGTTCATAGTACATAAATTTGCTTGGCTGTGTATATAGAGTGGCGGCATACAGAGCTGTGTCATTGTTAGTAGGAGTGCGTGATGAACAATGTGTTTGATGTGGTTGTGAACTCAGGGTTTGAGACGACTGCCGACGTTCACACAGTGCCATCACATGCCGTTCGTCAAAGCTATGGTGCTCTCAATGTCTCAGCGACACCACCTACAGTGATTGTTGACGAGATTGTCATTGAGCACTCAGATGAGGAACATGACGGTGCTGAATCCAACCCTACGGCAGTGGATGGTTCTGAATCCATTGCTACGGCAGCGGATGATCAGCTGCCTGTCGATGATGTGTCCATTGAGCACAATAGCAATGTAGTTGTTGTTCCAGTAGACATGCCCGCACCAGATCACACCGCAGTCTGATAGCTTTCAGTTTGAGTTGTTCACATTTTATTTAGTCTATAACACTTTTCTACACCCAGTTGTTAGTGACCGAGCATTCTGTGTAATGGATGCACCATTGTTGCAGAGTTTTCTAACACCACATGATATGCTGTTACACTAATATAAACCGTCTGTTCCTGAGTATTTTTTATGTATATATTGTTTAACTCTTTCAGGGTAGGATAACATGACCATTTGTCATCAGGTGGAATTTGTAGTAGTGGCTGTGGTTAGCATTAGATATTGTAAAATTATGGCAGGAATCAGTTGCACGGCTTTATACGTCCTTTTTGTAATTTGTAACTTACACTCAAACGTTAACTGTTGCATTCAATATTGTGTGGCCAAATCGACCACTTGGAATTATATGCCACTTAACTGCAGAGATATTAATTGCATGTGAGTTAATTATGTGTTGATGTTAAGCCTGAAATGGTTACTAATATGTTGCAGTTGGCATGTATTGAGGTATCCAGCGCCAACTTTTTTATGTTTCGCAACTTTTGCACTTTTTACAGTGAAGATTATTATCAAAATTACTACTGTTATTGTTAGTAGTTGTGCTTCTGATTGTATTCGGCAGAAATTGATGGATTTTGAAATCACTTTAAGGTAGAGTGTTGACACATGTTCGTGATTGGTGTAACAGTGGTGGCAGGTAATTAGAACAGCGTGACCTGTGTTGTCATGTATGTTTTCTAGTTTTCGTTTTTACAGTTTTACTGAATGATCCAAAATTTATGTTCGTCATGGATCAACATACAGAGAGAGCAGCCAGCGTTACTGCTTTTGGCAGAATGCTTCTGTTTTTCTTACTTTCACGACATCCCAAGCGGGAATTACAAAATTTCGATCTTTCCCTTATATGTCAGCAATTTTGTTCATAAGTTATCAAACTGACAAACTGAAATAACACAGTCGGTTTGTTGTTCATGTCAGTAGTCAGCGTATGTGATGCTGTCATTGGATGACCTACAACTTAACATTGCTGACCCCTGTATGATGCACCTTATTGGCTGCCTCATGATACACTTCTTAGTTGAAGTAGCTTGACTGTGATGGCATATTTGTGTTTGTAAATAAGGTTGTACTATGTAACAGCAGATAGCAGGGCTGAAGTGGATTCAGATTTGACTTTAGGATCGGCCTAAGAAGGAAAAGCAGAAGGTGCTGCAGAAATATTGTCCATAGTACGAAATTAAATATCGTGTTTTGTTTGCTGGTATGATTTTGATGTTGTACACGAGTGATTGGCAATGTAGAAAAACAACGTAAGAATTGCAAAACATGAAGGTATAGTTGGGAATAATGCATTGTCGAGACACGCAGTTCAGCACTTTTTTCCAGCAGTAAAGATTTAAGTGTGATACAGGCTGGTGCATTGTTCTGCCCCCAGACACCACTAGTCAGCCTCAGACTCCCAGACTATTATAACTATAACTAACTCCGCGTTATTGTTTTCTAAAGTTGCCAGTTTTTAGTTTGTGTATGATTATAAGATTCCAGGCCACATTGGCCATATCCAATTTTTAATATGATGTACTATATATTGACTGGGCTGGTGTGATGGTGCAACGATTGATTTGTCGGCCTTCGGCCTAAGAAGGAAAAGCACAAGGTGCTGCAAAAATATTGTCCATATCACGAAATTAAATATCCTGTTTGTTTGCTGGTATGATTACGATGTTGTTCACAAGTGATTTGCAATGTAGAGAAACAGTGTAAGAATTGCAAAACAGGTAGTGGGGTCCACTGCTGCATCTCAACCCTAGGCAAGTTGTTTGCATTGTTGTGCTTGTGTTATCAAGCAGTAGTATTCGGTACCGCTGTCAGAGTGTTAATGGCAGGTTATAGAAGAGGTGTGGTCTACTACACTGAGTGTTAGCTTGCTGCCAGTTCAAGAGCATAAAATGTGAGATGAGCACCATACTAGTATGTCACAGTGCTGTGAAAGGGCAATGCTGAATGAGCATCAGTTGCCTCTGTTTATTATTTAGTTGCAGAGACTAAGAGACTTGCTATGCAGTATAACATATACACAGTGAGCAAGTTCGTTTGCTTGTGATTGAAAATGTGGCATTTATTGAAAACACTTAGTGATGTGATAAACAGTGTCCCTATAACACGGTCACTTTGTTTTGTTTTGTACAGTGAGCAGTCTGCGTGCCAACTTTGGATTTATGTGCCATGTGCTTTGGCAGTTGATAATGTTTATTCGTGTAGCCTTTCGTGCATATGTAAATATATGCGGCAGAACGTTTCTGTCAATGACAGTTGAGAGACTAGAACCAAAAATTGATGTTTGCTACTGTAGCTGTGAACTATTGCTTTGTTTTCGTCACTGTCACTCTGCATAACACTGTGCTCAAATCTTTGTCGTGTCTCTGTGAGTTGTGTCGGCATTTGCATTATTACACATGACATCCGAGTTGTTTATCGCGCAATCCCGTTAGTGTAAAAATAAGCAGATATTTTCGTCGGTAATTTAAATTTCACAAAAGTGCAGTATCAGTGGCAGTTCGGGGGTAATAACTGGGGGCGGCTTACTGGTAGGAGGCTACGATGGAATTGATTACAAGTTAACATATAAACTGTAAAAGGTTTTTATGCCTCGGCTGGCCAATAGGCTGCCGGAGGCATATAGCACTGAGGTTGTCTGGCATGCTTATAGATGATTATCTGCATGTGGGTGTGAGTTCGCGTGCGTGTGCATGCGGCTATGAGTCCATTTTTACCCATATCTCCTATATGCATAGGCATATTTTTTCAAAGATCAAGGTCATTCAGCAAACGCCATGGAAATCTTGCGAACTTGATAGCTCCTGAACCACTGAAGTATTTGTACCAAACTTAGATAAATAGTTCTTACATTCGGTCACAAACTGATCACATTTTGAAGGTCAGTGGGTTTAAAGGTGAAAGTCACAGAAACGTTTGCCGGCAGAGGAAGACCGGTCAGTGGTTACTGTTGAAGACCATCTAGTTTTGTTGAGGGTTACATCCTCCGTTTGGGGCTGTCCAGTAGAACTGCTATTGAGTGCTGTATTGTGTCACTATGCTAGTCGGTGGCCAACTCTTGCATTATTGCTTTATTTGTAGAGACGTGTGAACGTGTGTGTGTGTTAGACGATGTCGGATTAAGGAGCTGAGTATGATTGTTGTGAGGACTGTGATGTGACGTGATGTAATGTACTCTACACATAGTGCATTCATTTGTTGGTTGAGCGCTGCATTGGACAGTGTGAGTTTGTCCATTTACGCATGACATTTGATTACATTGCCGTGATATGCCAGGGGTGGGCAGACTACGCCCATTCTTGAATAAAGATTACTTACTTACTTATAAATATACACTGTGAGGCAAAAAAAACTGCACCGTTTTATTTTTGCAATAGCTTTGTCAGAACTTCATTTTTTATGACAATGTTTGGCACACGTATACATCAATAAATTTTCTATCATCTGTATATTATATATTCTTTATATAATCAGAGATGGGGAACCAGCTTAAGTTTTAAAAGTACAGCAGGCCATCGCACCGTGCACATACAGCAATCGTGCTGCTTTGTCGCGAGATGCCAGACTTCAATTA
>Ga0049105_1001074_pt1 | contig 11327 bp, 9 predicted proteins | sample WorMetvaBAHAMAS1_FD_61260 | JGI IMG/M metagenome (GOLD analysis project Ga0049105, IMG submission 61260) | Worm MetaG Olavius vacuus BAHAMAS.1 | ecosystem: Host-associated > Annelida > Digestive system > Unclassified | place: Germany: Marburg | collected 2013-04-09 | reverse complement strand
TGACACAGTTAACTACGAGATACGCACATCATATTTTGTCACTTTTCAACATAGACACCTGCAACTGAAATGCACTTGGTCCAGCATTTCTCCAAAGCTCTGATACCGTTGTAGAAGAATTGTTGTTCTTGGTCTTCCAGTCAGCCATATGCTGTGCAGATAATGTCCTCGTTGTCAGAAAATTTTGTCTTTTCATGAATTCTTTCAGTTTAAGAAAACACAGATGTCACTTGGAGCCAGGACAACGCATCTGATCACAGGTCAGCTCAAACACTGACTGCCATCCAAAATGCCTGCTTTGAACTACTCCGTCACCCACCGTATTCGCCATTCGTGTTCGTATTGCGGCTTTTGACTAGCTGTACTATTAGCTCAGCCATCTGAGCTACATAGAGCATTTCCCGTCGTTTTTAGATAACGCGGCCATAGTCGCAGCCACGTTATCGTAAATTGGATTAGACCATACACATTAGCTTTCATCATCTACACGGTGTAATTTAACCTCGAATATGCATTAGTTTTGTCAGCGTGAAGAGTTCAATAAGTTCATCGATGATGTCGTTGATGATGTTAAAATGACTTCATTGTGCAACGCTGAATGCTGATTGGTTCGTAAAGAGCGCGCAGTATCAAAATTTCTGCTCGTCAATGTGCGTTTGGGAAACCCCTCGCGATTGAGTGCGACAGCTACGCCCATGCCTGTACAGTAGTCGTTGGTCGTATGCAGACAGCAAGACTAGTTGACGGTCTGTTTCTTGTCCAACATGGAGCAGAAGTGGATGATTGCATTCCTCTGCTGTTTCGCAAGCAGTAAGTTGCTTTTATCATTAGATTGAACTGTAGACAGACAAATCCATTTATCGAGGATTTCACGGCTGTGTCTGATGTAGCCTACTTGCCGTCGTGTTAGAAAAAAAACAACGGCTAATTTTGTGCAGTTTGAGCACTTATGTATAAACGCCTGAATAGGCCCATTGTCATTCACTTTGCGATGAGCACAACAAATGATTTCAAGCATGCAGCCTATTCATCATTCAATCGCACGAAGGTCGGCGAAGTTGCGTTTTGAACATTCTTATATTTGTCTGATGCTCTCAATACTGTTCAAACTTACAATACGTGGCGTGCAATATATTGAAAACGTTTCTTTTACGGTGTTATTTATGAGAGATTATGGAGTAGTGTGGCCATGGGCACTGGGACACCTTTGAAATTATTCAACTTGTTCACTTTTGCTGTTTTCACGTCACTACGGTGTTGGACTGTTGCTGAGATGGCCACGCATGCTGTACAAGTCGAATAGTGACAAGATTTGATTAGTCAGTTTAAGGGGAAATTCGAAGCGAAACGCCCTTCCGTGGTCATGAAGACTCGCCGAATACTAGATTATTTGGGCTACCTTTCTGTTGCAAACACTTTGGGTCTAGTTTTAGTTGGTTTAACGTAGTCGACTCCGAAAGCTACCGTTTTAGGTGAAAAGACGCGAAATAACGGTTATTACGCGGTCCAAGTCTGTGGGTCGTGGGCGTTATTGGTACCAATCGAAAGCCCGTATGTGATTTCTTATCATTAACTTTATTTTTTAAAAATACTAACTGACATAGTCTCGCACCGTTTCCAAGATATCTTGGATTATTGGTCAAAATTTTCGCTGCCGACAAGGCGTGGTGCTTGTCTTAGCGAATTCTTTCTGAGTGAAACCCTAAATTCAGGAAAGTAGCGACATGGTTCTACGGTATGCTGCAAAGCACACTTCGACAGGAGGGGGCAGATGTTTCTCCTGCCTCCGTGCTAGTCTCTCGTGTCGTGCTCACATCGCATTTGACTCTCATTTAAGGTTCGTTAATAATCAGTGGTTAAAATGATCCAGGGCCCCACGAAAATGTGTGAGACCGTTCCTGAGCCCCAGGTATTACTAATTCTTGCCGGAATGCTTTTTGGCGGTCTCTTATGCTGAGTCGAAACTAGCTCAATATTTTTATTGTCATGTGCATTACCGGACTCCGTGATCAAGTTATGGTGGGATCGTGATCAAGTGTCGGGGCCCCTGTCTGATTGAGCGTCATTGGCCCTTAGACCACATGTCGTTCCTGGCGCTCATTTTACACTTTAAACACTGTCACTGATCCTACAGATATCGCAAATTTTCAAGTTTCGTGCTCAAAATGTTAAAATCACCTTCGTGCCGCAACTAACTACTAGCATGACACTTGCTCTGCGCTAGCATATGAAGTGTGTACTGGTTAGCACGACTATTATCGAATATCAAAGTACGTGGACGTTTGCGGTGTGCTGTATGTCTGGAGTCAAATGGTTTTCTTGGGTGTATGTGTATCGGTTATTGTCACAGACCTAGCTACGTAATAGGCGCTTTCAATCGCAGCCTTTGTCTGATTACATACATGTGCAATGCGTCATAGCACCCGAGCCTCAACTAATATGCACTGGCCTATTGTCATATGCTTTGTATACGCCCGTGCAGTTGTGTCGTGGGGTGGGGGTTATGGTTCCCGGCCCCAAATGTACACTTCAGATAATATATGTTTGTACGTGGGCGTGTGCGGTCTGTCTGCTGCATGTAGACACGTTTCTCTCTCTTCCCCTCTGCCCCTCTCCGTCTCTCTCTTGAGTCAAATAGTTTTTTATTGCACTGCTTGTCACAGACCTTACTATGCAAGAATCGCTGCCGCCGATGTGTTGAGCACACACATCATACAATGCGTCGTTCTCTAAATACCCAAACCCCAGCTGGAACGCATTGGACCTGCTGCTTCGTAGGCCTACGACCATGCAGACGTAGATGTAGGCCTACGTCTCCAGTTTTGACTGCGCGTCGTAGTTAAGCACGGCATTTGCTAACGAGTACGACGTACGTCTGTCGGTCCGTCTGTCATACTCGTGAGTCATGCCAAAATGGTTCAAGACATCGAATTATTCTTGGCACCATACTACAGAACGATGTCGCTGGCTGTTTGAGTCCAAACTTCACAGTCATGAACTCACCGGTTCACCTCGAACGACTGCGTTAAAGAGAGACACCCCCTGTCGACATGAGAATGTGACCAATAATCTGCGATATCTTGAAGACGGTGCAAGATAGGATAAGTTACTGTTATTCATAAATAGAAAGTCGCATACGGGCTTTCGATTGATACCAAAATTGGTGATCTTGAATGACCTTGAACCGCGTAATGGCCGTTATTTTGCGTTATTTTTCCCACAGCGGTCGCTTGCAGAACCTACTATGTGAAAAGAAACGTCTGCGATAAAAATGCAGTCCTAATATCCTATTATACTATGTGGACCAGCAGAACGTACAGGTATAGTTGACTGTAACCCTGGCTAATTTAACCGATTTTTTTGAAAATATTTGTGCCGTTTTAATAGAGAATAAATGCAGCGTGCAACCATAGTAAAATTGATGACGACACTCCATATTTTCATGTAGAACTGTATAGTGTTACGTTTGGATACAAAAGAAATGAAATAAATGTGTTTGCTTGGCAGTTTCGACTGTTACAGAAGGCTGGCATTACCGACCTCGGCAGCTGATGGCAAAAGTTAACAAGACGTGTCCCAGCGATAAATTCTATGAACCTCGTCATGACATAAACGTGTCGTGCGCTGAAGTCTGTCCAGTCAAAAAGACTACGGATCTGATGATCAAATATTGTCACGACAACTGTCCAAGTTAGTCTACTTTGGTTTAGACCTACGTCTGTGCAATATTCGTTACTCTGTATATGTCCAGTAGCCCCAACAGTAGCCCCGTAGCATTCAGCTGCAGTGATGCGTATGTGTAAAGTGTGATTACCCCGTCGAAAATGACGTCATCAGATCATCACAATTTTTCCGCATTCTGTCGTCAGGATTGCTGAACTAGTTGTAGAGTAATTCTCACGATTTTTTTTGGACTGCGGTATGGCATGTGACAAAGTAGGCTACAGACTTATGCTGAAGTACGTTAGTAGTTTTTCTATAGTTTTTTTGTTCTGTAATTCAGTGATTACGCCTACCGATCTTACATCAGTCTTATCAGAAACGAAATTGGCGTACGACGGAACTGTTTGAACTGTTTGTCGCCTACAACAGTCAGCTGTCCGTCATGCAGACAGTCATGTCTGAAGTGCCCCAAGGTTCGGTAAATACGGTAATAGTCCGCTGCTGTATGTCCGAACTGTTGAAGTCATCACGCGTCATAGGTCGAACGTATGCAGACGATACCCAGTTGTATATGAGTGTACTATCTGAAGACGCATCTGTCACCGTCGAGCGTCTGGACGAGTGCCTCGTCGACGTTAAAATCTGGCGTAGAGCCAGCCGCCTGAGACTGAATCCGACCAAGACACAAGTCATGTGGCTCGGGTCAGGACAACAGTTGACTAAGGTTGATACTGATGAGGTGTAACTACTAGCATCGGAAGTCCATGTCCTCGGTGCTGCGCCAAATATCGGCGTCCTCTTTGGCAGCCAACTGTCGATGTCGGCACAGGTTTCAGCCGTGTGCTCCGGCAGCTGCGTCTGCTTGTTCGATGTCTGTCTGAGGACGCCAGACTCGGCTGGATTACTGCAACTCGTTGTACTTCAGCAAAGCAGATGGTTTGATGAGCCGCCCGCAGTCAGTTCAGAACGCTGCGCCGCTGCGGCACGTCTCATCTCCGGAGTCTGGCGGTGTGAGCACATCACGTCGCTAGCCCTACGTCAGCTGCACTGGCTGCCAGTCCGCCGACGAGTGGATTTCAAGACAATCGAACATGCTTGGTCAAGAAATCACGCAAAACTGTTGATCGGAAACTGACGTAACGTGGTACGAATATATTTCGTAACATGATTAAATTTTGGGGGACATCTGACCTTGAACTTTGACCCTGGATGCTATATTAGTATTTCGGCCCAAAATATATCTTCTGTAAATGTAAATGTCGATTTATAAGGTGCTCTAAAAAGTACGGTCACCAGATATCGACTCGCCATGCAGCAAACACTGTAAGGGCGTATCCATCTCTCAGACAGGGGTGTTGGGTCTATCCTGCAGCAACCCCTTCAGAGCTAAAATTAACGACAGCTTGCAGATCTGCATTCTTCTATAGGGGACAGTGTAAGCAGCTCGTTTTGCTGCTGAAAATCACTCGCTGTTGGATCAAACTGTCATAGTCTATCTTAACCATTTACACTGTGTATAATTATTGTTGCGTGCACTTTTGTGTAGATTATCTGCGTTGCGCGGCAAATATCTTACCGAACGGATCAAGGGTTTTCCAGCAGTTCTGGAATGACACTGCATCGAACCGTTTCTGTCCATATCCATTCTTCTATCATCCAACACAGGGATTCTCATATTGCGCCCAAATCTGCACCAGTGATACTAAATACTGCCGGACAAACTGTCCTGGTAACAATATAATATTAACTATTTCTATCATAGGTGTAAGCAAACAAATAGTAAGCCTGATTTGCATATTGGTTTTGTTTTAATCGTAAAGTATGCAATGACCACAAAAGTTTACTGCTGACAATGATGAGGTCTTGGTTAGGCGCAGTAATTTTTACAGCTCTAAGCTGTGCACTGTAGCGCTTATAGGCAGCTAGCTACCGAGCAATATGATATCACATACGGGCTATCGTTTTTATGTGTCGCATATACCGACTTCTCGATCTCATTCAAACGCTTCTGAGTCACGGTTCACAGAGTAAGATATGTACGTGAGTCTCTCCAAGTAGGGCGACAACACGTTGTCCGTATGCTATTATACAACTGGCATGGTTGGCTGTACACGGGACTTGGGGAAGCTGCCCCTCGCGCCAGCCTTGCCTCTCTAGTCGTCAGCTGAATGATGAATAAAACTTAAACGCCGCCGTTTGTTTACCTGTCGCGCCTGTCCACAAACTGTCGCATTGTAATAGATTCTTAAATTCGCCCACTGCAACTGAGAATTAAGCATAAATCTTATATCACAACTGATTTAACTGTGTTATAGTCTGTGTTGTAGACATAAACTTTTGTTTCAAATACTTTTTGTTGCGATCATGCGCGTGAACTTGGGAACTAGGCCCATCACTAGAACTACAACTGGAACATAGGCCCAGTGGCGTCACCAGGATTTGTTGCGAGGAGGGGCAAAGCTTGAAATTATGTCATGGGGCACTCACGGCGAACTTGAGGGCCGGGTGCAGCAGCGGCTTTATAACTAATAGTTTTGTGACTAATGCAGTACTGATCGAGAGAGCTGAGTTGTTGACATCTGCACCAGCTGATCTGGCAGACTACACGATATTTGGATAGTTGGCTGTCAGATTTACTCTAAAGTGATCTACAAATGAAATTGTTGGAAGTCGAGGGGGCACGTGCCCCAGTGCCCCATAGCTGGCGACGCCACTACATAGGCCTAATGGGGACAGGATGGCACGTGATCACAGCATCGGGCAGTGGCAAGGGGTGATTGGGTGGGTACGTTAGGGGGGGGGGTCGCTGTTATCGTGTCGACACAAAGAAAATTCAACCCTCCTCAGAAAATTTTTGATTACTTTTTGTTTAGAAATGACGTACCTGCGGTGTGTTCTAGTGCACTTTTCAAACCATAGCCTATTCCACGCCTACCACGCTAAGTGTGATTACCAATGGGGCAATTATTAGGGAATTATCCCCAGTGACATTATGGGGACAAAATGCCTCAGTGCCCCTTTCCCCGCGATGCATTTTGCGAACGTTTGACTTTTGGTGCGTAGGATTCTACAAAGTTTGTCGACATCAGCGCAACTCTAGCACTGAGCCGGTGAACAGATCGTCGCCGACAGCAAAGCCGAATGTCTCGCTGGCGTTTGACTACACATCGGCTTCGCAAACCACAGACATGGGTGTGATCCAAATGAACACGGCAGTGATGGATGTCATTCCGTGGTCCCAGATCATCGCTATTATAGGCCTATTTTGGCTATTCAGTCTCGTTATCGTCGCCATCATGCTCGCTGTTGCTTTCATTGTCCTGTTTGCAAGACGCTGTCGTTTTCCATTTCACGACAGTAAGTTACTTACGTTCACTGCTTAGCACATAGTGTTTAGTAGGCTTGAGTAGTCGTCCCCCAGTCATCCAAAATTCATCCCCGTACCGTCTTACAAAATTCGTATAAATATGGGTAAAATGTTATAATTTAGTGTGCGTTGTAATATTACAATAGACTGTGTACACGACTAAAGGCCCGTTCACACCGAGCGCGTCTACGTCCTCTACGTCGCGTCGCGGGCGTCGACGTCCATAGACGCGCGTCTACGCCGATATGGAACATTGCTAAAAGGACTGCGCGTTCACATCAAGCGCGTCTACGTCAGTCAACGGACGTAAACACGCTCAAAATCGAGCACGGTACGATTTGGGCGCGTCTACGCCCGTCGACGGGGGTAGGCAAAGACAAAGACAAAGAGAAAATGTGGTGCTTAGACGATTACGGAGTGAGTTTCGTAATAATCACTGATACCTGGCTAGTATCTCTAGATTGCTTAAACACGTTGATGATGATAAAATCGAAAACAGACAATGTGGTATCAGACGTCGTAGGTCAGGAACATCTGCATGCCATCATTGAGCAGGTAGAAGTAATAAAAGCGCTCGTGAAATTCATGCATAAACAAACAAATAAATAAATACCAAAAATATTTTGCATGAAAAAAAAGTAAAAATGCACATAACATTTTTCGTGATATGGACCGGTTCCTCCCCGTATTTTATAGGCTATTCTCTGTTTCAGCTTCGGCCTACAGTGCATGTATTTAGCAGTTGAGCAGGATATTGAAGATAACAATAAGCGGGATATAATCGCTCTACATATATTATTTTCACAGAAAGAATAAAAGTCAGACAGGACGAGGAAAATCAGGCACCGGCAACCGTAAACGAAGAGCTCGATCCTCTCAATGCTAGTATGACTGGTGAGTTTTCATGATTCATTGTTTTATTATACACGCCTACAATACAGCTAAAGTGGCAGTACGTAGCAGCTTAACGCTGTAAAAATATTATAACGCAGAATACTAATAATAATTATATAAATATTTTACGATTTCATTCATTGTCGTCGTCATCATCATCACCGTCTGTCCCTGTCTGTCTGTCTGTCTGTCTGTCTGTCTGTCTCTGTGTCTGTCTGTCTGTCTGTCTGTCTGTTAGCAACTTCACGTAAAAAACTATGGACTAATAGGATCTTCATGACAATTTTAGCAGAGATGTGTCTGTGGACAAGAAAGAACCAATTAAATTTTTGTAGTCATCCGCATCTGGATCTGGAACCGGAAACTTTTTGAAGGATTCTGTAACATTGCGAGAGTGAACATTTTCCACAATTCGGCTCATACCTCTGGAAAACGAGATCAACTCTTCATAAAAATGTGACTGGTGACTATGGACAACAAGTCTCCGTTAAATTTTGTAGTCATCCGAATCTTGAGCCCAGATCCGGACACGCCTTCGCAGGGGTTTGTGCTCTCCGAGCGCTCTCATCATCATCATCATCATGTGGCTTGTCCAGAGCTGGACGTTGCCGTTCCTACGAGCTTGCTCCATGCCTGTCGATTCAGCGCTCTGGTTTTGAAAAAAAACGCCGCTTTTATTAAACCGACTCATTCATCCCATGAAACATTCCGCAAAATCTAGCCCTAACTCAATCCAACCCGAGAATAAACTCAAGCCATACTCTTTGGCGCCAAGTTGAATTTCGTATCAGAAGTCAAATGTCCCTTCCGCCTCACAAAATGTAGAATCAAGTAAGTAAGTAAGTAAATAAATAATCTTTGTAACTCTAGAGAGGACCGCGCATCGTGTATATCTTAATGGATGCATGCTTCAGGCGACGAAAACACAACATCGTTGAACCTACAACTGCGTTCCGATGAAAGTAGCAATGCTGGTTGGTGAATGCTTATATTACGTTTTCAGTTTACAGTTGTAAAATATATTGGCATCGTAGTGCGGTTGCAAATCTCTATTATTTTGCTGCCGAATGACCTGGAAAGCAAACACAATGACATTAATCATTATAAGAAATCAGTCTGTTTGTTTGCATTTGAATATGAAAGTGGAAAATTGCCTTATTGCTAATTTTTATCGCGCCGACGCTATTTTAAACCACACTCTTCTCAGTCTTCTGCAGTTACTCTTAATTGTTAAATTTTAAAACAACTCCAACAAAAGTGATCCAGTATAAGCAATTTTTGGTATAAAGAATTAACATGTACCTAATCTTCCTTTCCTGCAATTGCTCTTTTACGAGATATATTAAAACAGAGAACCAGCTGAGGTGTTGCAGTCAATTCAGAGGATGGTACGCCATGCGCTGGTAGCCTAAGATTTTGAACTTCTAAGACAAAATCGTCATAAAGTTCGACTATTTCACTTTAGAAATTACTAACAGAATAATCTAACATTGCAGTTCACGAAATATAACAATTACTTTAAAACAATGAAAAGCACTTGCTGTGCTTATATGCATCTCCTCCGTGCCGGCGTGATGGCCCGTTAGCGCATAGGCTAAAGGCTACTACAGTCTACTGATGATTTGTGACTGTTTAGGCCGTTAGGACAGAGCGATATAAATTTACTTGATTACTTACTTACTAGTACATGCTGTAACTGTTCATAACTGTTCCATATTTTATCACATTTTTCAAGAAATAGCCTAAGTGTAATTAAGGGAAGGTTAAAAGATCACTCTTTAGGCCAGAATGATTTACAGGCCTACGAGTATACTAATGGAGTTGTTTACAAAGTAACAAAAGTTGTTTCCACTAACACTATAAACCACGATAACAGTACTTCAACGGGTAGACAGACCGACATTGCTGTTGCAACAGACGCTTCAGTTTATTTCCTAATATTGACGACATATTGTACATGGGCATGTGTTTATTTGCAGGTGTGCCTACAGCTCATAGCGGCGACAACAGTGCAAGTTTGTGCGACCAGGATACCCGCGTAAGTTAAATTATGCTCGTATTGCTATGCCCATGCACCGCCGCACCGGACTAAGTTCGCACACTTTCTAACCGCTATTTAGATTTGTTTTCTGTTAAACGGTAGTGTCATTTTCGTTTTATTCATTTATTAAATTGTTGCTCTAATGTCGTGCGGTGAACCAAACTGGATTTGCCAGCTTTTGATTGCATGCTAAGTAGGCCTAATGGCAAATCTGGCATAACGTAGGCTATCATATCGTACGACCACATAATTATAGTTCAAGTTGCTGTCATTGGCTTATGAGGGGAAGGGGAGGGTTAGCTGTTTGCTTTCTGCCACGCCAGACAGGGCGTTGACACCTTGCCGACGTTTAACGACATTCTTGTCATTATTAAGCCGCATTCACACATACATGGCTGCAACAGTAGCATCGTGCCAGAGAGCGGAGTCGGTGGGGGTTTTTTAGCAAGGCGTTGTAGAAGCATGACACCAACAGGGCCGTCTTACCAATGGGCCCGCTGGGCCCGGGCCCCAAGCCTCAGGGGGCCTCCAAACAGCCCATGCATTATTTTTCATCTCGTGAAATAATCGTAACTAACTGTGTAATTTTTCACTGGCTAAATAAATAACACACCGAATTAGTTTGACTTTCTAACCAGGCAAAGCAGCTTCATGATGATAATGTGACCACAAATTCCGTAACACAAGTAGTCAAGTCAAGTCAATGATGTTGACAGACGCAGGCTCCGAGGAGCCTCTATGTCCGTATCATTTTTGAAACACTACTACAACTTTTCAAAAACTTTCAATGTCATACTCAGATCGATCTCCGGTACCGGCAAGGTTGACAGTGTAATCATCTTTAACATCTTGGGACATCCAAAAATTGTCTGGTCTAGACTTAAATAAATCAACAGAGTCAACATCAACTACACTACAGCATTAGGCAAGCTGTTCCAAATATTAACAATTCTATCAGTGAACGAAAATTTCCTAAGATCATAATACAGTCTAAAATCATTTCCTCTCGTTACTTTATTGATATTGTAAATCAATTCAGGTGCAACTTTACAATCATATTTATGTTTAGTTATCTTAAAAACCTCTATCATGTCACCACGTAATCTTCTGTAGGCCTACTTGAGTGTGGGTAAACCCAAATGAACTAGATGATCTATATGTGATAATTTTTAATGAAATAACTAATTTAGTTGCTCTTTTCTGAACCTTCTTGATAGTCTTAACATCACCTTTTTATAGGGCGACCACACCGAGTTGGCATATTCAAGGTCACATTACTATCTTTTACTATGAGCCATAGACTGTAACTTTAGCTGTTTGCATTTGAAATAGGCCTACACACAAGTACAACACAGTACACAA
>Ga0049105_1001073_pt1 | contig 11327 bp, 10 predicted proteins | sample WorMetvaBAHAMAS1_FD_61260 | JGI IMG/M metagenome (GOLD analysis project Ga0049105, IMG submission 61260) | Worm MetaG Olavius vacuus BAHAMAS.1 | ecosystem: Host-associated > Annelida > Digestive system > Unclassified | place: Germany: Marburg | collected 2013-04-09 | reverse complement strand
CAAATTACGTTAAAATTGCAGATGACAAGTTTCAACATGTACTAGACTACATAAAATGCCGGCATTTTATGTAGTCTAGTACATGTTGAAACTTGTCATCTGCAATTTTAACGTAATTTGGTGTTGGCGGTAAGTGTTTTTTCTCGTTTTGATATTATGTGTTTTACTTGTGTACGTAAACACTATGTGTTCTAGTTTTATTAACTAACAAATTGTGCATAAAATGCATAATCTATTAATTAGCTCGTTATAGAGTGGTGAAAAGCATAAGGAAGTTAATTTAAATGTGTTCACACAGCTTTGGTTGCTATACATCTAGTGTTGTGAGCTTACGGTGCCACAACATATTTTACTCATTTGGAGTTGTTTAGTTGACTGTTTTAATGTACGAGTTATTCTGTGGTATATTTGTACTGCATCTGTGATGAGGAGCATTATGTATGATACTGTCTTCATGTGAATGAGTTAAGTTTAACATGCAACTTGAAACATGTAAGTCATTTCGGACACGAGTCTGTTGTATTCTTATATCTGTCAGAAAGGTGGTTCTCGATACAGTGATTGTTCATTTCGTGAACATATTCGCCTGTGTACGTTTTGGTATTTGTTTGCATCAGAATATACAAATGATATAGAAAACTAGAGCTCGCAAATTAACGCCATTAAAAATTTTAACGCAGTGCCATAAAATAGCACTGCAACGTCGCAACAAAAACCTTTAATCACCAAAATTAGTTCAGGTCTCAGCACTGCAATTTTTTACCTCTGAATTTATAGTGACCGATAAAGAACGTTTATTTAACGTCAACTTTCAAGCTTAGCTTGGTGAAATTTTACTATGGCACCAGCACGCAAACCCCGTGTTCAGCACCAGCATGGTCAGCCATACAGTTGTTGGTCAACACCTACCTGGAAGATATCCACAGACAAAATGTGCATTAATAATGTAAAAATAATAACGCACATTGCACACGTTAATCTGTTGAAGAAATGTGATCACATGTGAGCTCTAAAGCAAACCTCATCAGCTATCGTTGCTTTCCTATCATGATGTTTACCTGTGAGCCTGTTAAGCTGAGCAGAGCAGGGCCACGTTAAGCTACTCAGCAAGAGGGTACGATTCAGCTGTTTGCTGCAGCAAAATGTCACGTGACGCATTCCTGAGTGAAGCGCTTTATGAAGCAGATAAAGCGCTTGAAAAGTTCGCTGCAACGCCATGGGAGTGTGCGTGTTTACAAGATGGTGGACGGAGCAGACGGTGAATTGCAAATGTTGTTTATTTTGCATAATATGAGTATTAACAGCCTCCATCTTTGTTTACGTCTGCTTTGTAGACTGCTGCATTGCTGCAAACCGTTAAGTAAGTATGCAGCAAGACTGTGAAGTGCTAACTTGCACTTAATGCAGCCCAGATATTTTCCTTCTGTTTGTGTCTGTGCTAAAACTGCAAAAAAATACCAATCAGAAATTGATGTTTTAACTTGGTATGAATAGGACGAAATGGTTAAATTTAGGTGACCTTTGACCTTGACCTTGTTTGAGCTATTTTTTTGTGTTTTTTGGTAAGAAAATTGCCGGTAAACTGAAAACTATTCGTCAGATTTTGGCGCATTTTTCGTGCTAACTTATCATCATTCTAGAAGATAAAGGCATGTGGACATATTTGGCCTTGGCGTTTGACCTCGAAAGCAAAAATTGGCGCTCCCTTGGACACAGTTTAGTGTAATGCTGCAGAGCAAATATGTGAGGAATAGTCATTACTGTACTGTTTTGTTTTGATGTTCAGTGATGCACAGCCTTTGCATTGCGTGTAGACTGCATTATTTTCAGAACGGTTGTGAAGTTGCAACAGTAGTTCTAGCAAGTTTTTAAAAATATGTTTTATGTACAACTTGTCAAGAGTTGCGTTGCGGGCATCAGTTGAATGACTGAACAGTTGGTCATGTTGGTAGACCGCATGCATCACACGCAGAAGACTTGCTGCATTGTAGTACAGCAGTGCACAGAGTTCAGTGAATTGCTTCTAGAGCCCATTTCCATATCCAGACCAAGCCAACATCATACGTAGTGTGCAGATTGTTGGTTGTGATGATTTATCATAGTTGGCCACCTGGTAGACGGCTGGCTTTGACCAGTGTTCCTTACAGTCATAGCCAACCTGCCACATTCTTCTATCTGGCACACGAAGGGTTGGAAATGGGAAATGTTGTTGCGAGTGGTTAATGGATGCTACACTTGAGTTTCACCATCTTGGATTTTACCATGTTACAGTTCTGGTACCTGTTTTGTGGTTCCGACACCGTTATACACTGTCTGGAAAAAAAGATGCAAAATGTTTTTGTAAGGTCTTCTATAAAACTTGGGGGATTCTAATGAAATTTGGTAGTTTCCTCCATAAATTTGCTGCAAAATCATAAACGTTTCCCACCTAACCTGAATAGTGTGTCTTATTTTCCGGACACAGTCATTCCTATACTGTCCATGTATTTGAGTGTTGCTTCAAAGTTTCTGTTTGTTGATTTGCCACTGGAGATGCTGTACCAGCAGATATTTGAAGCAAATTATGAACAATAGTGCCAGTTATTGTACAGATTTATTAACACATAATCAACAAAGACAAGTACATACCAGTACTGCCTTACAGTAAATTATCTGTAGAATATAAATAATTATCTACAAAGCGTTGTTAATCTCTCACTTGTGATAAATGTACAATTTCTAACACTTTCAATACGATACTTTTATGCAACAGCGACAGAATTTCTGCTAGCAGCTTAATAGCAATTATCAACTATAACGTCATGATATGGCTTCGTCACGTAAGCAGCAACTTTTAATGGCACACTTCACAACGCAAAACGGTAGTGGCCAAAGCTGTGATGTCCTACCAAAAGTAGGTGCAGTTGAATTTGATGGACAGGCATTATATCTTCAATGTAAAAATGGATCCTCCAACTGCAAATAGGTACTGTATGTATTTCGTTAAAATATGTTTAAGAATGGCTTTCACGAATGCACATTATGTGCAACATTTAGTGAAATGAACCCAACAATGAACATCACATGCAAACACGTAGCAGTGCTCAATAGAAGCTCGCGCATGCATAGTACATGTATGTAACAACTCTGGCAAGTGCTTGTGCTTGCAGAACAAAGCAGCTGTTGACAACAGCAGACATGCAGTGTGCGGCATAAAACTTCTGTACTCTACAATACGCTGACAGTTTGCTCTAAACCAAATTTGCTACTGTTAAATTATAAACATCTGACAACTTCTTCAATGGGAACTTTCTAATCTGCAGTTTAAGACACTACAAGTTATTATATATGGTGTCTCACAATTTGGTAGAAAATTCTATTAATCCATTCTCTTCCTCTACAGCAAATACAACAGACCTGGAAGTAGGGCTACAGATAACATTCAAACAAGTGTTCAGGTCAATGAAAAAAAAATATTTAAAACTACAATGTGAATAGTACTGGGACTAAGGTATATCAATAAGGTGTATCAAATAATGAAATAGTTCAATGCTAGATTCTAGAAATATCAAAAGAAGATAAACTGTATCTGCATTGGAGATGCTATTCACAAGCACGGGACAGGCAGGTGACACAATTAGTTATGTATCCACTTGTCAGGTGATGCTATAGCATAATTTCATTTCAAAGAGCTCTAATTTTGGGAACCTGGGTCAGTTCACCAAAAAAACAGCAACTGACCTTAAATGAAGGCACACTGCGAGTGTCAATCACACTTAGTTTCCAGAAACAATACGGTGTTCGTGTCTCCAATGCAGACATAACTTTTTTTACAATTAAATACACAGAGAAAGAAAATACATACAGTGGTTGCACTGACAAGTAACAATAATGAACATTACATGTACATACTCTAAATATAACATAATGTACAAAGTGAACACATGCAGTTACACATTAACTTGCTAAGACAATACAAAAGAACAGAGATGGTCAAGGTTAGAATGCCACAAACTGCACTGTGTATCACTCGCATACAGCTGTCTGCAGTGCACCTCATACACAGGGCATTTCTGCTGCTCACTGCAAAGTTCGGCAGAGGCAGCAACATTAACCAGACGCTTCAGAGAATCTTGGCAGAAGCACAATGTTGCTTTTGTGTTAAATTTCAAAACTAACCAATTCTGTGCAAAAGCAGAGGAATCTAAAAGTAAAGTTTCACAGTTATACCTGCACACCCTGCATTCACCCGCTAATGGAACGAACCATAACTGCCTTTGCCTTCCCAGCCGAAGCTGGTACTCATTTACCGACCTCGGATGGATGGATGGCTGAGTTGACCTTGGGTGGCTGGTTGGTTACATACCGAAACAAATGTCCGGCACCGTACCCGGACATGGTCACCCATCTCAGTACTAACCGTGTTATTTTTGCAAGCAGTCAAGTCTAAAGCATAGCAGAACTAAGAAAAAGCAAGCAAGCTGCAACATTTCTGAAGGAAAAGGCAACTACTGCAGCCAGTGCTCACTAAAACTTGGAAGGAAGCAACTGCAAGAGGCTGAAGGGTTTTGACGAATGACACCTGTACATTGTACACTTAAACAAAAATGTTGATGAATAAAAAATAAACAGGCACATCAATCAAAGTACTTACCAACACGATTAATTTACAATTAAACACAGCATACACATAATGCCGACAATCTTACACAAAGATCTTTGCAGTTCTGTCAGTACCACTGCAACTGATTGCCGCGAAGTACTCGTCTCTGAAACGACATTTTGTGTCAAGTAGGACAGGAACCTTGCTAACTAACTCGCTGCAGTTGTAGTTTAGTGCAGTAAAATGGCAAAGTTATCGGCTACAGACATATCCACGTGGCACGGCATATACACGTACACATAGCAGAGAGATGTGCATGAAACTAAAGTGTGTTACTATTGCCGTCCTGCATGGTGCAATGTCACAAACTGACACTGGCAATCAAATGGTGTTCCTGTCATTCTTGTTAGATTCCACGATTTTACAATTACAAACGTAGGTAAACATAATGCAACAAACAGAACAACGAAGTCTATCCTACTGGCTATTGGTGCCCAGCATACTCAGCAATCTGTCACACCTTTATACCTGCACTGCTTATGTATCTGGAATGGGCGTTACCTTACCCCCCAGATCTACCACTAACAGCAGACAGACAGCCGCAGGTGTTAAGATGAAGCAATATAAGCGTACAGAGTCAGTTGCAAGCATGTATCACAGCATTTACACAGCAGCTACTAGCAGATAGGCACTGGCATTGTGTGCAAGGCATCCGGCAGTTTATCAACATTTCATCACAATCAACGCGGACATGTGACGACACGACACTCACAGCACCAATACAAACAAACTCAACTTCTGGTGAACACAGCTAACTCGGAACTCCCACGTCATTAGCCATCAAAACAGACAACCAAGCCATGCTATATGATAACGAATCAGGTAAGACACACTGTCAGTACCACAGCAATCGACTGCATGGACAGACTCTTCTCCAAAATGGCCTGTTGTTTGCCACACGGGACATTAATACGACTCACTCACTCAGAGTGTCTTAGAGGTCACTTGATCCACTGGAAACCTCTACGGGATCTATCGTTTTAAAAACAGCACACACCATGTATAATGCCAGTACTAACAGTAAAGTCATGCATGACCAATCATTTTCCATCACTGTAACCACCATATCTGAATTGAAGGGCTGTTCAGTGCTATTTGCAGTTATGTAACATCATGATCTAGAAGCACCATTCACAATGAGAATGATGGCTGCATATGCATACAAGTCAAACAGCAGTGTCTGAACCTTGACCTTGACGGCACCTACAGCATGCAACTGAGATATGTGTCACATGAAGACAATGCAGTATGCGCAGCTAACACTGCGTCAACTGCCCTGATATTGCACGTACAGTAGTGATACACTGGAATGACAACAGATGCCACCACAATGCACAGTGCAAGCAGTGACGAGTTCACAGCACAAAGAATCTCATATGCAGAAGAAGAAATGACACTGCGCTAACACGTAGAAAGTTTGGCGGGAAATGAGAACACATTACTGTACGGCTGTGGAGTGCAGACAGCTACTGATGCTGTGCTTTGCGGCGACGCATCGCCAGCATGTCATAGAATGGATTGTCACTGATGCTGTTCCTGCTCACACAGTCACAGACAAACTGACATCTCTAAACAGTGCTTTAACACCAAGATAGATAGATAGAGCAAGGTTTAACATCCCATCAAACACATTATAGGTAGAGTTGTCATTCCCGGAAATGTTTTTCAATTCCCGGGAATTCGGGAATAGAAGTTTCGATTCCCGCGAATCCTGGGCGCCCGGGAATGACACTAAATGTGCCGTACTGCAGTGATGTGACCATTACCATAGTTGAATTATCAGCCGCCAATTACCTTAATTCTACATGCACCGTTGACAGGCTCGTGCTCGTGCAGTCCCTTCGTTGAGCCGCTGGTAGTCTTCAGAACAGACTGGCACATTTTGCACTGTGCCATTTGACCGTTCTTTTCTCTCTTAAGATGTTCCCATGTGACTTCCTTTTTGATCTCCACATATTCGGCCTTAGTCAATTTTTACATAAACTGGTACCTACAGAGAACCTACTCTCTATTCACACTTTCACAGTACCAGTAACTGGTCACTGGGCAGTAACAGACCAATAGTATGCAGTTGCTTAACACAGCTCACCAGCCTGTAGAGTGGAGGGCCACACAGGCAGTGACACTGCTAGTCACAGTGGTCACTCACAACACGTGGGCAACAGTGGCACTGGACTTTGGACACTGCTAAGTGCTGAGTCACTGCTGATGAGAATCAGTGCATGATGTGCCGTTCAGCGTGGGCTGTGATGTGGGCCAGTGGGCCACGGCGTGGGCCCGTGGTCACAACTTGTAACCTCAGCAGACGCGATTTGATGAAAGGGGGGAGTGAATGTGTGTGGTTGAGAGGGCACTGGGCATCGCTTGGCGGTAGGAGGTGACTGCATTGCGCATTCTGCACGCCTCACACTGCGATCCACTGGTTAGGTGCACTGTTTGTGTGATATCGTACTGAAATTCACATTGCAGTAGCATTCCCATTTTACACGGGAATTAGCCATTACCATTCCCGGGAATTCGGGAATGAAAAAGGTCGGGAATCCCGGGCACCCGAGAAACGGGCGCCCGGGGAATGACAACCCTAATTATAGGTCATATCGGGGACGGGTTCTTACGGGTCAAATAACCCAACAAACAGTGTCAAAGCACAGTGTCAAAGCACTAAAGGAAGATAGGTCCTAAGGACAGGGTCGTACAGAAATCTGACTGTGGTTTTCCAGACTTTTCCAGGATAAAATTACTTCTTTTTCCACACTTTTCATGGCATTTTGTTCATCTTTATGAGAATAAAAACATTACAAAATTGTCTTTTAAACGTTGAAATTTCCTATACAACATATTCTCCTATTCTCAATATTGAATGGGACTCAAATTTTCGAACTTTGAACTTCAGATGCTGTATGTCATGAACTGCAAGAAAATTAACAAATGCATGGTTAATCAACAGTGTAATAGACATCTGCATTTTCCAGGTCAGCATTACAGTTTTCAAGGAGTTTTCCAGACTTTTCCATACCTATGATCATTTTCAAGATTTTTCAAGGCCTTGAAAATTTCTACATTAAATTCCAGGACTCTCCATACTCTTCCAGGATCTGTACGACCCCTGTAAGGATTAGACTTCAATCCCATCAGGTCCACCCCACCGTGCTCACAATAATACAACAACTATGCAGTATAAAACAAATACACACAGATAAACACAAATAAATCTATGCACAGTGACACCAAGACATGGTATACATTTGACACTACATTCACACAATAACACTGCTCAAGCTACAGTCAGTTTGATATGGTAACATTATGGATGAGTGAAGTCCCACTCTACACAACACATGGCAATCTCGACCAGAAATACCACACTAAACAGCAAACTACATACATAACAAATGCAAGAAAAACATTACTGACAATTTCTGCAAAGCAGTTTACACTTTCCATGCAGCCTCCGGCCAGTAAACTGAGATAGGCTTGTACAGATACCAGACATTGTAAACTGACAGGAAGCCTTCAACATATTCATAATTATTTATGAGAATGAGAACACTAATTTCAGTTATTAAGTTGTCAAATACATCATCAGAATCTATCCTTCCCAAAATTATTGCCGTACTCCATGAGGGAGGGCCATTAAGCTTTGCTCCACATCTGCCCATGCTTGCTCACAGGTCAAGAACCGAGTCAAATGAAACTCGTATTTGGTTGGTATGTTAACCTCTCTGAACTGTTTTGCTGACAATCAATCTAGTAAGCAAGACAATCATACTGAATCATACAAGCCGCTAAACTCTGTGTAAACAGGCTGCAGCTAACTCACCGACAGAGGCATCCTGTCTCGGTCATCATTAATACCCATAATTTTATTTATCACCGTGCTGCTGAAATAAATAATAAAATGAACAGTGTAATTCCCCAGAACTGTACTAATGACACTGTCACAACACAGGTTGTGAGCTGTGAATAACAGAACAACCACATAATACACAGTGTCAGTGTACTAACTTGATGTTCTTCATCCATTCTTCCTTCTCTTCACGCGTTGCAGCCGACATACGATACACGTTGTGTTTACCTAAATTAACATGATATCACGTACCGTACAAGACAATCACTGCACAACTTACAATGAATCAACTTCCCGTTACACAAAATTCTATCATGTGAATTTCTGAGTTTGCTGTTTACAACTTACTATTCTCACTCAGATGTAATGCCCCAGCCCTGTGCACACTGACTTTATGAGAATTAAAACTACACATTTCTCATTCCTAATTTTATCCAGCTGCTGAAAGTATTTCCCGGAATACATGCGCATCCATATTCACTGACAACGTAAATATGACATATTTTGTACAGACCTTCAATAACCTTGCCCTCGGAGTCTGTCTTGCAAGCCTTGATAACTTCACTGGATGCCGAGTACAGCTCAAAGCAGTTAGGTTTGCTGCGGTCGCCAGCCACCTCACGCACCTGAATGTTCTCGAGAGGGATTATACCTTTTGGTTCTTTGTCCTGTAATCATGTCATAAAAACTATCAGATGCCACTGCTTTTAGAACTTACAATCTCATTCTTTTTGTTTAGTCATTTCTTGCTGAGCTGTTGAGCGAATACGGCACCACTTTTTAGAGCCACCGTCACACAGAAACATAGAGACAGAGAAATAAGTAACAGCAATGTGTGTATAAATGAATGTAATTTAAAGTAAGACAAATTATGATTAAATAAAACCTTAAGTATTATATGAATATGCAGCATCGACAATATTAAACATGACGATAATAGAAGTATGAGAAGAATTATGATCTGGTAAGCTGATTTGTGTTATTTAACATTCTTGCTTACGGCTTTTTTTATGTGAAGTACATAAATTTATACTGCTTTTTGGATCAACATTTGTTTCCGTAAATTATTATTAACAAATATTGCAACTATGCATAATTGGTAATCTACCAAACCTGGTTTGGTAGATTACCAAACAACTTAACAGCTGATGACTTGATCTGTTCACGAAATGACAATACGTTCCATGCAGTTGTCAATAAGGCCAAAGTTCACAAGTACAATTCTAAAGTGAGATCACATCCAGGTATTGGTACTCAGATGATCACATTACAAATATAAGCAAATGTTTCTAAAATAATTACATCATCAGCAGCCAGTATTATACCCCCATAAATAACTGAATTCTAACTACAGCAACGATGAACAGTGTCGACGTCATGACATAATTCCACGAAGAAATATATTAACTCCAAATGTTAAAAACGGATGAATTGCAGATACACTCACGGTTGTAAACTGGAAGTAATAGAGGCAATTATCATTAAGAATAAACCAGCGTCTCTTCCAGCTTTTGTACCTGCCACCTTAACAGCCACACAGACGCAACAGCGTGAGCTTAATGCACCGACAGACCACTACAGCAACAACTCCAATAAATGCTTGCTGCAGACAACAGCAGTAGAATAACAGTAAGTCCTTAATTTTCTCATGAATTGGAAAGACAAAAAACAGTTCAGTGCCAAATTTTGTCGCTCAAGAGCCTCTGTACCTCTGCAAGTTCAAGAAGTTTCACCTTCATCCAGTTTATCATCTTTTTTCCTTACAATAAGCATGCTCTACTGATCAGTCAAATGAGACGTACTATACAAGTGCTTGGCTAGTTAGATGCACTACCACAGCACTGTGCAATATATCCCGAACACAGACAATTCTCTAAACTTTTCTGTCCTAATCTGTAATCACAACAAAGTATCATTATTATTATTATTAGCTGCAAAGAAAACATTCACAACAAAAGTTCATTTATACACATCAGGAAATGGACAACTCTACAAAGCCAAGCAGGCGACCTGCGGGAAGTTATTTGCAATAAGCATGCGCTACAACACCAATCAAGACCAGCTGACAATTAATATGCATGTCTAACATTGCACTACTGCAATACATTTCAGCTGTACTTGCCAAGGACATTAGCCAACTGCAACATACGTTTTAACAAAACAATGCAAATGCAACAGATCCAGATGCTAACTAAACCCCTTTATACTTTTTATTAAACTGTCAAAGTTCAAACCGGTTCTCAAAAATTACACTTGTCAGTTTTCCCTGACTTTTTCCACTTTCCCAGACTTTTCCCTGACCACTTTGGAATTCCCTGACTTTTCCAAGTTTTCCAGGTGAGTGGCCACCCTGTTGTCTACAAAAAAACCATTACGGTATCGCTAAATAAAAAGCGCTACAGGTACAGTGCTACAATTCGAGCAAAGTGTATTCTGACAGGTGCAGGCAGTCCCATATCAACAACAAACCACAGAAACCTTTTATTAATACCAAATAAACAAGTTAGTAGCAACAACATAGAATGACAACACATTGCGTCAAGCACAGTGTCACAGCTGTAGAAATCCTATTAACTAACCACGGGTTAATAGGATTTTACCAACAGTAACGACAAGTGACCGGTGTCAAACAAACATCAACGGAGCGTCATCAGTAGTTTAGTGAACCAACTAATTAACAGTACCACTACTCAACACAACAGAATAATACCAAATTTTAAAGGTTAAACTTATTCAAGTTCTCACTTCTCACTTACTAAACTCGGTCAACCCTTTTTCTACATGGCATTTGCACGTTGCGTGAATGTATATATGGCGAGTGTGCACAAGAGCACCACG
>Ga0049105_1001072_pt1 | contig 11330 bp, 5 predicted proteins | sample WorMetvaBAHAMAS1_FD_61260 | JGI IMG/M metagenome (GOLD analysis project Ga0049105, IMG submission 61260) | Worm MetaG Olavius vacuus BAHAMAS.1 | ecosystem: Host-associated > Annelida > Digestive system > Unclassified | place: Germany: Marburg | collected 2013-04-09 | reverse complement strand
AATGTTTTCATTACTTATACACTTTTACTTAGGTAAGTAAGAAAATTTATACATGGTAGTGGTGGGCATAACTGCTTTAAAACTAGTTACTACTATAGTTGACTACTAAAGAAAGTATTTGTTGACTGCTTTTTAACCACTGATGCGGTCACGACAAGACCAAATATCGGTTTTAAATAGCGCTTTGTGAATTTTGAAGGTTGTGCTGTTAAATGCCACATTCAAAAATTGACCTTTTCAATAGTTTATTACTTATCGCAAAAGCTGATACCGGTACTCATTTTGGCATGTTATTTTTACGAAGTGATTACAAGGTATCTACATTTTATTGTGTGAGCGACAGATATTGCTGGCATATATGATGACGATGCTGACATTCCAGTCTCAGCAGCTGTTGAATGTATTTATGTTTAGGAACCAATGATCACCTCAATGTGAAGGATGAGTCGGTAAGTCGGACTTCATTGGAGGACATGTCTGCTGCTCAGCCGAGCAGTGTCGACGTTTACCGCGGCTTCTGTGCCTTGTATAATGTCATATCTTACATCGTTGACAGTCGGCCTTCTGGCAGCCACAGTGAATCTGAAGTCGACAGTGAAAATACAGCAGATGGTCAAGTTTTGCCGTCAAAACTCGCGTCTGCCTGCCACCAGATTAACAGTGTTGTTTCGTCAGCGTTCCGACTCGAGATCATGGAAGACGTATTCTCTTTGTTGTTTTCCCGCATTGAACATCTCCGAGATTCGGAAGATTCACCAGATCGCCAGACCGACAGTGAGCCGGAAATGTGCGAAGGAGATGTTCTCGATCCGAAGCTTCCAGAGGTTGTGTCAGCAGAACTTAATGTCATCAGTGTTCCGGATGTGGCGCATGAAATACCGTCACCAGAGAATCCTCGCGTAGGAGCATTGACGGTCGAAAGTAGGTGTTCGCCTCTGGAAACCAGTTCTTCGAGTCACGACGGTCGCAGTGATGAACTGTCTGGCAGTCAGACGGTTAGCAATAGCAGTATGCAGTCCGGTAATGAGTCCGGATTCCTGGTGCAGGATTCTGTGATCCGCGATGTTTTGCTGTTGCTGTGTAACTGCTGTGAGGTTGCCTCAAAACTTGTGTTCTTAGATGATGACAGGCAGACTGTCGACTTGGTGAGGCCGCGGCTCGAAGCATTGCAGCAACACATCAGTGATGCCCAGTGGCGACTGCGAATCACCACAGCACCTTCTGTCAGGATTTCTGCATTATCCGAACACCATCCACTGAAGCAGCGACGGCTGCGAGACAAGGGACGTTGCGACAGTGCCACATATAAAGTCAGCGATGTTAGTGCTGCAACGTCTGACTATGCACATACAGAAAACACTGATGTCCCGATAATGCTCTGTCGGCCGGAGTCGCTGCTGAATCTTTGCCTCACTGAAGGAAGGATTGCAGATGCTGAAGAAGTCGTCAAGGTTTGTCATTAGTGCTGTGCTGCAGTAATTGTTTTAATTAATAACTTACAAATATAGGCCTTGTCGTTTTCAGCTCTGTCTCTTGTTTTTGTCTTCCTGCATGGTGCATTTTGTACTTACTGAAATCTAAATGTTTTTGGAATAAATTTACAGGGTGCTTGGTGGCATGTGTATTTTTCCAGCATTTGTGGATGACAGCAGTGGAGCTGTAATGGAGTTTTGCATGGGAGTAACTTTTTAGTCCCATCCCCAAATATAACTATTCCACCCCCTCCCTATCCCCGCAGTCATTTGTCCTGTTCCCATGGTGTATCCAGAAGACCGTTCCTGACCTCATTTTATCCCACATGTCTAAAGCCTATATCAGATTGTTCTTCCGCTGTATTGTAAGTGTAATAACTTCTGACCAAAGGGTTGTAGCATTATAAGTAAAGAGTTAAAGTGATTAAATCAATCACTGCTGCAGCTACAGAAATAAGCAATTATCATTTGGTGATGGTGGGATCCTGGCAAATTTGTTCCTGTTTGCATCTTTTCCGTTGGTAAATTTATGGTTTTGTAATATCGTGCAAACATACCTTACTTCTGCACCCGTGCAGTGCAGTGGATTAGAGCTGTAAGGTACAAGGAATAATGCATCTTTCATACCTTTTTGTGATTTTGTAGGTTTGCCAGCTGTCTGGCACTGAAGTTTCATTCCTGTCTTATTACAATACCACAATGTCAATGATTCGCCAGTCAGGTTGTACTGTACCTCACCGAGGTCTCGATAACACCTCTGAGCCAAGCATTAAAGATCTTGCACAGCATTTGACAGCAGAAAGCTCCTCGTCGAATGCCGTCGAAATAGTCGATCGATTCTTAAGTTCCACCCGGTTGCCGTCGTTTGACGAGATTTCGTCAGGAAGTCGAGGCAGGATGCAGATTGACAGTTGTCAGCTTGCCGCCCTTGTGACCTTTGACCTCGCAATTTGTTCTCGTGCCCTGCCAGAAGTTAGCCAAGAACTGTTACAAATTGTACAGGGCAAGCTGAACTCCGCCGGTATGAAACACTGCCCACAGACTTGCACCAATCTTAAATCGTTTGTCGACGATATGATTAGGCTGTTGCATGCGGTGATTGCCGGACAGTCGGTTTCCATGCATCGTCAGCAGCATAATAGCCTAGTGTCGTTGCTGGCATCGTCCATGCTACCACTGGAGGCTGGAAATTATCGGGTTGCTGTTGACGGACTGGTGTGGATTGAGAAGGCGATGAATCAGGCGCGGGATGGTCTAGTGCGACACAGTTTGCACCCGGCAGTTAGTTGCCAGTGTTCGTGTACTCCTGATGAACTTCTTGCCCATCTTGCCGACGTGTGTCACACGGCCGTACCTCGTGGTGGCTTGTTACCGCTGCTGCACAGGTGTGTCGTCTCGTCTATTATGTTAAATAGAATTGTAGAATTGTCTCTATTTCTCTCTTTTCGTTTCCTCGTAGTTAGGTGATTGGGATCAGCTATAGCCACTTTCCTTTGACGTCTTCCAGTTTTCATGCCTCCACAAAGTTCAGTCCGGTCGAAAATGTCAGTCCACGTTTTTGCCTTCGATTTTGCTATATAAAACAGTCTCGATGATTAGATTGTCTGACATGTGCACATATTTCCGTACAGTTGTAACTTATTACTTTTGATCAGGTTTGCGGCTGAACTTTCACATTTCAAACGGCATTTGTGTTGGGCGGTATTAAAGAATTATATCTGTAGCAAGGATGGATATATTGAGGAACATTGATGTTGACTTTAGAGACAGGAAATTGATTGAAAATCTGTATGCGAGGAAGAAGAAGTATGCATGGTAGTGGTGTGGTGGTTAGGCTATCTGATGTGTGACTGAAAGGTCAGAGTTCGAATCATGGGTGTATCACTTCACTTAATGACTCGGGGCAAGTTGTTCACGCACACGCATGCCTCTTGTTACCAAGTGGTATAATGTCATACAAAGGGTGATGATGCTATACAGCTAGGCAGGTGACCATAGATCAGTCTGTCAGCACTGGCCACAAGGCACAGACTTAGTGGTAAACTCACAGGGGCAGCAATGGCAGGCAAAAATACTTTCTCCGAACAGCTTACCACCAAATATGGCCGCTACTAACTTACGTTAAAGTGAAGTGCCGCTTCACTGCTGAGGTTGTCGGCTAGTAATTTGTGTGTAAAATAGTTCTAAAGATTTTCGATAATGTTAAACATATTGAACATTTCTCAATTAAAAAAGTAGGAACTAAATGAATAGTTTGTTTTACTACGATACGACTTATTTGCTAAGGACTTACATCCACTTACCTATACAATATTATATCAATGCCATTCAACGGAACTTGCCACCATTTGGGAGGTAAGCTCGTTGGCGGAAATACGATTCGAATAGGCCGTACAATATCTAGGTGAAAAATAGTACAGATCTGTGGCTAAACCCATCTCCTTAGATGAGCATCCCATCTGTGTCCAAGTTGACAAATTTCACTGTTACTTTTAGTCTTATCGCGTACTGGACACTTGTGGATTTATTTTGATTAACGGAGTTTCCTGGTTGACAGATGTTTCCTCATTGTGTCGTGCTGTGCTGTGTCTTGAACATAAAGGCGTTATACTTGTAAGTAAAAGTAATCGCTATTTTAATATGTTATTACAGCGGCTCGGTGACTGAAGCTGCTGTACATTTCGACTATATTGACATGATGCTGAAGCACTTGAATCTGTTGTCATCATTGGTCTCCGGTTGTGCAAACATGCAGGCAACAGCTGCAGGTTTTTGTTTGCTTTTTAGCATTAAAAGATAAAGTCCGTCTCATGCCACATGGGTCCAAAGAGCAGCACTAATCTTTAACATTCAGCAAGACACACCAGCTTACACTGAGATCGCAGATAGTAGTATAATAATAATAATAATAATCTTCGTTTAATAATAGTTAAGACAAACCGCTCAACCTTACACACGGTATACAACATACAACAGTCCTCCGTGCAGGGCAGCAATGAGACGACACACAGACTGTCAAGCAGGACAGCAGCAACCAGGTTTAACCTAGAGGGTATAGGCTGCCAGAAACAGATGGCACCAAGGTTTTGCCAACATCCGATCAGGTGGGCCTTCACCTCGTAAGCATTTACCAGATGGCGCCACCTGAGCACACATTTGATAAACAGGCCTGCTACATTACCTGATTTAGAAGTGCATCATGTGTCTTGCTGTCAGCTTTTGCTGGTGCTCATTATCTATTTGCCTAATTTATGCACAGCCCTTCCGGCATACCGCCACCCAGCCGCAGACGACAGCTCCTTGATTGGCTGCACAAGCCACCACCTAAGAGATGATTGGTCGCTAGCTAGTATGCATTTCGTTGACAGCCGGTATGAATTTCGGTGCTCTTTTGGGTGCGTTCTTTTATCAAACCAGACTTATTTGACCATATTGTACCGTTCGACAATACCACTCTTAATTTATCTGATCAGTCTGCTCAGGAAATTAGGGTTAGACTTAAAGTTGCACAATTTCAGCATTTTTCACGGAGATTAAAGAAAACGAGCACCTTTTTTTCCGTGAATTTCGCGGAAGGTAACATCGTGAAAAAGAACGTAACCACATAATAATTACATATTTGCGACCACATAATAATTACATATTCTAGGAGTGCCCGTGCATAAGTTAGGCAACTAGCTAATTGCGCCTGTCCATGGAGGAGAATTGACTTGGATGGCTTATTACATACCGAGATACTTTACGTGCCTACAGACACTTAACCTATCCCAGTACTTACCAGGCCCATCAGTCATACAGCAAAACCAGTGCTCTCTGCCACAGAACCTGAGGACAAAAGTACACCATTAAGTAAGTAAGTGATAAAAGCTCTCACGCTGCTTTACTGTTAAAGTAAATCTGATAAATCTGTTACACTTTTACCATTAAGTGCATCGACTGTTGTTACTGGTACATTTTTCGACTTGTGTCTGATTTTTGTCAAGTAGCACTTTCTCCCGTGATAATAGAAGTATATTGTATTATTTGTTATTGTTGCTATAATACGCAACAAGTGCAGACACTGACAAATAATACCACGCACAATATGCACTGTAGCGGAACAAACAAAGCAGTAATGTAATCTGCGTGGCAAAGCAGACCATATGACTGTGTTAGCTGATGATGATGATGATGATGATGTGCAATGATTTAATGTGCACTTAAAAGCTGACTATTAGCCAGCTTAGCCTAGCACACAATGCCAAAATTAAAACCGACATGCCGGAGACAAACGAAAAACAGCTGGAGTTTGTGGAGTCAGTCTGGTAAGTGGAAAGGTAGGAGAACTATGGAGGAAAGGATCTCTCGAAAAGGTGAGTTTTGAGCCTGGAGTGGAAGAGAGAAGGAGTAATGGATGGTGACAGTGGTCATGAAGGAAATGACGGACTGATGTGTGTGAGATCAGATAAGAGTGTTAAGTCTTCATGGTCAGCAGGCAAGCAAGTTCCTTGGGAAGCTGATTCCAGAGACAGGGTGATGCGTGACAGAAAGAGCAGTTGTTGACCTTCAGAGAGGAAGAGGAAGGTGGGCAAGAGAGGGTTATGACATCTGAGGAACAAGTGCTACGATGGGGCTGAACAGAGATAAGATTATACAGATATAAAGGTATACTGGTGTAATGGCATACTGTACTGCTGTAATTCCACATTTACTAGCTATGCTTAACGTCGTGTACTGAACTATTGGTGAATCTGTATCCTGTTCTTGCTGTTTTTTGAAGAAGAGTAACTGTATCATCTGCCATGTAATTGCTTGTAGTCAAGAATTTGGTGTTGTCGTTGTTGTGGTAGTAAATCGTCGACCGCTGGAACTTGTCCAGTTTCTGCATCGTAGTCCATCCAAGTGGCTCAGTGACCTCGTCTTGAACTGCCGCATTCCACCTGGCAGGTCAGTATTGTTTTGTTGTTAGAAGTGGGGAAGGCAAGGCACTGTGAGATCCCTTGAGAATGCATGCCATACCTGAGCGCCTTAGAGGTGTATTCATGACAAGGCGTATACAAATCCACGTTTACCTTTACCAAAGAAGTGGAATGCCTTTCTGGTTTTACCATTTTCATGCCTTTGCTGGTGATTAGCCACCAAAGTAAGTAAGTAAGTAAGTAAATTGTAGAGCGCATCGTCCAGAATTGTCCAAAAAGCTTTAATACACTATGTACATGAGTAAGCTGAAAATAATAACGTCTTCAGTGAACACTTGAAGGAGTCTCTGCTGATGGCCGGATCTCTCAGACTGTCTGATAACCAGTTCCATATCGCAGGGCTGGCCACAGAAAAAGCCTGCCAACCATAACTGCTGAGATGATGGCTCGGCACGATGAGAAGACCTCAAAGGCATTCTGTTTTTCTCCTGCCTGTGGATCCGTGCATGCATTCATCCATGATCATGTACTAAAACTCTGTGAACACAGTATCTTACAAATCGCTGATTGGAATTTCACCGGAGTCGCAAATATGGTCAAATGAGCACTTAGGCAGGCATATCTTACAATCTGTCTGTAGTAGTTTTTTTTCAGATTTACGTTTTAGATGCAGTTCCGGACAAAGATGAACTCTTTAGATTTTGAGGTCACACGTCCACCTGAATTAGCTAGTTGCATAATTAATGCACAGCCCCTTCCGGCACACCACCCTACCACAGATGACAACTCCTTGATTGGCTGCACAGGCCACGACCTGACAGATGATTAATCGCTAGCCAGTACGCATTTCGTTGACAGCTGATGCCCCTTTTGGTGCTCGTTTGGGTGCGTTCGTTTATCAAACCAGATTTATTTGACAACAATGTACCATTGGACAATACCACTCCGATGTATCTGATCAATCTACTCTGGAAATTAGGGTCAGGAATTCAGATTAGACTCAGAGTTGCACTATTTTGGCATTTTTCGCTTAAAATAGGGAAAGTGAGCACCTTATCTTCCGCGAATTTCACAGACAGTAACATCTTGGTAACAGAATGCACCCACATAATGAAAATTACATATTTTAGGAGTGCCCGTGCATAAATTAGGCAACTAGCTAATGACAGAAAAACACGCACACAAACTCGCCATAAGACAAACATAAAACTACAAAACACGGTTTATTCGTCTTCTACATCATCCTTTCACAAAATGGAGCGAGCCTGTTCTCACAGCTCCAGATCGCGGCACGGAGTTATGGAGGTTGATACATCCACGTGTGATGGTGTGTTATGTGTGATACAGACTTGACGATGCTGCCGGACAACTGAATGTCGACCTTGTTGCGGCTATTACCAGTGCAGTGTGTCCAACAGCAGACTGCTGTCAACGTGCCGACACTTCTACACAGTGGCATGGTAAACTGCCGATGTACTACCAGTGGCTGTGTTGTAAAATACTTACTGGTACCAGCTTCCTTATTGTCTTTCCATTCTAGCAGGGAATCTACGATAGTTCTTTTCGGATTCTCACCATATCAGCCATATCCCACAAGCCAGTCACGTCTTCCAACTGAATGTTGAAAAACTATCAGCAGCTATACATAGCATTGTTAGCTTCATAGTGAATCAACTGCCTTGACATAACCCACGCGAACCTCACATGTGTTGCCCTTACTCGCTGAACTACATTGGCTGCCGATCAAACACCGAATACAATACAAGATCGCCGTTACAGCATTCAAGGTCTTGACAACGCAACAGCTGAGCTACCTTGCCAACATCATCAGGTTTCGTGCTGCTTCACGCCAACTTCGGTCCTGCGGAAGGAATCTGCTACACGATGATCGTACTAATCTAGCCTTCGCCAACCGTGCATTTTCACATGCCACACCAGCAGTCTGAAGCAGTTTACCACTAGACATAGTGTCCGACCTCTCCTGTCTTGCAGCTTTCAAGCGACTGGTAAAGACTGAACTTTACAACCGAGCTTACCTTCGCTGACTCGTGACCACCCGCACTTACGATTCTTCACTTTGTGAATTACTTTACGTGCGTCATCAACCGCATAATAATAATAATAATCTTGGAGTAGTGCCAACTGACCTCACTTCCTGGTGATGGGTCTTCTACATTCTGCTGCTGACAACGTGGCTATTATACCGAGAGATGTGGCAAAATGAAAAGAAAAATGTTTATTAGAAGTCACTTAGGGGAAGGTCACGGGCCGTGTTAACTTACTCAGCGATATATGAGCAAGAAGGTATGATTCAGCTATTTGCTGCAAAATGGAGAAGGACATTGGTTCAAAGGTCAAAAGTCAAAGGCGACATTTTTCGAAAATATCTTTTCCAGCACAGGCATACGAATTGACTGTTGACCCTCGAAGACTTTCTAGTTGTGTGTTAGACTAAGCTGGTCTGCTTTTGAATGGACATAAAATCCCAGCACGTTGTATCATGTCTTAAAGCTTATGTTGTTTTGAAGTCCTATGTTCATTTGCCGCCCTTCTTTATGCCACGTGTAAATGCTCTAACATACTGTTTCTTTTTGGTAGGACCGAGTGCAAAGGCTAGTGGGACAAGAATACTGTTGAACTGTGGTCCAGCGTCTTCAGCCAGAACACCTGATACTTCGTGTCCAGAGTACATTGTTCGATACCTGCTCACCCGGTTTATCCACGCTTTGAAAGGTATGTTGTTTTTGTTTGGTTGGATGTGTAACTTCACCTGCGTACTGATCACGAAGAGTTATCACTCTTATCTGATCTCACACACGTCAGTTTGTCATTTCCTTCATCACCACTGTCACCATCCATTACTCCTTCTCTCTTCCACTCCCATCTCAAAACTTATCTTTTTCACATATCCTTTTCTCCATAGTTCTTCTACCTTTCCACCCACCGGACTGACTCCACGGACTCCAGCTGTTTTTCATTTTTCTTGGGCATGTCGGTTTTAACTTTTGCATTGTGTGCTAGGCTAAGCTGGCTTCTAGTCGTTTTTAAGTGCACATTAAATTATTGCACAGCATCATCATCATCATCAACTATTTTAAATGTTTTCGTCTGGTAGTATGATATTTGACATCAGCATATAAACCGGAGCTAGATATTGAAGTGGTTAATGCAACGGCTGTTGCATGATGCCAGGTGGGAGTCGACACAACAGCGTCCTAACGTTACACGACATACAGACACTTATCTTATCACACGGTGTCGATGCTGCGCTGAATGACACTTCACTGCTGCACGAGGTCGACCTTCGTCAGTTGACGACCAGCGAACAGAAACAGTGCTTCTACAGCAACCTGCTCAACCTCATGATACTCCATGCTTTCACTGTCTGCTCTACCGCTCAGCTACTTCAGGTTTCATTCTTCCACATATGCAGGCCTCGTGGTAATAATAAACATAATAATTATTATTATGCGTTTATTGCGTACTGCAGTCACAAAAGCAGCTGGATATATAAACCAAGAGAAAATTAGAATACACAAATGCTAAGATACAACACATGTTAAAATACAAAAGAATACTGATATACTATATAAATATAAATATAGTTATGAATTTTGTTGGTGATGATGGAGAGATTGAACCATGAAAGAGTTCTGAATTTTTATGTATGTGCGAACAGCGGAGCATACATCGACTTCGTGACAATTGCGCTATATAAATTCACATTTACCATTACCATTACCATTGACAGTTATGAACCAGTGAACTGCTGCACTGGAATTTGCATTATGCATGCAGTTCGTGTTCTTGTTAGCGGCTCAACCTTGTCTCATATATTATCGTGTGTATACATGTTTAGCCGTTTTAATTGGCGATATTCATAGGTCTATCAGTGGTCTGTATGACATCTCCGCATCTCCTTAGAAACCGTTGGAAATTGCTGGAGTGGTATGCCTTACTGACACCAGTCAGAGAACTGATGTTATTTGCATACTGTTATACAGGTTGTGCCAAAAATGCACCTTGTTGAAAAGTCTGTGACTTCTGTATACGATGACATGGCATATCATACATCAAATTGTTAAGTTCTTTGTCTGCAGTAAGACTGGCATTTTGTGTGTTGCCATTTTTGGTCCATCCTGTACGTATAATACCCATAATCTGTTTACACTTTCTTGCTTGTCAATGTCAATGTCAATAGTAGATTTGTATAGCTCATAATTGCGAAGCCCCTAATGCGCTGTGTACGCTAGTAGAATGAGAAAAGAAGAATTTTCAGGTCACGACGAAAACTGTCGACAGAACGCGTCGGATCTTGAAGGTAGTCTGGTTACGAGTTTCAGGCCGCCGGGCTGCCCACAGAAAAGGCCCGACGACCGAACATCGAACGGTGGTGTCGCGGCACAAGCAGCTGACGGCAGGCGGCGGACCGTAGGTGCTGCCGACGAGCGATGTCGGAGCTTGTAGATGTAACAGTTGTTCACTGCTTACTGTGGTTGTAGGCAAAGCGTGACAGTTTGTCAGCTGACTACACTGGTTGGTGGGAAGCAGTATTTAGTCTGGTTGCTGACCCTCTGTCTGGCATAGTTGATTGTCCACCACGCCATGTTGTTGATATTGTCGTCATGGAGTCTGCTATGTCGTATCGTGTGGGATGTCTTGGAGTCGTCAGGTCAGTTGTACGATATGTTGTTAGAATAAGTGAGTGAGCGAGTGAGTGTTCAGAGTCTAACGTTTCACTCGACACACAATAGGTCTTTTTGGAGACTTGATTAATTGATTGATTGATTGATTGAGCAAAGTTTAACGTCCCACTTGACACATTTTAGGTCATTTCGGAGACGGTGGGGTGACTGCGGCATCAGCCAGGATTGTAGCCACAGTCAGAGCTCACAGTGTGTGCGGTGTTGAGTAGTGTGTGCGCGACCACTGTTGATAACAGTGGTGTGTATGTGTATTA
>Ga0049105_1001071_pt1 | contig 11333 bp, 6 predicted proteins | sample WorMetvaBAHAMAS1_FD_61260 | JGI IMG/M metagenome (GOLD analysis project Ga0049105, IMG submission 61260) | Worm MetaG Olavius vacuus BAHAMAS.1 | ecosystem: Host-associated > Annelida > Digestive system > Unclassified | place: Germany: Marburg | collected 2013-04-09 | reverse complement strand
TAAAGAAATTAAACAACAAAACTTACAACCAAAAGTGCAGTTAACAATGTTAAATGCATCCTGTCAAGGCTGTCCCTACTAGGTGCAACCCATCTGTCCATGGGGAAAAAACCCAAAAAACCCACAGCTCAATAAAACCCATTAAAACCCGCTGGGTTGGGCTTTTTTAATAAAACCCGGGTTTTTTAAACCCTGCTGTGATTGGCTACAACAATATATGCTCATAAAATCTAACAGTGTCCTGATATGCTGCAAACTTGTACAACTCTTTTATGTTAATTTTACTGCAGTGTGCATATGGCTGCAATAAAATAAATGAAGAGTTTATTTTATTGCAGTTGTGCGGACTGTCTACAATAAAACAGTTTTATTTTACGTTTATTTTAGTTTTACTGCAGTTGTGTGGACCGCTTTAGTCGACTCATAGAACTAACCAAGATGCACTAGCAAGTTAAACCTACTCAAAACCTGACCAACAGTTTCAAGCTTTCGGCAATTTTCCGATCCAAAAATGCAAAAATAGCTCTGAAGGTTAAAGGTCAAAATCAAATGTCAGCAAAGTCCAGCCCACTGCCAGGGTTTGTCATAATACATACCAGATACATGTATTCACAGCAAGTTATATCACTTTGTGATCATTAGTTTTTCAGTTCTGCATGGACAGAGAGACTGACATATGGATGGACAGATGCTACTAAACACAATACCTGCTTCTCCAGCATCACGGCTGGTGCACAGGTAACAATCTCAGACGATACACAAACTATGAGCAGTGGTAATGTACTTTAAGAAGCAACACAAAAATTATCAAAAAGAGTCCACTGGCTACAAACATGTAACAAAAATAGCGTTTAAGAAAGAAAGGTACCTTGGCGGCGGAATGTGTGTTTCTTCATCTAGATATGCAGCAACGGTCAGAGCCACACCTTTGTCCTCCGCCTACAACAAGATAATTTGTGTCTTTACATCAGAGAGTTAATAGTGACGACCTGACAGGCTGGTACTTGGTGACCATGACAGAAGCAGTAGTTTTCGAATTATGTGAGGAATTTTGGTGTCAAAAATTATTAAAATCAGACAACTATTCCTCAACTTATAGCCAATAATATGAGTGGATGTTTTTTTTCTGAAACACGGTGTATATGTAGTGTCAGGCTATAAGTTGAGGAATAGTTGTCTGATTTTAATAATTTTTTGACACCAAAATTTGCCAAGTAACAGAACGAATGTAACAGTAGGCAATTTATTATCCTACATGGGTACATGTATAGACTCCCACTGATTAACCTCCCTCCCTCCTCTTCCCAACTGGTCCAGTATTTTGCAGAATGCAAAATCTGCATTTAAATTCTTAGCCACTATGGCTGGTAACAATCGAAGTAATTTTTAGCTGTCAACTTCTCCAGAAATTAACAATTCACTGTTTACTTTAATCAGAATATTTAACAAAAATCACAGACTGCTACAATTTATATTTTGCGTCAACCAGTAGTTTAAATTAAAATCCAAAACGCTGATATTTACACGAGATACTCACAACTTTTAAAAGAAAGTTCACACAACTAATAAGCATGTCACACAGACAAAGAATACAGGTATAACAAAGACAGTTTTTCAGAACAGTTACTGTAAAACCCTTAATTTTGGTCACCCTTAATTTCGGCGTTTGAGTCAATTTAATTATTTTGGACCCCGTAATTTTAGCGTTTTTGCTTCCTACTACACTGAAACGCTACTGTATTGAAATTTTCGCAGCCCGTTATTTTCGCGAACTTGCCAGGCTCGCGAAATTCGCGAAATAAAGGGCACGTGAAAAAAACGGGTTTTACAGTAACTGAGAAATGTGGTTTACATTGGTTCAACTCCAAAACAAGTTATCAGCAATAACGATGCACCATTAATCAAATATTAAGGATTAACAAGTTAAATAATAATAACATTTTTTACTAACAATTAATTATTAAAGTGTATGTCCATCAAAGCTAACCAAAGCAACAATCTTCCTAAGCCGCACAAGATCTTGGTCTCGAGATCCTGAAGAAGACGCCAAGTACAAGTGTAAGACTGGCGACTGTAGTTCATCCGACACTTTCAGCAGCTTCAGACTAACAAACAAACCAGGTATACTTATGACATTTAACGTTAACCGCCTCATCGCTGCAAGTTAGCACTTCACGGTCTTGCTGCATACTTACTTAACGGTGTGCAGCGATGCAGCAGTCTATAAAGCAGACACAATCAAAGACTGAGGCCGTTAATACTCATATTACGCAAAATAACAAAATAAAACATACACTTGTAATTTACCATCTGCTCCGTCCACCATCTTGTAAACACACACTCCTGCGGTGCTGCAGCAAACTTGTTGAGTAGGTTATAACACAGCCCGGGTATGCTTATGACATTTATTACTACAACAGACTGAAAACATTTCTGTCTGATGCCATCACAAAACAGTGCACTTGTGGCTGGAGCAAATCTGGGCGACACAGGACCTTGTTACTGTTTTGTTGCTGTTGTTCTTACAGTTATGAATGTTACCTTTGTCACTGTCAACATTATCAGTAAAATGGATTATTACCTGTCATAAAACTTATAATACCAAACTAGCTGTCATACAGTACATACTGTTAAGTTCACAATGTCTCTAATGCTTTACAAAGTGGAGATATTCCTTAAATTATAATATCCAGGCTCTATCCAATAAAAGGAAGCCACACTATTAAATAATAAAGACACCCAATACAATATGTGTATTTGTACAACAAGTATTAAAGGTAAAGGTAAACGTGGATTTGTATAGCGCCTCGTCGTGATCACACCTCTAAGGCACTCAGGTATCGCACGCATTCTCAAGAAATCTCACAGTTTTACCTGCACACCCCGCGTTCATCCGCTAACGGTATGAACCATAGCTGCCTTTTGCCTTCCCAGCCGTAGCTGGTACTCATTTACCGACCCTGGAGGGATGGAAGGCTGAGTTGGCCTTGGGTAGCTGGTTGGTTACATACTGAAATAGATGTCCGGCACCGGGAATTGAACCCGACATGGTCACCCATCTCAGTACTAACCGTATCCGACGTAGATTAACCTCGTTGATCAAAGCTAACGTGCTAACCACTACACCAGACCACCATTATTACACATTCAGAGGCATGTGAACACTCACGTCGACAGTTTGGAGTGCATATATCGACACATCTCTCTCAGCTTCACCAGCAACTCTGCAGACAATGACAATTTACATCAATTAATAGGCACGTTGTAATTTAATGCCATAAAAACACGTCTTCCTTAAAAATTAAAAAATGCACGTTAACTGGTGTACATTGGAAGAATTCAATTCTTCAACACCATTTGCTGGGCAGCTGGAAAGAGCATCCAGCCCATAACCCATTGTAGCAACTTCGAGAAAGTTACACTGGTCAAAGTAAACTAAGAGAAGTGGTAGTCACCTGCATACACTCAGTGTACTGTACAGATACTGTCTTAAGATTTATACTAGGATATGTTATAACGTCATCTTAAGACACAGTTATGATGTCGTAAGATGATTTTATGACATATCTTATGTTGTACACACAGGGGCAGTACTGGGCCGGCAGAGCCCCTCCTCCGAACAACAGCAACTACCAATATGGCAGCTGCTAATTTCATTGTAATAACTAACGGAGAGGGGTGCGCGCTTACTGGAACAGCCGATATCGACCAATAGCGTGCCACGTGCTTTCTTTCCGCGAGTTGCGATTGGTTGTAGATTGTCGCTAAAGATAGATCGGAACTTGGAGGGGCTCTTATCGGTGGCAACATGAGATGATACGGCGTGAATAGGAGGTACAGCATCTGGATAGAATATTTATCCAGACAGGTGGTTGTACTGTGCAATGTGCAAAACACAATATTTTGCAATCTACTGGCAAAAATATTATGCCACACAATATATGTACCTGGCGAATTTTCCAGCACTTCTAAAGCAGTTATAGCAGCTTGAGCCAGCATCGGCGGAGCAGAGGCCGAAAAGCAATAACCAACTCCTGACAGGCGCTGAAACACCAAGCAAACGGTACATACATCTCTCCTTCATCAAAAACATTCACGAAAAAAGAAGACCGTAAAAATCTTTTCTAGAAATCCAGTGATGTGTAACACATTTGTACTAAAATGTCTAAATAACATAGAGTTCACAAACATCAAACTAGTACTCAGTGTTCACCTGATGATCAATAACGTAAGCTCTGCCGCAGCAGAAGCCACCCACAGACGCCAGCGAATTCTCCAACGAACCCGCTATCAGGTCAACTTCGTCACCCTGTCAAACATACAGAACACACACATAAGCATAAAACATACCCATTAACGGCTATCATTACTGTATGTTTTAAGATCAGGGCCCAAATTCACAGATACTGCCTTAAGATTTCTCCTAGGATATGTTATAAGGTCATCTTAGGACAAAGTTGTGATGTCGTAAGATGATTTTATGACATATCTTAGGATAAAAAATATAACAATAGGCCTATCTGTGAATGTGAGCCCAGCTGTCTTAAGCCATCTGAAAGGTTATCATAAGATTTTGTCTTGAGATTGTCGTAAATGTTCTGTCAATTCGCCGGTTGTCATAAGATTGTCCAAGTCATAAAATTGTCTTAAGATTGCCGTAAGATCGTCTGTGGATATGGGCTCAGAATCTCATTCCTGTGCTGTAATTATGCAACGAAGTGCTTGTGAAATCGAAACAGTTTCAGTGTACAATATGCATGTTACAGTAGAAGTCACAGACCGGCACACCAAGATGTTCCGTGACGCCGTGACCTGTTGCTCCTAGAGTTCCAAACGAGACACTTTCATCCATAAAAATACGCACTTTATACTGATGTTTCAGCTCCACCTGTCCACAGCAACAACAAGAATGATACACAACAATGTCACTAAATTGTGTAAAAAATACTTAATATTAACTATGCAATACAGCACAGCCTGCCCTGATACCACTTAAACTTACGAAGTATCATAATACAAAAAACTGATTCTGATGAATAACAATAAATGAATTTCTGACATCTCAAAACTTCAAAAACACATTAACAGACAATATATTTTACAATAGTATCTTGAACTGTCCGACTTTAAGTGCAATATTTTTTTATAAAAACATTTTCAAAAAGTGATTCCACAATTAAGCAACAAAAACAACACAGTGACAACATTTGCCCCAAGCAACAACAAAATTTCACTCGTTTCATTTCTTGTCTCGTATTGTATTGTTGTACAGTGCATTACTTTTTGTTTAGCTTCTTGATTTTTAGCCTTCCGGCTACAAGTTCAATAAACTGAGTCTGAATCAATAACAAATATTAGCCTGCTAACGATTAAAAAATTTAATGGATAATCGGACAAAAATTAAAGATTCATTTCTTTTATCTGTTAACAGGTTTCACATCGAGACACAATTAGTAAACGTCTTTCATCCAGCTCTTAAACAAACTAAAGTGCTGACGGTTTCTGGAGAAAGAGCTAATCGCTGTTTGTTGACAATATACAGAGAGCTGAGGTGAAGAATATTCACTTTAAAATGTTTTCTCAATCACGTAACTTTAACTGAATTTTAACAATTAATTTTTAAACTGTTAAATTTTTTTCAATCACATGATTAACAGTTAATTGCCCACCCCAAATACATACACAACACAACACTCGCGCAGAATGAACAGAGCCTACATATCATCTACATACCAGACGTGGTAAAGGACAGATGTCTCCGTAGTTCATGTAAAGACCCTCGATCACCATAAACCTGCGAGTCACTTTTGCCTTCTTCGGGTTCTACAAAGACATCCAGTTACATTTTTAACAATACTAACATGCAGTCAAAAAATTTTCACTGCTGACACTAAATCTAGACTAATTTTCTACAATAAAGCATAAACAAACAATCATATATGTACACAGTGTGCAGAATAAAAGTAGAATAGCACTTTGTTAGTTAATTACTGTAAGAGTTAGTGACACAGAGACTGTAGCATTGTTTTTGCACCTTCTTATCTTCGATCTGTTGCAACTTCAGCAATCTCTCCAAGTCTTCAGTGTCATTGTGCTTGAAGTAGACAACCTTGCTGCGACTTGCCTGCACGCCTTTCTGTATTGCAAAATGTACTCCCTCATCCCTAACAATCAACGCAATTAACAACAGGTACGTTTATTAGTGGCACGTACAAACCAGAGCCATCAATTAGAAGAGTCTGGCCATCTAGCCTATTAGCGCGGTCTGCCTGCGCCGTGCTGTGACGTCACAACTCGGCCAGCAAGGACGCCATGTTTGTACCTATGACTGCTCACTGCCCTCACATAAGTGTACAAGTGCAAGTTAACGACTATCTGCGTTCACTCAGCCGCGTGACCGTTCTACGATTATTCACGTATGCTAGTAATGTGATGAGATGGCCGCATTCGCCGCCCAGTTCTAGCTACGTGACCAATGACCGCACCGTATTCCCCGGCGGCGACATCTCTTCTGCCCCGAACTGGATAAAAGTCAAATGTCACACTTTATGGCACGGTGCGTCTATATTGGAGTTCATCATGTCTAAACACTACTGCAACTTTGGAATGTCGTTTAGGTAGTTATCATTAAAGTGGACAGTAAGTTTGGCTGCGAAATGTAAATTTGTGTCAAAAGTTGCCATAGAAATGGCCTGTCAACTACCATGAACTTGGGGCAAGGATGGCGTCCATTACAGCACACTAGTAACGTCATACAGTACTGTGCCAAAACCACAGTTGGCCAGACTCTTCTAACTGACGGCTCTGGTACAAACATGTTGAACACCAAGTCAATGATAATGATGATGATTAGAGATGCACTGATAAAGCACTGGCCGATTGCTGGCCGAGCACTTTCTCCCTCCTTTTTTTAGTGTAAACCCACATCTAGTCATACTCGTTTCAGCTCTATCCAACTTTACCTCATGCTTCCTATATTCAGCCATACCTCAAAGCCATACATCAATATCTGAAGCTCCAGTCCACTACATACAGCTGGCTCCGACGACACAATCATCACAGAAAAAAAACGAGACAATTGCCTGTCAAACAGACTTACACAAATATGACGTCACCACGTTTTGAGTAAGCAGGAATGGCACTGGCAATTGTCGCAAAGCCGTACGAGTAGATGATAGCCTCCTCACAGTTCATAAACTCCTGCAGCCTTTCTTCAAGCTTCAAATGAACATCTGAAGCCAACAAAACCAAAATCAACATTAGTATTTGCAGTCAACACCCACATAAAATGTACAACAAGAGAATTCAGAGAGTGCATATCTGCACCAACGCCAAATTGTAGAACAATGACGTATTTTGCAACGTTGAAGTGCACACTATTTTTTACTTATTTACTGTCCATGTTGTTCCGCTTCCGGTCCAATGTAAACAAAGGGGTGTGGTCGATGAATCGCCACTATTCTACTGTTAAAGTTTTCCAGTTTTCATATCTTCAAGATCCAGAAGCATATGAGTTGCGCCGTTTCTGAGATATAGCCTTCGACAGGTCCAAAATCGCTATATTTAGCTACCCTCTTGCGGTACCTGATGGAGGGGTTCCCCTGGGACATCTCCATAAAACTTTACCTGGAGGTCAATGGATGGCTATTGGCTAAGGTACCAAATGGCGTAGAAACATTGCCGAAAATTTTAACCGGCTGAGTAGGGTGCACAAATGTCACAGATGACAGACTACAGCATAAAAAATAATGCAGTTATTCCTTGATGAACTAGCTGCCAGTAATAAATAAACAACCAGTAATAACTAATAAAATGGTAGCAAAAATAAGTTCACACTGACCTACAGTGCCATAGAAACCCCTCGGACCACAGGATCCTACTCCATATTTTCGCAGCGACTTCACTGTGGCTTCCTGCATATCGTAACAAAAGTTATCAAACACATCCATACAAATTTAGCTTCACAAATTCTGTAAACCTCCCACTGACAATGACAAAATGAGACAAAGAAGTACCCTCTGCCAAAAACTCACATACCGAAATAGACGCCAATGATTATTGAGTTATTTTATTAAAAAATGATTCACTGATTCTTTATTTTCAAGTCCTGTGATGTATAGTACAGTTACAACAAAAATCATTCCATAACACATAACACAGCAATGAATGGAAACTGGAAAGCATTAACTGTTATTAATTTTTTCTGTCACAAACAGTAATGTAAAATCATATATAAAACTGTCCCTATGATACTAGACCCTTTTTCCATCGCTGGACCGTGTCTCTGGAACTCTCTGCCGGTCGCATTACGAGACAGAGATCTCACTTGTACAGTTTAAGAGATTTTTGAAGACACTTTGGTTTGCGTAGGGCTGTGGCGCATAGTGACTGTTGCTTTTTTGCGCTGTGTACAAATATTCTTACTTACTTACTAGTCACAGTAATGACAGAAGACCTAAAATGCAGTCAGTATATAAAGAATTCCAGAAAGATACAGGGTAATTTTTAAATTGCAGAGACTGCTGTATAATGTTTCAGCCATTGTAAACATAAATATTCTTCATTGATGTTGCCCTCAGACCAGCAAGGTCACAGCAATTACATTACTGCTGTCAGTATGTACAACCATGAGACAGTTAGAATTCTGACATAATCACATGTGGCTAGCTGTATGAACATCGTTCCTACCAAGGTCCTCTACACTGTAAGCGTCAGCATACAGCCAAAATAATAATAATAATCACCAATAATCGCTGAAAGTTATCTGAAATTTGGTTCCAAAATAATCATAGTTTAGGAGACCTAATGCACAGCAAATGATCTGAGTGTTTCGTCTTACCTCAATATCATTCCGTCCGGACATTCCCAAGAAATTCAGCGATGCAACATTGATGCAAGATTTTCCACAAACTGTTACGTATTTTCCTAGTTTTCTATACATAATACCACAGACAGTTTAACTAGGCTTGTACACACAAAGTGACTCAATATCTGTTTGTATGCACACTATAAAAATCTTTTGGCTATTACCAATAACTAAATGAAATTAAAATATGCATAAACAAGTAAAGCAGAGGCTCGAGACACCTTTTGCTACAAAATGCAAATATGTACAGCTTGTATAAAGGTTCTTATCAGGTTGCGAGCAAGTAGAAAACTGCACCTCACAACTTGTTGAACCTCACAACTTCCCACAACCTCGCAACACCACTCTCATGCATGAATTTTACCTCGCAACCACACAAATATTAGAAGCCCACAAAACGCCTACCAACACATCCCACACGGACTTGTATGCTAACGATGGTGCGAGGATTTAGCTAATATTTTGGATCTACATCATTGGCCGCCTCAGCATTCATTTGCGAGCATCTAGTTGCCAGGAAGTAGGAAATCAAACCTCGCAACCTGCCACAACCTAACACCACGTTCTTGCATGAATTTGACCTTGCAACTACATGAATGTCAACACATGCTAACACATACACATACACACACAGACACAGACAGACACCACTAAAAACGATATCTGCTTCACTAAGAACAGCTGGCACGCAGGTCAAAATGATACTAATAATACAGCACATATATAACAGCAACTACTTGCCCTTCTACTAGTCGCTTCTCCATATTCTGCAAAACTGGATGATTTTCGTCGACATCTGGAACAAGTGGTTCTGGCTGCCATTCCTCAATCAACTCTTCCTTTTCCTACAAAACATACAGCAAGCATCATTGATAACAACACCAATGAGTGCATGCAACTGTATGCTAATTATGCACAGCCATGACATCATCCTTTCTAAACCATGACACATCGCTGAACACTTAACTAATAAATTTTAAAGTCTTGTGCAATTTTGTAATCTCAGTAACTACAACCAACACATCTTCACTAATGCTACAATTCAGCATCTCAGTAAATTATTAATCCTTTCTATGTGTACGAAAATATCACCTTTGAACTAGAATACACCAACAAAAATTGCAGTAATAGGTGTCGTGCATTGGCAGTGATGAGAGAATTAAGCTTTTTAGGATTATAACACTAACACTGTCCACAATTATACCATCCATCTGAAATCGAGCCAAACAATTAGAAATGGAATTACCTTTTCAGTCAATACAGTTCTTTCTGGCTTGTAGCTTTTCATAAAGAATAGCCTAATAATCATCAAGATGAGGACGGCTTCAAATACCAGATGATAGCTCGGTGCCTGCAATACAAGAAGAACTAACAAAATGTGGCTTCATAAAAGACAATAAACAGCAAGCAATGAACTTCTGCAAATAGACCGGTATGATAAACTTGATGATAATGTAACGTGATGTTATTGATGATGCTACTGCCATCACATATCAACAAGCATAGATCAACACAACAGTGACGAGTGACGACTCAGCATAGAAGCATTGTAACACAGGAAACACACTGTAATCTCAACAATTCCAAATTACCTGAATGAAAGCCTGAAACATTTCGTAGAAATTCCATGATGCCTCTGGCATGTTGGCATCTTTGCTTGTCGTCTCGACGATACCCATAATTTTTAACGCGTCCCGTATGCCCTGCATCGACTCACCCATCAACGTATTCGCAGACGTCAAGACAAACCACACCTAGCTGCAAACATAATAACATTTTATTTCGAACAAGGTTTTAGTGCGATGGACATCTATCACTGTGTTTGGCGATAAGCAAAAGTTATCGCGAATGCATTTTGCAATAATAGGTCTCTGCACCTTCCATGTTGTCTTTTAAAATGTCTGTTACAATTTGATATGCCCATTTAATACTATATAGTTAGTTTTTGTGTTTTTAAGTATGCAGGTATGCTGCATATGCATTATTTCCTCGTGTTTTTATGTCACTTTTGTCTCTTTGTACCTTTCTGTATTGTGCACATTTTACGTATTTTGGTGCATTTCTGACAGTTCAAGTGGCTAGGACAGGGATGATGATAGAAAATTTTCGCAGCCGAAAGAGGGGTTACCCTTCCTTCTTTTACCATCCCCTTCTGTCTTGGGTCCGAAGTGTCCTGGGTCTGAAGTATCGACACTCTACAGCTTCCCCGCCAAGTTGGGTGGCCTAGTGAACGGGCTACGGGTAAAATGCGGATCTGTGGACATGCGGATCTGCGGATTGAACAACGGGTAAAATGCGGATCCGAATGCGGACAAAAATCCGCAAATTACCCACCAGCGCGCGTAGTGTATTGACCTCTAACAACGGGTAAAATGCGGATCCGAATGCGGACATTGCGTTCTTGAAACAATGTAATCTGTTTTAACCTACTAGCTGTTTGTATATATTACTTTTTGTACCATTTGAT
>Ga0049105_1001070_pt1 | contig 11333 bp, 5 predicted proteins | sample WorMetvaBAHAMAS1_FD_61260 | JGI IMG/M metagenome (GOLD analysis project Ga0049105, IMG submission 61260) | Worm MetaG Olavius vacuus BAHAMAS.1 | ecosystem: Host-associated > Annelida > Digestive system > Unclassified | place: Germany: Marburg | collected 2013-04-09 | reverse complement strand
CACTCCAGCAAATCCTATACTGGCGCCCAACGTTAAAACGAGCCAGGGGGTCACCGCAGGCCTCGGGGCGAGTCCTGAAAACAACTGGGGCGTGTCTTCCGGTGCCGGGGGCGGGGCTGAGTTAAGCCTGCAGCTCCTGGAGGAGTTAGAGTCAAACTTTGATGACGGTCTGCAGACCGCCGCCGGAGCCGGGGGCCACACCCCCCAAACTAGCCTAGCGTGTTTTGTTGTTGATCCACCGCACGCACAACACGTAGGCAGTAGCTTAAGTGAGCAAGTGAGTTTGGAGATTACTGGCGCAAGTAAGTCAGTAAGTGAGTTTGCTTTATGGCCCGTTGTGAGTACTGATAGTACCGGTACTAATACACAGGTGGTAACTGCTGCCGCGAGTGATGACGTCAGAGTTTCTACAACTCGAGTAAGGAGTAAGCAACCCCAGGGAGGGGTAGAAGAAGTAATCCTACAGACACGACACAGTGTAGACTGGCCCGCGCCGCCAGACTTTGAGAAGGTTTCACAGACTCACACACAGCGGCAGGCTATGCCTGCTCATAAGGGGGATAAGTACTGGCCCGAAAAGCCAGCGTCCCTGCGTTCTTCTTCTGTCGCTGGAGGCGTGTCAGCCAAGCTGTCTAGGCGGCATGGTAAGTTGAGTAGCGGTACAAGTACAAGTACGTTACAGAATGTCTATAGAGATGATGATGTTTATTATTACCTAACTTCTGGACAGAGGTTATCCTCGCCGACTCAGCTCCGGCCCACGGTGGAGGCTGACCGTTTTGAACAAGAGCTCCAGCAGCTTGGCCGCTAACAACAGCTCTCTTCTGCAGATAGGGTGAGGCAATGGCTTTACCAGCCTGTGCAGGCGACGTCCCATGGTGAGCCTGAGGTTGCGACGTCCAAGTCGTGCCACCTTCCGCAGGCTGACGGCTCTGCTCCACCGCGCCTACGCGCCTCGGTGGCCGATACTGTTGTACAGCCGGTGCTGCCGCCTGATTTGGCTGCTATACCGGAAGCAATACACCGACCTGAGTCTGTGACGTTATCAGACGTATTGCGTCGAGAGAATGAAGTGCTTCGTCGACAGCTAGAGGCTTCTGCCCGTAGACCTTCAACGGCTACAACTGTACCCTGGCCGGTGCAGGCACCGCTGGCTTTTCCGCGCTACAGGCGTCAGGAGCCTACCTCGGATAACATTTCTCAGAGGACGTCGACCACGCCGACAGAGACTAGGCGCCATAGGCTTCATGCGCCCCAGCTCATTGACTACCATTCTAGTGCGGCGAGCTCTAGAGCCGCACCCTTGTCAGTTGCTCAATCAATGAGATCAAGGCGAACCGCGGCTAGTAACCGATCGGTGCTGGTGGGCACCGAGGTGTTTTCAGTGGTGCACCAAGTGACCGATGCTCTGCTTCAAGTAACAAATCAGACTAAAAACGACGCAGTGGCTAGAGAAAGATTGTTGCTGCAGCAGCAACAGCTCTTGCAGAGAGATTTTATTGATAAGGAGATTCGTAATGGAGAATTGAGTTTAAAGAAGGAAAAGAAACAGATGGATAAGGAGGTCAAGGAGAAGCAGTGGCTAGCGGACAAGGAAATTAAAGAAAAGCAGATGCAGCTTGAACGGGAGAGGATAGCAGCGGTAGCGGCTGAGAAGGAGAAGCAGTTGTTAGTCGAGGAGAGGATCAAAGAAAAACAGTTGATGAATGAGAGGGAGGCTGAGGAGAAACGGATTCAGTTTGAGCGTGAGAAAATAGTGGCTTTAACGGTTGAGAAAGAAAGGCAGCTTCAGTTTGAGCGTGAGAATATGGTGGCAGAAGCCATGGATAAGGAGAGGCAGATGCAACTTGAGAGGGATAAGTTGGTTGTGGCTGAGAAACAGAAGTTAATGGAGATGGCAGAGAAGGAAAGACTGATGATGGAGGAGCGGATTGAGAAAGAGAAGGAAAAGATGAGATTAGAATACGAGGAGAAGGCAGAACTTAAGTCACAGTTGGCTGAGGAAAAACAGCGGAGTGTAACACTAGAGGGTGAGGTAAGCAGAGCAACACATGAGTTTTTCACAGAGCAGCATCGGTTCATGGGTGTATTAAATCGAGCACCTCGGGCACCAGCACTGGTCAAGGGCTTGAGCGAGGCAGACAATCAAGTAGAAATGGATAGACGAATTTCCGCGTTAATGGAGTCTCTTCCTGTTATTTCTTCTTCTGGTGGTACTTCCCACCAATCTGTTACCAAATTGCAAGCTGCACCTCTAATAACAAGTCAAACTGACTTTGAATCTTTACATTCAAATTCTTTAACTCAAACACCGACACACACAAGCCAAACAGCCTTGGCCTCTCATGTTCACCGGCCGACATATACAACTCTGCCGTGCGTGCATGCAGAGAAAACTACAGACTTACACCTACAACAAGCTCAGTTCCAAACAACCGATGAAATGGACTCACAGGTGAGTATAAAGTCACCATGCACACCAAACACAATGGCCCAAACTTCAGTGCCACATCTTTCGTTAGATGGTCAAACGACCACAATGAAAGTACAGGGTCAATCAGACAATCAAACTGGACATACGTCCAAAGAATGCCTACAACCCGCTCCCGAGGTGAGCACAGAAGTCACATCACACACACCAAATCGGGGCACATACAGCGGAAAATCTGAGGCGTTTAAGAATGACGAGGGCCCGAACGCCCCACAGCCACCAGTTGCCGCTAATGTCAAAAACAGTACTGTCCCGACTGGTCAGATCGTGTCAAATCAGCCATCTGTAGTAGTGGTGAGACAGAGCCATCTGTAGTAGTGGTGAGACAGTTTCAAAAGGTTAAGCCGTACACAGGTCAGACGTCTCATGAATCTTTTAAGGAGCACTTTGAAAGAGTAGCTAAAGCGAATGCTTGGGTGACAGAAAAGGAGAGAATGCAGAACTTAGCGTTGGCCCTAGAAGGACCTGCATTGGAATGTCTCAGGGAGATAAAAGAGGACGAGAGTGGTGCGTATGAGCGACTATGGAAGGTGCTAGCTAGAAGATTCGGATATCTAGATGAGCCTGAACGTGCGATGAGACGTTTTGACGCCAGGAAACAGCTTGATGGCGAGTCTGTAGCTGAATATGAGCAGGCGTTGAGGACATTTTATAGAGAGGCATGGCCGCAGACTGACGAGACTACGAAAAATGCAGCGTTGAAGAGGAGATTTGAAGAAGGGGTAAGCTCGCCGGACATGTTACAGTTTTTGCGGCTACACGCTAGACAAGATAATTTCTTGCAGACAGTTGCGAAGGCACGTCGCTTCGCTGAGGCACAAGAAGCCGCAAAACCTAAGAAGAGCGTCAGGATAATTGAAGATAAGGAAAAGAATCACAGTGATGAAGTGACGCGATCTGGCCAGCCAGATTTTCAACCATTAATCGATGGATTTGGTAAAGTTTTGCAGACAGTTTTTAACCAAAATCAACCCGCGGCAATGGTCACTGTGGGAGTGAGGGACGAGAGTGTTTCGTCGGCGGAAGGTAAGTTTCCTAATCCGCCGAGGAAGTCAAGAAGAGATCAGACCAAGTCGGAGCAGCAACCACAACAAGGTGGTAAGTCTGGTATGGACCGACCTCGTGGCAACACGCCCGAGCGAGAAGGCCGACGTAACGGTAACAGCAATGCTGGTAACGAAAACCGTAATTTTAGAAGAGACGGTTCAGTTTCTCCGGGAAGAGATGATTATAGACCGTCGGGTACGAGGTTCAATCGCCCAAATGCCAGAGGTAATGGCAACGGTAACGGGTATTACCGTTCGAGTTCCGCAGACAGCTACCGTAGTAGAGCCTCCACTTCAGGTCAGAGGCCCGGAAATTGGAGCCCAAGCCCAAGGTCACGTTACTCAGACGAGTCCAATCGGAGGTCATTTCAGCCTTCAGGGATGGCTAGGTCATACCAGCCAAGGTCATGGTATGGAAGAACATTCTATGGGTCGACCAACCCAAGGTCACAAAATGGTACCGGACCACAGGAGTCAAGGTCACCTCGACCTCCTGGAGGCGAGATAAACAGACCCATAACGCCACCTCCACAATGGGGACGTAGATGCCATAAATGTGGCATGGTTGGATGTCACTCGGAACTCCACTATGGGTTTCCGAGAAGGAACACAGGTCGAGGTTGCTTTGTTTGTGGCAGGTTTGGCTGTCATTCGTTCTTTCATGCGGAACAAGGACAAGGTCAACGTAATACAGTTGCCCCTCAGACTGTTGGGAACTCGGAAAATGGACAGCGGGGTCCGAGTCAGGGCAGCCGGTCCGCGCAGCAACTACAGAGTGGCCCGTCGTCCCAGTAGAAGGGCAGTCCGAAGAATTTACCGGACCGGGCACACGGATTGATCAGATACCTCATGTGGTTTATTTTCTAGAGGACGAAGAGACATTGACAAAAGTTCCTTCTATGCTTCCTCTACTGTTTGGTACTGTAAAGTCACCAAGGGTACCAGTAACCCTTGAAAATCAAAAGGTCACAGTTCTATTAGACACAGGAGCTGAGGTAACAGTCATACCGAAAACTCTTATGCAGCAACTCATTGGAAATGGCTCAAAACATGCCCGTCTTGGACAAACAAAATTTGTTCGTCCTTTTGCCAACCCGGATGTTCAGTTAGAGGGACCATGGGGTTTAACAGTTGAGATTTTCGGAGTGAGATTGATTCACCCGATCTATTCCATGGACGCCGATATTCCTGCAGTGGTAGGAATTGATCTTTTGACAGCTGCAAAAGTTGTAATTGATGTCATGAACAGATGTGTGTACTCACATCATCATGCCCGGCTGGAGATTGAGCTTGGCCGCACAAATTACGAACCAGTTTTCAAAGTGGTGAATGCCGCCCAGTTTCAGCCCTCTCTTACCTCCTTTCCCGCACCCTGTTCCGCCTCGTCAGGCACCCCTTCTGACTCTCAGGATCTCGGTGATCCTTCTTCCTCTCCTGGGGCTGGCGCCTTTCTCACCTCGTTGCATTCTGCCGAAGCCCTCGTGCGTCCTTTTCCGGCGCCAGTTCCCCCTGCTCCTCAGCTGATCACCGAGGATTCTCCGACTCAGGATGACGTGTTCCTGACGAGCTGCGCGGACCTGCATCAACCTCTACAGCCTCCGCCTCTTTCGTTTCCACTTTCACCTACTGCGCCTTCATTCTACCCACCGGCTTCTGTTCCGCATCATCATCCACTGGTTCAGGACCTGAGTGCGCCATCTTCAACTCCAGTCCAGCTGTCAATGACATCATTATCGTCACTGCCGTCAAATCGGCGTCCTCCGGACATCGTGCTCCAGCCACCGCCTCCGCCTGTGCCACCTGATCCACCAGCTCCACCTCCGGATCCACCGGATCCTCCGGATCTGTCACCGCTACTGCAGGATCATGTAACACCGAGATCCTGCCCGTCCCTTCCACTCTCCCCCGCTGATCATGATGATGCGAGTGAAACATTGTTGAAGATGACTTCTTCTGAATTGCCACAGCATGTAAACTTACTGTTTATACAGACGGTAGAAAGCCCACAGTTTTCAACTCAAGTCAGGCAGGGCCTGAGAGATCTTCTGTCGGATCATGCCGACACATTTGCTAGAGATTCAAAAGATCTAGGGTTTTGCAATGTATTGCAACATGATATAGACACAGGTGATGCCCGTCCTATAGAACAGTCCCCGCGCCGACCTCCTCTCGCGGCCTGCTCCGCAGAGGACCAGATACTAGATGAAATGTTAGAGTCAGGGGTGATAGAACCCTCATGTTCTTTATGGGCTTCGCCTGTCTGTCTTGTTAAGAAAAAGGAGGGCACCTATCGGTTTTGCGTCGACTACAGAAGAGTGAATTCTGTGTCTAATAAAGACGCTTTTCCGATTCCTGACATACAGGATGCCATAGACCACTTGAGAGGAGCGAAGTACTTTGCCACGTTCGACCTCCTGTCAGGCTACTGGCAGTTGGGCCTTACAGAACGTGCTAAGGAACGCTCCGCCATCTGTACGCGCAGAGACTTGTACCAGTTCACAAGGATGCCATTTGGACTGGCAGGCGCTCCTTCGTCGTTCTGTCGTCTTATGTCAATAGTTTTGCGAGACCTCCTGTATAAGGTGTGTCTCTGTTACTTAGACGACATTATCATTTTTGCCAGAACTCCAGAAGAGTTACTGGAGCGGCTACGCACAGTGTTGAACCGCTTGAAAGAAGTGGGTTTGAAGTTGAAACCTTCGAAGTGTGCGTTGTTTCAGACGCAGATCCACTTCTTGGGTCACCTCATTTCAGAACATGGAGTTGACCCACAGCCAGACAAGATCAAGGCTATTCAGGAATGGCCTAGACCGAGATGCGTGAAAGAGGTATGCGCATTTTACGACCTTGCGTCGTATTATCGCAAGTTTGTTAAGGGCTTTGCGACGATTGCTGAGCCGCTCACAAAGCTGACGAAAAAGAACGTTAGATTTGAGTGGTCAGACGAAGCGCAAACTGCCTTTGACACTCTAAAGCAGGCACTTCAGGATGCCACCTCTTTGGCATATCCGCATCCTAACATACCATGCATCGTGGATTCTGAGGCATCGGATGTAGCCATAGGAGCCGTGCTTTCACAAGTGATTGATGGCGTTGAGCGCCCAATCGTGTTCTTTTCTAAGGTAATGAACGCGACGCAGAGGAACTATTGCCTAACGCGTAGAGAGTTGCTTGCCGTCATAGCTGCTTTACAGCATTTTCGGCATTACTTGCTAGGGAACAAAGTGGTGTTGAGAACAGACCACCACAGCTTGAAATGGTTGAACACCTTTAAGCGGCCTGAGGGTATCATGGCTCGCTGGGTGGAAACCTTAGCTGAATTTGATTTTACGATTGAGCACCGACCTGGCAGATTGCATTGCAACGCCGATGGTGTCTCCAGACCCATATGTAAACAGTGCTACGGCAAGACGACCAAGACACCTTGGGTCGATGAGTTAGACCATGCAGTCGAGCTAACCGAACCGCTTGGTTTGGGTGCCTTGTTTTGGGCCCCTGAACATTCAGCAGAGGACATAGTTGCACTGCAAGCGGAAGATGAAGACTTGGCTCCTGTCTTGGACTGGTTAGAAACGGATCACGTACCGGATGCGGATGAGCTAAGGAGTCATTCCTTGATTACCCGCACTCTCTGGTCACAAAAAGCAGAGTTAGAGTTTCGCGAGAACGTGTTAGTTCGTGTCCTACCGGACCGAACTCAGTTGGTTGTACCTCAAACTATTCGAAAAGCATTGTTTGATCAAACACATTCAGGCCCTCTTGCAGCCCATCTGGGTGCTGAAAAGACACTGGCACAACTTAAACAACATTACTTTTGGCCTCAAATGAGAAAGGACGTTGAAACTTGGTATCGTCAATGTGTGGATTGCGCACGCGGTCAAGGATCTCCGAAACGTCCCCATGGGAAACTCAAGAAAGTCATCGTCGGTGAGCCCTTGGACGTGGACGCAATCGACATCCTATCGGGCCTTCCCTCAAACCCCGAAAATTTCAAATATATATTGGTAGTTACAGACTATTTCACAAAATGGTCCGAGGCTTATGCCCTCAAAGACGCCGAAGCTCCAACTTGAATGCGAGCTCTCTACAATAATTTTTTCTCAAGGTTTGGTTTGCCGAGACAACTACATTCGGACCAGAGTAAAAATTTTGAATCGAAATTGTTCTATGAGTTTTGTAAATTAACGGGGATTAGGAAGTCACGGACTACACCATTTCATCCACAAGAAGATGGACAGACGGAACGCATGAACAGGACGCTCCTACAGATGCTACGAGCTACCTGTCAGGCTAACCCACAGAACTGGCCACAGATGCTTGATACATTAATGGCCGCTTATCGAATGACAGTACACAAAGCGACTGGAATTACACCGAACCTGGCCATGCTTGGTGGGGAAGTGCTTCTTCCGGCTACCCTTATTGCTAAACCGCCAGACGAGACGATAAACGTGACTGTTCCATTTAATCAAAGTGTTAAGGATTGCTTGCGTAATGCACACGCTCGTGTTAGAGAGACTACACGAACAGTAGCCAGAACGCAGAAGTCATACATTGATCGTAATGTTAAAGAGGTACAGTTTTCTGTAGGCCAATTAGTTTGGTTATATTGGCCAAATCCACCACTTCGTCAATCCACCACTTCGTCAGAAGTATCGCAAGTTACAATGGATGTGGACAGGTCCGTGGCGAATCCAAAGCTTCCAGTCTGATGTTGTCGTAAATCTTGTCCACACCCAGAAGGCGGCAAGACAGACTGTCCATGTTAACCGCCTGATTCCTTGCAAAAGAACAGACGGCAGGTCAAGTTTAGAATCCCCTACTGAGGAGTCTCTGACTCACTCAGACCGAACTTCTGCTGGATCTGAGCATCAGACCAGCGCTGCTGATGCAGCTCCACCACCGCATCCTTCGTCGATCGAAAGACCGCGAAGGAAGCGTCGCCTTCCTGTGGCGCTGGAGCCATACATGGTCGAGGTATAAGGTCTGCCTTGCCTAACCACGGCCACGCTACGAGAAGCGAACGATGCCGGTTCAATGTCATGACGACAGATACGGGGGTACTTAGGTACCAACGTAACTGATACGGCTTGTTCCGGTCGCACGTAGTGTCATTGTTCGCCCCGATTGAGCATTGGTTAAAAGTCAATCCCTCGTTTTAACTTATGCTCAAACTACTTCAGTAGCTCCCTTGGCTCCCTGCGGCTTTCCACTTTGTCCTTTCCTCTTTCTTTTCAGCCACTCCATTTCAAAAAAGTCTCGCCCCTTCAACCCCTTTCTTTTGGCGTAAGAAGGTTTAAGTAGTAACTAATCAGCTTTGCTGATCTCAGTTGGTCCAACGACCATCCTCCATCTAGAGTTATTTAGTAACTCATTTTCTTAGTTAGAGTGTTCTCACTCAAATAGCTATCACTACGCTTTTATTAGTTGGGTTTACCAGTACCTGGGGCCCACTTTTGATCGATTGATCACAGTTTGATAACTCGTTAGAGTTAAATAACTGTTTATTGTCGCACCCATTTAACCTCTTAATTATCAGGGCTAGAGTGATTTCACTAGATAGCTATTGTCGTGCTTTCTTTAGCCAGTTTACCAGTATCTGGGGCTAGGCTTCTGATCGATTGATAACAGTTTGACTACATATTAGGATGATAACTGTCTGGCGCACACATTTAACCTCGTAACTATTGCAAAATAGTTAAATTTGTTGAGTTACCTAGTAACTCAGTGTTTAGGCTGGAGCTTGCTCGCCACAGTCCTGTTGAACACGGTTGCTCGTGTCTGTTGTGGGAACAACTTATGTTTGTATATAAATGTACCCTCATTTTGTTGCCCCTTTTTTGAAGTCTTAGTTCCGTCCGTGCACCCAATATGTCATTGTTGGGATGTCCAAACGAAAAAAAGCACGATCAGCAGCAGCTGCGGGACGCGGTGATCCGCGTGTGTTCAAGTTTGCCATAACGTGTCGTCATTGCAAATTGTCCTTCTACACGCTTCAAACCGCGAAGGAACATTTTACTTATTATTGTCCTAAGGGTATCTCTCCGAAGATCCGTTGTGGCTGCTGCAACGCCACTTTCTTAAATTAGGGCAAGTGCGCCACCCATCTAAACGTCCGTCACGCGCACTTGAGGGCCCCTGCTCGCCAGATTGTCGTCTCGACTACGTCGAGTTCGGAGGCCGAGTCTGCTCCAGCCCCTTCACGGGCTAGACTCCCACGTCGCACGGCCACTGAGACTCGGCCGACTTCTCCATCAACCGGTGTCGACACGACAATTCCTCAAGTGACGGCCCCTCTTTCCACGTCTGATGAACCGTCACTTCCAATCTCCAGGACTCCGGTTGATTTCCCGGTCCTTTCAGCCAGCGACGTCGACTTGAGCGTTCCTGGTCTGAACGCCCCGTTGGATTTTCCAACGTACTCAGGATCCTCCACTCCTACTTCAGGTCATGGGGTTTCTCTGTCTGCTGCCACTGTTGATCCGCCCACCACCTCGGTACTCCAAATTGGGACCCGTTCGCGGGACCCCGCGGATCTCTGGAAAGAAAGATTTTATATCTTAGCTTCCATGACTAAATACTTCTTGACTGAACTTGCAGCTCCGGTGCCAGCTGAAGAAGCGCTCCTAACAAAAGCTTATTTCCTGCCCTACTGGCCTTCTAGAACGGACGCCACTTTGCCAATGCCATTGTTGGCCCAACAGCTTTTACCTTGTTATGATCAGTTGGCCGATCAAGACGTCGAGCCAGATTTCTAAAACTGTTTGACTATTGTATTGTATAACACTGTATAACTGTTTGTTTAACTCTGTACGTTGAGTTATTTGATAACTCTTGTAGCGGCTTAAGCTTGCTCGCAGGTAGTCTGGATAGGTTGGATATGGTACCATACCTTTCATTAACTGTTTTCTCTAACAGTACTTGGCTTCTTAAGACTGCTGTCTTTAGCAGACCATTTACCTCCGTTATCTCTAACGAAACTTGGCTTAATTGAATCTCGACGCTGTTGTCTAAAACAGCCAGTTACCTTAATAAGTAACAGTTCCTGGAACTGATATTAACATGTAAATACTATATTGTTCTGTCTATCTCTTATTATTGCATAATCTGTTCGCACTTATAACTTGTTTTCTTGTATTTTTGTATATAACTGTATAGCTCTGAGTAGTGAACCAGGTGCATTGGCACTTCCAGGGATTTTGTTCGCCACATCAATACGTGCACGTTGTTTATGCGCTCCTAGTCCTTAGGACTATTGATGTCCTGAGTAGTATTTGGCTCCAAGAGCATTGGTGCCTATAGGGATGTATTCCCATCAGTCATCTAACATCCGCAAGGATAAGACTGTAACTTAATGTACACGGTTCTTTTAACCGCCCGAGTGTAACTCTGAAGATTCATTTATATGAATAAAGGGTATACGGTGCTCGACTTCGAGCCTTCACTTTTTGCATTTTCTCATAGTGGATATGTGCACAGTTGGAATAACTAATGCCGTGTGGGCATAAAGACCGTTGAAATCGTGCATAATGCGTGATAAAAACTTTCAACGCGTGATACAGCGCGTGTTTTAGATGCTTAGTGTTGTGAGAACATTCAGTAATGAACATTAATGTTGTAATGCATATTGTATATGATAATGCTATGCATAGTATGCGTAATTAATGTATTTAATTTCTTCTTTCAGTCACTCTGGTGTACTATTTTTCAGTTATCACCCCAAATTCATTAAAAGAGTTTGCGTGTAGAGCTGCAACTTTCACTCAGGTCAATTGCATTGTATACGACAAAGGTCT
>Ga0049105_1001069_pt1 | contig 11335 bp, 8 predicted proteins | sample WorMetvaBAHAMAS1_FD_61260 | JGI IMG/M metagenome (GOLD analysis project Ga0049105, IMG submission 61260) | Worm MetaG Olavius vacuus BAHAMAS.1 | ecosystem: Host-associated > Annelida > Digestive system > Unclassified | place: Germany: Marburg | collected 2013-04-09 | reverse complement strand
CTACATTAGATTGCTATTTGCTAACTTTTTGACGTTGAAAATGTTGTGTACGTGCACTTACCATTCGATGACATGAGATGTTCACTCAATGCTAGCAGTACGTCAGTTACTTTCTTCTCTTGTGGCTGATGTGAAGTGTGGTTTATGTGAAATAAACAAAAACAACAGAGCATATTCTACACATGGACCGAGTCTGGTCCAAAAATGTTCAGAAATTGATCCGAAGCGATGTTGGACCGGAGAGGTTCAGGACCTGGACCTGTACTAGCACTAATGTTAATTGAGGAAATTGTTCGTTTGTGTATTTTGCATTGTGTTTCAAGTTTTTTTTTTATAAAATGCAGGAGATACTTATTAGTAACAGTAGTATGTTGATGATTTTTGCATTGTTCCTGTGCAGTTTTTGCAATTTTTTTACGTATCTCATCGATGTGTATTCAGCCATATAAAGCACTTGGAATGCTGAGCTTTATTGAGAAAACACAGTTCAATAAGTCGTCGAGCCCAGACAAAGAGGAGTCAGGTCGTGACACTAAAGATGTGAACACAGACAATGATACATGGAGAGCTGCTGTTAGTCAGGTAATGTGCATGCATTATCTTGTATTCTTATTGTGAACAGTACTAATTGAAGGGTTCCATGCAAGAACCAGATAACTTCCACTTTTATTGTTTTGATAAAAATGCAGTTAAAGTTTTCAATTGTGCAAGTGTCAATAAAGTGTAAATATTCGAAATCAATAAACCGGGTTTTTGGCAGTACATGCGCTAAAATATGCATTAATTTCATGACGATATATCGATTTATCTGGTTCTTGTACAAAACCAGGTTGAAATTTTATGACGCACAATCAGCAAGTATCTCAAACTTCTCGTTATTGCACCCACAAAGTTGGCTCCTGGAGAAACAAGCGTCGCATATTATTGGGATTTCTGGTACTGACCGTCACTAGTTAAGTCACATGAACGTCGAGCATCAACCACACATATCAATATATACATGGTTGTTGAAAAATGCACACAGAAAAATAACATTTCTAGCGTAGATTTGATATTTGCATAATAGATTGGCAAACATACAGTGATAACGGGAGCAAAAACCAGAAATATTGACTTATCTGCTTCTTGCATGGAACCCTTCAGTTGTGATCTACAACCATATAAAAATACATAATCCACACGGATTTGATATCGCGTGGAAATTTGATCGTTTTTCCTGCTGTTGAAAATTGAAGAATTCATTTCTAATGACAGCTAAAATTAGTGCATGTGAGTAACATTTTCGATGGCTTGTGCATTGTGCATTGCAATATATAGCTTTTCGATGAAAACTGCATATTTTTCCACTTTTGGTATTTATGTAACAGAAATTATCGTAATTTATTTGAAACACAAAACACAGTTGTGCAGTTGAGATCTGAACTGCCTTTATTTCTCAGGAACATGTTTTTGCTGGCAACTTGTTAAGAGAGATTTAGCCTGCTAGTTTGAAGGAAACATAGATTTCTTTAAAGTGATGCACTGCAGTTGTTGAACTTGGACATTCATATTCAAGTACATATGTTTATTTGTCTCACAGTCAGAACTGTCAGTTGTATCTGTGTACCATGTGGTCAGCTGGTCAGTATGGTAGTTACCATTGGAGAATGGCCGCACTTTTCTAGAGATTGTGTTGTATTCTTGTTCACAGCTTGATTATGCGTTATGTTTCATTTTATGTTGCAGTACAAGATTCGATGTTTTCTGATGCTCAAGTCACTAAAGTCGTGTAAGCGAGAGATGAAGGCACTTGTTGGCTCACAGGGTCCTGTAAGCATCTCTGTCTGTGTTATACATTGTCAGAATGTTCTGAGGATAAGAACTGTGACTTGTATATGTAGTGTAATGTAAGCTTATGACATGTCGGTTAACCGTGTCATGATTACATATGGCATGGATACCAGCTTGGTAGATCTTATGCTGGCATAGTGCAGTTGGAGTTAAGTAGCTAGCCTTCATGCTGCAGCGATTGTTTAGGCACACGGTCCAGCGTACTTGTAGCATAATGTGACTTCGGTAGGCTTATTTCACGGTGAACAATAGTCTAAAAATGTTATTCACTGTGCGAGTGCGCACTGTGCGCTATAGTGCGCGTGCACGAGAAGTAAGCATGGAGAAAACATTATCCACCGTGCGATTATCAAAATGCCAGGCTATAGTGTCTATCTATTTACAACAAACGAAATCACTTACCGTGCAGTGTTGCTAAATAGGCCTATGCACTCAGTCTAGCCTTCATGCCTCAGCGACCGTTTAGGCCTACATCTGTTAGCATACACATACGGTCCAGCTTACTTGTAGCATACATGTGACTTCGGTAGGCTTATTTCATGCTTATACCAGGGCTGGAAAACCTAGTTTTTTAAGAAAAAGTGTTTAGGTGTTTTTAGGTTGTAGACCAGACACAAAATTATGACCAAGAAATTCGTGTACAATATCTCATACACGAATCTACCCTTTCCGCCAGCCACATTATGTAGGCCTATATAGCCATGTGCAGACTATAGCATAAAAACAACTAATTACACAGAAAGGCAACAAATTCTGTGTTGTGACTGTGAGTAGATTGTTACAGTTTCAATGAACAACCTAAGTTGTTACAACCCATTTCTACAGCTTTGGCTTATACTTCTCATACGTTCTCGCTACAAACATTCGAGTGCACTGAGAAATTGTATGCATTATGTCAAACGCTTTAGTATGAAAAGAATCCATTGGACCTACGCCTACGTACTCGATGTTTTCTTATGTTGGATTCATCTGACAGGCTAAGCTGATTTAATCAGCTATTTATCAGGGGTCTGTGGTCGGTAATCCACTGTGCATGCACACCATCAGTTACATTTTTATACAGTAACACGCCGTGTGCACTCGCACGGTGGATGGGAAACAAATGCCATAATGTTGCATGAGTATGACATAGGTAATCAAAAATGACCGGCATCAAAAATAAGTTTTAATTCCTTGAATGTTCAGAGTGTCCGCTTTCATCTTTGATACACATCGTGAGTTGTTTGCGAAAGCTCAGAAAAGATTTGCAGATTGTTTCGTCAGGCAGATCGTTGCAGATAGCAGGCCTGCACAGCTGTTATTGGATCCACTGCATTCTGTGGTTCTAGTTTCAGCTTACTACAACTTACTAATATTATTTATTATTATTTTGTTTTGCACGTTAACAAAATATTGTGTCATAATGATGTCACAACAAAGTTGGTAGTCACCGTTGGGGTTACCATATTTTGATAAAACCATCGTTTTGTTCAGTTGCGAAATTCATTCTTGAAGTTTGTGTCTGCATCATTTTGCCATAAGTGAAGTAAATGCAGCATAAAGCAACACACATAAGTGCAATTTTGTCCTAAACATGTGGTCAAAATTTGGTTTAAAAATTTAATTTGAGATATTGCGATTTTCATGTTGTGATATTTTTTTCTGAATCATCCTGTAGACTAGTGCTTTGGCACTACCACTATTGCAAACCGCCACCTTATCAGAATAAATATTTATCAAACTATCAAGTGCTCTGTGGTATTGTTAATTATGTCTGGTCCAGAGAATTGAGCAGCAAGATTCTGATCGCTAAAGACTATGTGTAATATGGTAATAGATAATTGTAGTAATTTTTAGTAAGCTGAAACTACAAGAAGCTCATCGGGAGATGAGACAGCGAACGTGAACTGTTTTACTAGCTTGCTTTGAACAGAATGTCACAGTATTTGTTCTTTGTGTGAAGGCATTGCCAACGGTGTTTCTCAAGAGTCAGTTTGAATACAGTCGAGCTAACTATGAGAAAGCTGTGAGAATGCTGAGTTCAATTGCAAGCCACGTTCTCAACCCAACGTCTGGCACTGTACATGGTCCGCTGTGTAACGCTGCTGCAATGTATTTCAATAACCTCGGAGTTACTCACTTTCACCTTCGCAAGCACAACCTTGGCGTGTTTTATCTGCGCCGTGCCGCTGAAGAAAACATGAAGACAGTCCGCGAGACACACAACCAAGATGGTATGCCTGATGGTTATTAATCAGTAGTGTGTACCAAAGCTCTGTATATATCACGTGATGACGTGATTATATGTAGATTTGGGTGATATACAAGAATGGATAGTCAGTCAGTCAGTCTGTTTCCTAGCTACAAAGAGACGACTGAGCCACATTTAGGTCCAGTTATATGAACGTCGCTTAGAAGTTAAGCAACACTTAAATTCAGGAAGCTCTTAAAACTCCACTGAAGTTGTTTATCTCTGAACTAGTTAATGTGTAATATGGAACAACAAATGGCATAAAATGCCTCTGCAGGTACATAGTGATGTGTTTTTGTGAATTTTAATCAGCAAACGTTTATATTGATCAGTATGATCAAACTCTTTGGAACGGTTTTGTATGTGGATAAATATAACTGGACAGTTGAGACTTAAGTGTTACTAAGTGTTAGGCTAGCATAGTTAAAACAAGGCAAGATGTTTACGCAGAGTAGTTTTTCATATTCAGATCAGCAGAAGGCAGGTTTGCTGTCAACTACCGTGCTGGCAGACATCAGTATTAGTCGACATTATGAGATACTGTACAATCTCGGCATCGAGCTGTTACACTGCGGACAGCCTCAGCCGGCATTTGACTGTCTGCTGGAGACACTACAGCAGTATCAAGTGAATCCAAGTTTGTGGTTACGTCTTGCCGAATGCTGCATCATGACTCACCGCCCGGTATGTTTCCTTTCTGTGAGGACTTACTGATTAAGCACTGATTGTTTTGTCAACTGCTGATTGCTGACATGCCTAAGTAGACTGAATGAAGATGGCTGCATTATAATAAAACAAATATATAATACACACATTTCTATCCAGTCATATAGTTTTCACTTCAAAGGCATCACAGATTATAGAAGACACTGTCGAACCTTTCGCCTATCCAAGAAATTAATCTCAGCACACATGTACTGTTATTCTTCACACAAATTATCCAGAGTTGAACGCGGGTCATGCGGTAACTGGTTCAAGCCAAGTGCACGCCTTGTTGAGTCGTCTTGACAGACGTAATGTATTAGTTCAAGATGTACACGTTGTAGGGTGATAAGCTGCTGATGTAGACTTGTTAAGTCTTCACACAGGTATTCTTACAGCAGTTTGCACAGTGTCTGGAGCAGCACAGGTGCTTTCACAATGTCAAAGCCCTGAAGTGCATGTGACAGTTAATACGGTTTCTCTCTCTTTGGTCTCCTGCTGTTGATCGCAGTGGGAGTCTACGGTTGGGGCTACATTTGCAAATTATTCAGTCATTTGTGTCGTCTAATACAGTTATACAATGTTGTTCAGCGGATCTATCAGTCAATCAGTCAGTGTCTTAAATAGCAAATTGACATCTGCAACTTGTACAATATGGTTATGTATAATGTAATTAAGACACCTGGAGAATAAAAGATAGATAGCAAGGACTTGCAAGCGTGTTTGTTGCTGATGCAGAACAATGATACCGGTCGTAGTCATGCAAAGAAGATGGAAGTTGTAAGTGGCGCTGTCGGCTGTGGCTTGCATCGGAAGTTGATTCTTGGTTCTGGAGTTCGAATCGACAAGTCAAGGTAGAGTGTCACTTAATCTGGTAATAATTGTGTTGCTGGGTGTCAGTCTGAGTGTTCTAGTTAGATGCACTTCAGTGAAGAACAGTAATACGTAGAAAGAAATATCATTTTTTCCTGCTGCATGGAATGCCAGCGCGGATTAGCTACGAGAAAGGTGTCTGTCTGTATGTCAGATGTGTCGATTGTGACAAAATGGAAGTAAGGTCTGTCCAGATTTTTATACCATACAAAAGATCATTTAGCCTAGTTTTCTGAGAAGAAGAATGGTTGGTGGGGGGATGACTTTGTCTACCTGAAATTTTGGGTAAACCGGTCCCCGTGAAATCACTGATTTTGAACCGATATTCGCTTGTAGCGCCTCAGCCATAACACCTAGCGAAAAAAGTTCAATTAACACTAGCAGGAAGTCCACTATGCACTTTCCAATGAGCCTAAGATGATCGTCGTACGTTGCCCTTAAGCCCCCAAACGGCCGTTTTTCGTGTAAAATCACACTTCGCTTGAAGAAAGTCTGCTACAAAGTTTCTTTGTGTGAAAACTGTCAGCAAGAAAGTTGTAAGGCATTCATTGACCTATCTATCCGTGCAAAAATGATTGGGGGGAAGTCCTTTTTACGTGAAAATTTGGCAGATACTGACCCACCCGCTTGCAAATTGCCGATTTTCCTTCTGTTTTCGCTCGTAGCACCTCAGCGGTAACACCTACCAAAAAAAGTTCATCACAGATGTATCTTTGGGCAAGGTGCCTGTTAAATTTTGGAAATCATCTGGATCCGAGTGTTATGAGTTATCTGCAGACCATTGTGTGTCAATGTTCAGCAGTGTGTCAGAGTCAATGGCAATTCCAATGGCAACTATGGAGTTTGCAGCACTTTGCCTCGACAATGCGCTGTTGTTGCTGCCGGATCCGCCAGCAGCTGCTTCATCTGCAACAAGCGATGGATCGTCTGAACAAAGGTTTGTGTTTGTTGGTGGCTAAGGTAAAGAAGTCCCAACTGTAGGTTATCAGTGCACTTAGGCCAGTAACAGCTTATACTACTATCACAGGTGTGAACAATTTGCCGCAGGTTCCTGCTGCAATCCCCCCCTGGGGGAGGGTATGCTTATAGTCAGCTTTTGGTCTGTATGGTTCAGAATTACACAGATTGGATGTCGGCATGTCAAAGCACATTCAAGAATCATATGTGGTATTTTACACAAAAGAAGTTTGCCCACCCATGATGTAAACTGTTTTACCCTGATGCAGAGTTGTGTAATGGTGTATTACACTTCAATGTTGTGTGTTTATTGTGTGATGTAGGCAGCCAGCGGACACCATGTTGGTTGCTGCTCCGCCCGGCAACCCACTGAAGGCTGATGAAGTTTGTAGTTTGAGGTCTGTTATATGTTGATTTATTATCTTATTAAACCTCTGTAATTTACATTTTCTGTCATTTCATTAGTCGTTATTACTGCATCTTGTCTTGTTGGAAGGATTGATGAGAGTCACAAATCATAGATGAATGTCAATGGAGGTCGGAGGAACACAAACCTAACCTAACCCTAATTGTCACTTCTTGGATATCGTACATACGATGTCACTCTTTCGTTACATTTCTTCTATTGTAGTAACCTTATCAAGTATTGCTGGGCAGCTTAGACACGACAGCTCTTTCACACAAGTCACCAAGCGGTGTAATTTGGTATCAGCAAGAGCCAAGGTAAGCACTGCACTGTGCACTAGTATCACATCCATGTTCTGGCGGCTTTACCCGGTATCTGGCTGAGAACCGAACAGTGGGACATTGCTTGAATTTACTTCTCTGCATATAGAATTTGATGTGTGCATTCACAGCAAGGTTTAGTTGTAATACTGTTAGTAACTTTCTGTTCCATCTCTAGCCAGCGTCCATGCAAGGAAACACTGTCATTCCGTCAGCATGGTGCCCGAAGACAGCGGGTCGTTAATCAACATCTGGAAGCAGTTGCCAGTCGTACAACGACTGTATGACTGCATGAATGACAACTTGACTACTAGCCAAATAACTATCTGTATTCAGTCGAATAGTAAACCAATTATTCTAATTTGGCTGCCTGGTTGCGAAAGTAGTTGTTCGGTGCAGCTGTAGTGTTTAAGTGCTGTGTGATGTTGACAGATGTTCTGTACTGGCATGTCGAGCATACGTTGCGCTGTACCACAGTGACTATCTAGTTGCACTGAAGTACGCCGAGTCACTGCTTCGACAGCCCAGGCTCTCCGGTGGTCATCGGTGCGTCTTGAGTGACATTGCATGCTCATTTTGTTCACTCTTGTTACTGTTAATGCCTCCTCCTAGGACGTCTACTACCAACCGACAATTGACAGTTAAATTTCTTGCTCAGCTAAAAGACTAATTACCGGTATACCAGGAAACTGTATAGTTCTTTTACCTTAGCAGATGCTAGTGTACCACAATTGACGGAAGTGGTTTGTATAAAGATCAGAATTATTGTATAAGTTACATTTTGTGTGATGTTTTATGTCGTGTGTTGAGTAATTGTTTTATGTAGTTAAATCAACTCGCTTTTTTGAGATGGACATTGTGTTATGTTTTGTTTCAGTTCTTGCTTATGCTGTATGAATATTTCACTGATTACTTTTGCTTGTCGTTTTTTTCGTTTAAGTTTTGTCACTTCATCTTTTCATGTTGTACGTTGAACTAAGATGGCTTTTGTTGGCTTTTTAATGCACATTAAATTGCTATATATCTGGTCATATCACATATCATACGTGAAGGGATATGAATGTTTTGAAGCATGCTGTAATGTGGTTGATATGTGTCACAGGTACTTGGCGCATATGTACATGGCTGAGTGTCTAGTGGCATTGGACTGCATTGCGGACGGTATCGATCACCTCAATCCAGACGTCATTACCGACATTAGCACTGTGTTTCCTACTGAACAGAAGTCTGAACAAGGTTGAACACTTGCTTAAATGATTCTCTCTTTCCTTCTCTCCGTCATCATGTTTCAACCTCTGCTTTCAGTGAACTTCGATGAATGCCATCTGAGTGAAACTTGTTATGTAAATGTTATTGTTAACCAGGCCTGTTGGTATTATTGTTTATTAGGTGTTATTAACCCCTTGTGACGACTTTTGCTAAGCATCAAGCTGGTTATCATTTACTGAATCCATGTTAGCGCACGTTATCTGGGCCATTGTTATTTGTCTCAGGAGTGTGCCAAGAGATATTCTAAACACATTTCAAATTTTGGAGATTTGTGTTTCATCAGGGTTTCCACATTCTGGAAAATCGAACGTAAGGGGATTTTGTTCTGACTGGAATGTCAGGGAATTGTCGGGAATTTTGCTGCATGTCACGGAATTTTTTTGTGGGCAAAATTGAAATGCCGATTTTCGGATTGCTCAGTGGTTTATTTACTGACGTAAAAAATCTCAATAATGTGTATGATGATACAGAACATTTGCTTCATCAGCTGATGAAACACTTCGTGAAAAAGTCGTTGATGAAGGACGCAGACTCTGTTGCAAAGCTTGTGAAAATCGATGTCACCTCCAAGGACAATTGGTGTTCCTATAAAGAGGTTGATAATGCCGTTGCAGCTAACAAGGTTCTTGCGACAGTATCTTTGTCTGATCTGAAACGCATGAAATTCAGAATGCAATGCAGCGAGCTCTTGTCAGCAGCAGTCGCATTTCTTGTCTTGTGCCAAGTACCGTTGCCAATCATCAAGTGTTGGCTGAAAGAAGAATGACGAATCTTGCTCAGACATTGTACAACACTAATCATATATCGGCAGTGGCAGCAGACAAAGCTAAAAGTCAGTTCGCTGTACTTATGGTGGATGCTAAGGACAAATTTAAAGACGACTGTGAATTTCAGCATAAGCAAGGATCGACTGGACAAGCTTTATTTTCGTCTAATTGGCAGCAGTCCCAAGTACGGTAAACTGCTTTCATACGTGTAGTCCTTTTTCTGTCACGTGGGTACACTGCCGTAGAAAGTGGTTTCGCAAAAAACAATGACTGCCTCATGGAGAATCTGCAAGATGATTCATTGGTGGCCCAGCACACTGCATATGATGCAGTCAAAGCATGTGGTGGCGTGGCTGCAGTTGACATCACCAAAGCCATGTTGCAGTACGTACGTGGGTCTAATGCTCGCTACAAGGATGTGCTTGGACGTAAGAGAAAGGTGGCTGCAGAGGAAACAGGAAGAGCTGCACAGAAGAAACGAGCAAAAAAGACATTGATAATCTTAAAGTCAGAAAGGTCAAACTTGTGCAGAAGACTGCTGTGGAATGTCACAAGATGGACTGTGAAATGACAGAACTGGAACAACAGCACAGCAATAGCTTACGAGACTAAAGATATTTAGAATCTCTGTCAGTTTTGTTTCATGACTTATTTCGGTATTATTGCAGTAATTCATTATTATGGCGTTAATGTTACTGTTACATTTAGTGATGTTTGCTTAGTGTAACTACAGTCACTGGTTAAACACTGCAGAGTAAACAGTATACTTACTGTAATTTGTAGGTTTAGTTATACATGACATGTGCTCTAGTAATACTGCAATGCAGAACTGCACTGCTTGGTTTGCTTGCGTTTATAGTATGTGTGGAATTTGTCTTTGGTGCTGAAAATAAATGCAACAATCGCTTAGAACACTGTCAGCAACATTTACTTACAATTTCGGAATAATGCTTAAAAAGACTGATAATTGTAATGACAGGTGAGGAGTCGGTGTACGGAGGCGGAGCCGACTGCTAAAGTACTAATGCCATCTGGCATTTCTATAAGCCTGCCTGGAATGTCAGACAAATGTCTGGGAATTTTATTGTGGTAGTTTGGTGGGAACCCTGTTCATGGTTAGATACTCGTGAAATTCAAATTATCAGAATTTACACTGTGGTGTTGTACATTTCCAGTGTTTTTTGCTTGTTTTCAGTGTGTTGTCAAAAATGTGATGGAATTGTTCTCTTTGTAAACAGGATTGGTCACATGATGGAACAAAATGGTGTAATTTAATGTAATTGTGGTCATTTCTGTGCCGAGGCCTTATCCTTATGACATTTTGATTAATAATGGGTACAAGTAATGTTTCGTAGACGTAAAAACTTGTAAATTGTTGCAGATAAGACTGAGAAGAATGAAGATGCGGAAGTCTCGGAGCCAGCAGAGTCTAAAGGTACATTTGGTTATTAGTTGTTTCACACATTTAGTGTTTGTAACAATGAGCTGAGATCTGCTTGTGTGGTCTCGGTGCAGATGCATGCTGTCGATGTGATCTGAGCATGAATTATACCTCAGACGCCGCACGCATGACAGACAACTGCATGAACACCAAGGACACCTGAGTGTACTGTACTGTAACTTCATTATGAGGCTATTGTACAAAAATTCATGCTAACTCAATAATATACACTGTGTATTGCAAACTGTACTTTCTACTGTGCAGACAGTAACATTTATGACCACTTTTATTCGACAAAAGAATGTCAGACAATACTAAGCCTAGACAGACGAGAGAGAAGACAGATAAATACATACAGATAAAAAAGAGAAATTTACACATGAACATAATCATAAAACCGTGAGTATACACTGTCAATCACTACATGCAAAGGCATAAAAACACTTCTCAAACAATCATCGCTCCTGTCAGATAACAACGCTGCCCAGAACACATCATGTAGAAAACCAGATTTAAAATACAAGCGTTTATAAAATTTCA